>JAEEGJ010004914.1_pt1 | contig 43505 bp, 28 predicted proteins | sample 8958761 | NCBI WGS metagenome assembly JAEEGJ01 (sample SAMN16246546, study PRJNA631951) | gut metagenome | biome: gut microbiome; feature: rumen; material: RS-attached | host: Bos | place: Iran: Karaj | collected 2018-10
TGCATTTCATAAATGCTGATTCACCGATGATTTCAACAGAATTCGGAATATCAGTACTTTCAAGAGATAGTGCATTATCAAATGCACTATCTCTTATCTCTTTTACACTGTCAGGTATAGAATAGGCATTATTTTTACTGCTAGCTGGAAATCTGAATAGCTTTTCCTTTGTTTTATCAAATAAAACACCTTCAGAGCTGCTATAAACAGCATTGTTTTCATCAACTTCTATATTTTCAAGAGAGTTGCAGCCTTTTAAAATAGTATCTTTCATCTCATTTACAGAAGATGGGATACATATTTTCTTGAGATTCTTACAATTGGTAAAAGCATTGCTTTCAACACAAGTAACTGTATCGGGAATTGTGAATTCTCCTTCGGCAGTTGTGAGACATCTTATCAACTTAGTCTTGTCGGAAGTATAAACGGCATTATTCTCAGTTATGAAGCTTTTGTTATCTTCACTTATTTTCACCACTTCGAGGCATGGAAGATCTCCTAACAGACTTCCAAGATCGGTTATCGTTGCAGGTATATGCACAGACAAAACCATGCCGTTTGGATCATATACACTTGTTTCGTTTCTGAGTTCCGTAACAGGCAGATTGTCAATCATTTCAGGTAGAAACAATTCTTCTTTGAAATCGTAATAGGAGTAAAGTTTAATGTGATCTCTGTATTTTATATATGCCCATTCATTGTTGTAACATAATTCAGATTCATTGATATTGTCGTATTCAGACTCCGCTTTTGTAATGAAAGGAATAGCTAAATTGCTGCTTATGCCTGTAAATGCAACTACTGCGGCACTTATAAAGCTTAGGATTTGTTTTTTCATAAATTACCTCCAAATTATTATTCTATACCTGTTTTTTATTAGGAATACTATATTACTTCATATTCATTATTATATATCTCATTATCCAGTATAACATATTTGCAAAAATTACGCAAGAGTAAAACACAACAGATTTCGCCGATGGCTTAATTATTTCATGAGCTATTGTAAATCAGCAGTCAAATACACTATGCAATGCCTGAATGAAAGAATATGTTGATGGACCCAGCATAAATTCAAAAGATTCAGAGGACACAAAATCAGAGCTAAAACATGGCTTCAAGAATTAGCAAAAAGAGAGCCCAACATGTTTGCACATTGGGCTCTCGGTTGGAAACCATAATGGGAATACAAAGAGCCGTGTGAAGTGAGAGCTTCACGCACGGTTCCGTGAGAGCCTTGTGGTGAAAGTCCACTTGGCTACTTGACTGAGAGGTCGGCGGCGTAATCGTCGCCTCCTATTCGATTACACATCATAACAGTCCAGTTATTTTACTCTGCTGAGACTGCCTTTATTTACTATAAAAACACTGTCAGATATATCCATAAGAGCTTTATCGTTATAGGAATCAGTATAGAAACAATCTATACGCTTTTCACCATACAATGCCTTATATCCCTTGACTTTATTTTTACCAAAATTAAGATACTTTACCTTCATTTTATCAGGATCAATTCTGCTACTAATAATATTGTCAGTGTTGATCAGATCACGTATACCGTTTATTAAAAAATCAGGACCTGCAGTAATGATAACATCGTCCTTTTCAATCATATCAAGCATTTTCCTATCAAGTTTAGATTTATTCTTATTCCAAAAACCATCCACTGCATCATATATTTCATTCTTGCTACGTAAAGCATTCCTCAGGAAATCGTTTATAGCATTAACCATCTTTTTCTTTTCTACCATGCAAAGCTTGTACTTTATCAGGTTAATAAAGATCATGGGCAGGTACAGGATGATTCTCTTATTGTTTTTGATCATATATAGTGCGAGGTCAACAGCACTCTCTCCATGATACAGTGTATTGTCAAAATCAAAGACTTTCATTTTTTACCTCCAAGGTTGATAAAATAATTATATCACATTTAATCTGAAAATGCAAAGCCGTGATAGATGACATATGTAATTAGTAAAGTTACAAATGTCATTCATAAAGTGACAAATGACACCTTAAAAAGTTCTATTGAATGTGATAATATATGATTATCCCAAATATAAATAGTTCAACCCCTAAAGGCGCCAAAGGTTTGAACTATTCCGCATTCTTTGATGGCCTTATCTTATATGTTCCATTTTAATATTAAAAATACTAAATAAAGTAATCATTAATGCTTCGGCATAATTTCAAATGTGCATACAAAAACATTTATGCGTATGCTTGAAGAGTCGGATAAATGCAAATTGATTGATATTCGATAAAATGTGGAAAAGGACACAATGATTCTATATTTTGAATAGGGTGCCTATTGTTTATTCTATCAATTCATTTGCTTAAAATGGTAATTTTTTTACCTCTGTTCAAAAGATTATACATTTAAAAACTAGCGCTAAAAAATCTTATTTATTAATTTTATATATACTGTTGGTAAATCACAAAAAGAAGAAAATACACAATGAATATTGTGTGTGAAAAAGCAAACGAAAACAAAACCAGAAATTATACTGTATTTGGTGTTTTAAACAAAGTTTTGGGCGCGCATTGACATATGAAAACATGAATGCTATAATAAATTACAAGATGTAGATATTGGTTACAAGTATACAGATTGAGTTAGATTTAAAAATTTATGTTATATTTTTTTTATATATAAAATCGGGTGGTAATCATCAAATGCAAATCAATATCAGCAGGAGGGTAATTTACTTTTAATGCCATAGGTTTCTGTTGCTGCGTCTTTTGCACTCATATGCTGATATCGTCCGATTTTTTATATTATGTCTATGATATATAATATAGCTCTTTAGTATATGATTATAATGTTTGTACAGGAGAGCATTAATAATGCGTAAAGAAGAGATTGAACTTAAAGAAATATACTCGTTGCTTTTCAGGAAGCTGTGGCTCATTATTACAGCAGCCCTGATTTGCGGCGCTGCGGCGTTTATCTATGCTGAGCTCTGTATTCCGCTTAAGTATTCTTCGCATATTTCCATGTATGTGCAGAGCTATTCACGCTTAGATGATGAGTCAGAGCAAAGCTACAATAACATCAGCAATTCAAAACAGCTGATTAATACTTACATAAATGTTCTTGATGATGAAGCTGTTCTAAATGCTGTAGGCGTTAAGCTAATGCACAGCTTTGAATATGATATGCTTGACGAGAACTTTACAATATCTAACGGAGCCATAGTTCCAGCGTCAATAGGCAATTGCTTACACATTACTTCGTCCACGGATACAAATGCTCTGAAAGTAACAGCAACAACACAGAATGCAGAACTTTCTGCTGCTGTTTGCAATACTTTGGCAAAAGTTGCGCCAAGTTATCTTAGAAAAGCTGTTGGTGCCGGCGGAATAAATACGATTAATTCAGCAAAGATATACAGAACTCCTGTGTCTCCCGATGTTAGGCGATATATACTTTTGGGTGCTCTTATTGGAGTAGTACTGACGGTGACGCTTATTATAGCGGCTTATTATATAGATAACACTATCAAAACAACAACTTTTCTGAGTGATACCTATAATAAACCGGTTATCGGTACGATTCAGGCGTTTGATTTGGATAGGAACCTGAAAAGCGTAAAACTTGACAGATATTTGACCCTTACAGACTCAAAAGTTCCGTTTTCTGTTGTTGAAAGTTATAAGTCAATCAGAGCTAACCTCGGTTTCATGCTTTCAACAGGTGATAAAAAGATTTTCATGGTTTCTTCGACAAGACAAGGCGAGGGAAAATCCACAACAGCTGCAAATATTGCGCTTGCGTTAGCAAATGGTGGTTCAAAGACCCTTCTTATTGACGGAGACCTTAGAAAGGGCGTTCAGTCCAAGATTTTCAGTGTCAAGAACAGCAAAGGACTTTCAAGTGCTATCAGCAGAATGGCGCATATAGATGAATGTATTTTCAGAGATATTGAGGATAACCTTGATATACTACCTTCTGGACCAGTGCCACCGAATCCCTCTGAGCTGCTTGCTTCCGATAATATGACAAAGATGCTTGAGAGGCTCAGCAAAAAATATGATACAATTATCATAGATACTCCGCCAGTAAACGTTGTTACAGACGCTATGGAGCTGGCTAAAAAAGTATCTGGAACTATTATGGTTGTCCGCTACGGAAAAACCACTAATGATGATGTTGATGAAGCAATGAAGAAGATAGGCTTTTTCAAGATAAATTTGCTTGGTTTTATTCTAAACGGTGTAAAAACGAAGCGCAGAGGCATATTTTCTTTAAAATACAAATATGGCAGCTATGGCTGCTAATAAAAAGAATGCAGCTTTATCCCTCAAGGCTGCTGAATAAAGACGATAAAGTCAACCTTCTGAAAAAAGCGACATAAGATAGAGAATGGAAAATATATTAAAATAAAGGAGCAGATCGAATGCGTTCGGTTAAAATGAAAGATAGTGCTAAAGAGATCGGCAGTATCGTTCAGAACTATGATCCCAGGTTTGCAGGGATTGAAAAGTTTAAGCACAAGCTTTGGCTAGCGTCGCCAACAATGCACGGTGAAGAACAGAAATGGGTAGATGAAGCGATAAGGACCAACTGGGTATCTACGGTTGGTGAAAATATTAATGTTATTGAAAACAAGGTTTGCGAATATCTTAACGTCAATTGTGCTGTTGCACTGTCTTGTGGAACAGCGGCACTTCATTTGGCTATAAGACTTGCAGGCGAAAAACTATACGGTATACCGAGAGTCGGCCACGGCAGTCTTGAAGGTAAAAAGGTATTTGCTTCCGATATGACATTTGATGCAACCGTCAATCCAATAACATACGAAGGCGGTGAGCCTGTATTTATTGATACAGAGCCTGATACATGGAATATGTCTCCGGAGGCTCTTGAAAAGGCTTTTGAAATTTATCCTGATGTTAAGCTGATAGTTATTGCACATCTTTACGGTACTCCGGGAAAGATTGATCTTATCAGAAAAATAGCGGATAAGCACAATGCTTTGATAGTTGAAGATGCTGCTGAGAGTTTTGGAGCTACATATAATGGCAGACAGACAGGTACATTTGGAGATCTTTCAGTAATATCGTTTAATGGTAATAAGATAGTAACTGGAAGCAGCGGTGGTATGCTTCTATGTTCGGACAAGGCTGATGCGGATAAGATACGCAAATGGTCCACGCAAAGTCGTGAAGCTGCACCGTGGTATCAGCACGAGGAACTTGGTTACAATTATCGCATGAGCAACATAATTGCAGGTATTGTAAGGGGACAGCTTCCTCATCTTAATGAACATATTGCGCAGAAGAAAGCTATTTATGAGAGATATAAGGAGGGACTTTCAGATCTTCCTATATCCATGAATCCATTTGACGCTGCAATCAGTGAGCCGAATTACTGGCTTTCCTGCATGATTATCAATCCTGATGCTATGGCACTTTTTGTACGTAGCGGCAGTGAAGAATTGTGGACAAGCGAGTCTGGAAAAAGTTCTCCAGGTGAAATACTCAATGCTTTATCAAGATTTAATGCAGAAGGCCGTCCTATTTGGAAGCCGATGCATCTTCAGCCAATCTACAGAAGTCATGGTTTTATTACTTCTGACGGTAACGGCAGGGGCCAGAGTAATGCTTACATTGAGGGCAATATGACAGATGTGGGTGCTGATATATTCCAGAGAGGTTTATGTTTGCCTTCCGACAATAAGATGACCGCAGAGGAACAAAATGTGATCATCGACATCATTCACAGGTGCTTTAATTGAAAAAGTCACAGTTCAAAGAGAGCATAAGGAATAACAGGCACAGGATAAAGTTCGTATTTTTTATAGTTTACTGCATTTTCATTGTCTGTTATACGCTTCTTTTGAGAAAACAGGGTGCATATCATAAGGCTGATATGCGTTTTATGTGGGCTTACCGAGAAATGCTAGCTGGGCATCCTAAGTGGAGAATCGATGTTTTGCAGAATATCTTCAATATTCTGTTCTTTGTCCCCTTCGGAATGTCATTTCCTCTTAGCTTTGTGAAGCGTCTGCCGACTATATTCAGAGACAGGGAATGGCTTGCTGTACTGTGCAGCGGTCTCGTGTTTTCGGCATTCATAGAAATTACGCAGTATGCGGCAAGATTGGGCCTGTGTGAGCTCGATGATGTTATCTGCAACAGCCTGGGCACTTTGGCTGGTTATTTATTAATTAAAGTAATAATAAGCTTTTCAGGAAAGAAAAGCAATAGTTAATGATAAAAAATAAATACGGAAGGAAAGAGCATATGCAACTGCATCGAAAAAGAGGCTTTTATGAAAAATACATAAAGCGGCTGATCGATATTATATGCGCTCTGCTAGCGATAATTCTTTTTAGCTGGCTCTATGTTATAATAGCAGTTATTGTGAAAATAAAAATGGGATCTCCTGTATTCTTCAGGCAGCCGCGTCCCGGTATTGTTGATCCAAAAACAGGTGAGGAAACTATTTTTGATATGTATAAATTCCGTACAATGACTGATGAAAGGGACGAAAAAGGAAATCTGCTGCCTGATGAGCAGCGGCTTCCGAAGTTTGGAAAGTTCCTTAGGGCAACGAGTTTGGACGAACTTCCTGAGGCTTTCAATATTTTAAAGGGAGACATGAGCATAATTGGTCCGCGTCCGCAGTTGGTACGTGACATGGTGTTCATGACTGAAAAGCAAAGAATGAGACACACCGCTGTGCCTGGTATGAGCGGACTTGCCCAGACAAACGGCAGAAATGCAATCAGCTGGGAAGATAAGCTTAACTGGGACCTGAAATACATCGAAAAGGTAAGTTTCATCGGAGATATGAAGCTTGTTGTTAAAACAGCTATGCAGGTGTTTATAAGAAAAAAAGACGAAATAAATGCAGCCGAGACCGATTTGGCTCTTGACTACGGTGATGTATTGCTGGCTGAAGGTAAAGTCAGCAAGGAAAAGTATGATGAGTTACAGGCAGAAGCGAGAAAACTTCTGGAAAAGCATGAAAGGAAGATTTAAATGAAAAAATACAGCGTATTAATGTCATTGTATCAGAAAGAAAAACCTGATTATCTCCGTTCCGCTTTAGATTCCATGATCGGTCAGACTGTTCAGCCTGACGAGATCGTTCTTGTAGAGGATGGTCCGCTGACTGAAGAGCTCTACAACGTAGTAGGTGAATATGAGGATAAATATCCGGAACTTTTCAATGTATTGGTTCTGGAAAAGAATCAGGGCCTCGGGCTTGCTCTTAATGCAGGACTCAAGGTTTGCAGAAACGAGCTTGTTGCCCGTATGGATACCGACGATATAGCTGTTCCTGATCGTTGCGAAAAGCAGCTCCGCTTTTTTGAAAACGATCCGAATTTGACCATACTTGGTGGACAGATTGAGGAATTTATCACTTCTCCCGACAAGGTGGTAGGCAGACGTGTGGTTTCGCAGACAGACGTAGAATTGAAGGAATTTATGAAAAAACGCTGCCCTTTCAATCATATGACAGTAATGTTCAGAAAGAGCGATATAATAAAGGCAGGCAATTATAAGGACTGGTTCTGGAATGAGGACTACTACCTCTGGATCAGACTTGCCCTCGAAGGTTGCAAATTTGCAAATCTTCCTGATACACTTGTACATACCCGTGTAGGTGCAGATATGTATCAGAGGCGCGGTGGAAATAAGTATTTCAAGAGCGAGATGGGTATTCAGAAGCTGATGCTTGAGAAGAATATGATAAGTTATTCCACATTTATAATGAATTCGGCAAAAAGACTGATCGTTGAGAAGCTCATGCCGAACAAGCTCAGAGGCTGGGTTTTCCAAAAGTTTGCAAGAGAATAATAAGAAATACGGGAGAGGTATATGATATCCTACAAGCAGCTTCTAAACAGCGTACCAAAGCAAGGTTTTTTAAGAGAATTGACCGAGGATGAGAGCAGAAAGCTTAAAGAGCTTTTTTTGTCGGCATATACTGACATATACAATGCTTGTAAAAAGCATGGCATAGAGGTAATGCTCATAGGCGGAACTCTTTTGGGTGGGGTAAGGCATAAGGGCTTTATTCCTTGGGACGACGATTTCGATCTTGCTATAAGCAGGGAGCACTTTGAGAAGCTTAAAAAGGTATTTGATAAGGAGTTGGGCGGGAAATTTATTCTCAGCGCTCCGAATTGCAAGGGAAGGGCAAGACAGCGCTTCCCTCAGATACTTATCAGGGACACTAAGTTGGTCACAGTTGAGGATGATGGCGTGGATATCCCACATAATATCGCTGTTGATCTCTTTATAATTGAAAATGTTCCTGAAAACTCCCTGTACCGCAGAGTTAAGGGACTCTTTGCCACAGGTTTGATGTATATAGCAGGACAGGTACAAACATATGAGGGACGGAACGAGACCCTCAGAAAGTATCTTTCTCAAGCTGAGAATGGTGCGGAGGTATATAGAAAAAGGCTCTTTATGGGAAGAATTTTCTCGTTCATGAACAGCAATAAGTGGTTCAATTTAGTGGACAAGGCTGTTCGTTACAGGAAAAAGACCTCGTTATCAAGTATTCCAACCGGAAGAGGTCACTATTTTGGCGAAATAATAAAAACAGACTGTTTTTTCCCTGTGGTCAAAGGCGTTTTTGAGGGCAAAGAGGCTTTAATGCCACACAATTACAAGCAGTATTTAAAGAACCTCTACGGAGATTATATGCAGGTACCTCCTGTTGAGAAAAGAGAAAGACACTTTATATGTGACATATCATTTACATCAGAAAAGATGTGAAATAGTTAGAATGTGAGGTAAAAATGGAGCTTAATGAAGAAGTAAGAGACGGACATTTAGTTACAGCAGAAACAAAAAAGCTTTGGGCTGTCCAGCTTGATTTGCTCAGTTGCCTTGAAAAAATATGCAAAAAACACGGACTAAAATATTATGCGGATGGCGGAACTCTGCTCGGCGCGGTAAGACATAAAGGATTTATCCCATGGGACGACGACATAGACGTTCAGATGTTTGTGGATGATTTTGAAGCGTTTTGCAGATTTGCGAAGGATGAGCTTGAGCCGCCGTATTTTTTGCAGTACTGGAATACGGAGAATGGCTTTTATCCATGGCACGCTAAGTTGAGAAGAAGTGATACTACGTGTTTTTCACAATGGGAGTTAGAAATGAATCCGAGTGGAAATCATGGTATCTTTCTTGATATATTCCCACTCTATAATATACCGGACAGTGTCGCTAAGTATAAATGGCAGACTATAAGGCTTAAAGTTCTGCAATATATGTTCAAATGTTTTGAGACTTACCGTGCACTGAAAAACAGCTCTGTAAAGGCAACGGCTGTAAGAAGAGCTGCGAGCGGTCTGTGGAAGTTCATTTCTTTGTTCACATCTACGGATAAGATATGCAGAAAATACTTATCTGTTGCTAAATGTGAAAAAGGCAGGACAAAAAAGGTCGGAGTGACCTCATATACACCAGGTTATGAAAAGTACACATGGGACAGGTCGATGTTTGATAAAACCGTCGACCTTCCTTTTGAGGATAGGACAATTTCTGCTCCTTATAAGTATGAGGAGCGTTTGAGAGTTCAGTACGGTGACTGGAAAAAAATAGTAAAAAATTCAGCAAATCATTCAACTCTGCACTTCAGTGCGGACATACCATATAAAGAATACTTAAAGAAGCACAATTGAGGAGATAATCACAGCTATGTCTAAGGAAAGAAACCCAATAGTTGATATTATGCGTGGAATTGCTATTCTTATGGTAGTTCTGGGTCATACCATGACAGGATGTACGCAGAATGCCGAAAAGAGTTTCTTGTATAATATCGTTTGGTCGTTGCAAATGCCATTGTTTATACTTATAAGCGGATATGTTACGAAATACAGCAGAGAGATTGACAGTGTTTCAAGTCTTTGGAATTACTTAAAAAGGCGTACTATCTCTTATCTTCTGCCTTGGGCAGTATGGAGTTTCCTTATTCATGGATTTATAATAGGACAGCATAATTATCTGAATATCAGGTGGATGATGTGGCATATGGACTCGGGCTACTGGTTTTTAGCCACTATATGGACTATCAGTATGATTTTTGGATTTGCTAGATTTTTGGCTGTCAAGGCTTCAAAGCACGATGGCATTAAGCGGCAGATAGTTTTCTTACTGCTTTATGTTACAGGTATGGCTTTGCTTGCCGTAATTGGTAAATTCGAAGGACTTTCGTTCCTTGCGATAAAGCTGACACTTTATTATATGCCGTTTTATTATGCAGGCTATCTGTTTGGAGTATACAGAGAACGTATTCTTTCTGATAGTTTGGGTAAGAAAGCGGTTGACGTTACTGTTGCCGTCTGTGGTATCGTATGGATATATCTTCTAACGAGGTATCATATATTTGAACTTGAAGACGGGGGAATATCATTAATTATTCGTGCAACTGCATCTATGACAGGCTGTATTGCTGTATGTGGCTTGTGCAGCGCTCTGCTTAGTGACAGGGCACTTGATTCTAAAACTTCGACGGCGATAGTGTGGGTAGGTACTCATTCTTTGGAGATTTACCTTGCACACTATATTTTCCTTGACCTGATGAAAGCAGGAAAAACTCCTGTTTTCAACTCGGTATCTGGAGCTTCTTTGACTGTGGTTAACTGGATAATTGCCATAGCAGCAGTAACAGGACTGATACTTCTTACAGAAAAGAATTCTTTTTTCAAATTTGGCCTGTACGGCAGGAAAAAATAAAAAGGTAAATATGAAAGGATAGATAATATGCATCCCAGGCTTTTAATAATTGGAACTGTTCCATACAATACAAAATCAACATCTCGAGCGTTTGATGCATATTTTCATTATTGGGAGAAAGAGAACATCGCTCAGATATTTTCCAATACCAAACGTCCATGTAAAGGACACTGCGGTACTCTTTATCAGATAACTGATCACAGGATGCTGCAAAGATGGCAGGGGAAAAAGATTGAAACCGGTGTTATTTTCAATTACGACGAACTTGAAGATGAATGGACTGACACCGATTTAGAGGTAAAGGGCGATACTGCCAAGGCTGCCTATAAATTCGGACGTAAGCACTCTCCTTTGACTCATCTTCTGAGAGGCTTATTGTGGAGGAAAAAATTCTGGTGTACTGAAAAGCTTAACAAATGGATGGACGCTTTCAGGCCAGAATGTGTTTTTTTAGCATTTTCTGATGATTATTTCATTCCTAAGATGGCAATGTATGCTGCAAAAAGGTACAATATTCCGATAGTTTCATGTATAGGTGACGATTATTATTTCAATCTTGAAAAGACAGTTAATCCGCTTTATCATATGTATAAGCGGACTTACCGCAGATTAATAAAGAAAGTACTTGCATGGCCTGGAAGTGCCATATATATCAGTGATAAGATCAGGGATAAATATAATTCAGAGTTTGGTCTTGACGGAGAAACGGTTTATCTTGCTTCTACCATAAAAAGAAAGCCTTTTCAGACTATCAACACTGAAGCTCCTGTTATTACGTATTTTGGAAATATCAGAATGGGACGTAACAACTCCCTCAACGATATAGGCTATACATTGGGGAAGATAAACCCGAATTATATATTGGAGATTTACTCCAATGAGCAGGATGCAGCTTACTATGATGTTTTTAAGGGAAATCCGAATGTGAAGTTCATGGGATCGGTTCCTTATGCTCAGGTGCAGCAGCGTATGACTGAGAGCGATGTTACCGTTGTTGTTGAAGGTTTTGCAGACAAAGATATCAATCTTTCACGTTATTCTTTGTCCACTAAGGCTGCGGACGCTCTTGCAAGCGGAGCAAGTATACTGGTATACGGCTCACTTGAAAGTGGTATCATTGATTATATGCAGTCCACACAGGCCGCAATGGTATGCACGGAACATAAGTCGCTTGAAACATGTATCAGAAAGCTTTTTGAGGATAAAGATCTTCAAAAGCGCTATTACGATCAGGCGATTGTTATGACTGAAAAGCATCATAACAGAAGGGCAAGCTGTTCGACATCGGAACAGGTTGTCGAGAAAGCTATAAAAAACATGAAGAAGGTATCAAAAAAGAAGTGAACAGCAAAAGAAATATGACAATGCTTATATTGTCTTGCGATGGTTTTTCCGACCTGTGGGATGGTCATGTTAAACTTCTGGAGCAGAATTGGCCTGACAGGAATATGGATACATATATAGTTACCGATAAACCTAGTGACAAGGACTATCCGAACGTAGGAATTATATCGGCAGGCGAGGGGATAGAATGGTCCGAGCGTTTGAAAGCAGCTATTGAACATGTAAAAACCGACTATGTATTTATCACCCTTGACGATTATTACCTTATTAAAAAGGTTAGTGATAAGTCAATAGGAAGTCTGTTAAAGATGATGATAAAAGAGAATGTTGACTATGTTCGTCTTTTCAATCGCCCCAAAAAGTCTATTCTTGATGAGCTTGAAGGTTATAAGGGAATTCATAGAATCAATACCAAGTGTAATTACAGTGTTAATCTGTATTCTGGACTATGGAAAAAGGATTTTATCCTTGCTATGATTAAAGAGCCTCAGAACGCATGGCAGTTTGAAGTTGCCTTATCAAAAAGAGCAAATGAATATGGTGCGAAATGCGTCATGAGCCAAAGAAATGAATTTAAAATTCTGGATGTTGTTAGAAAGGGAAAGCTGCTTCACAATTCGTATTATTATTTTAAGCGCCATCCTGGTATTTATACCGGTGACCGCGCTGTGAACACAATATGGTATGAATTAAAACTTGGAATTAAGACTATTCTTGGAAGGTGTGTTTCTGGAAAACCTAAACGGGCATTAAAGAAAGTGCTCAGGAAATTTGGGTTTGAGTTCTTTACGGAGTAATAAATAATAATGTGAGGAATTGATTTATGGTATTACATAGGAATATTTTTTATCTTATGTATTCGGCATATATTTCGATCAAAAGACGCAAAGTCAAGCTCAGCCTTTCAACTAAGGTTAAGCCTGGTACTAATATTGCGGATAATGTGAAGATCGGAAGAAAAACATGGATAAAAGGGAAAATCGGCTCCTATACTTATATCGGTGAAAATTGCGAGCTTGACGCTAATATTGGATCTTTCTGTTCCATATCGCGTAATGTTAGAACTATCGGAGCAGTACATCCGAAGAGTTTTCTGTCAACAGCTCCTGTTTTCTATTCCACTCAGAAGCAATGCGGTACAAGCTTTGCTGAAAAGGATGTATATGACGAAGGGCTTTATATAAAAGAAGATGGAATGCGTAGCGTCGTGAAGATTGGGAACGACGTGTGGATTGGTGAAAATGTCATGCTTAAGGGTGGCATAAGGATCGGTGACGGCGCTATCATAGCAATGGGCGCTGTAGTAACAAAGGATGTTGCTCCGTATACCATTGTCGGCGGAGTTCCTGCAAAGGTCATAAGTAAGCGCTTTGATGACAACGTTATAGAAAAGCTTGTCTCCTTGAAATGGTGGGAGAAAGATGCTGAATGGCTGAAGCAGAATGCGGAGCATTTCCAAAAGGAAATAATAGATGTTAATGATTTGGATTTCCTGATGAAAGGGTAAAAAATGACAAAAGAGATTAATACTCCCAAAAATGAACTCTTGATCGCATTACTGTTTTTTCTGCCTCAGATTAATTATTTTCTGGTAGAAATATTAGCTGTTTTCGGCTTGAGCAATTTCTCGATGCTGATCTATCTGATTCTCGGCGTAATAGGACTTTTTTCCTATTCAAGAGTGATAAAATTCAGAATAGCTGCGTTTTCAACTGCGTTTTTGCTGGTTTCGCTGGCGTTTAGCTATCTTTTAAATCCTGGTACTGCCACGTATATGTTTTACGGTTCATTCTGGGCTAGCGGTTTTATAATGCTGCTTACGGTTTATTTCCCGATATTTCTCAGAATGAGTGAAAAGATAGATTATGACGAGCTTTTTAAAGCTCTTTTTATGTTAGCGAAGATAACCTTAATGTGTGCGATAGGCGTTTTTGTTGTTATTCAGTTTATATTGAAAAAAAAGACCAGCGACTATATGTCTTTTGCGTATATGAGCCTTAATTCTGTATTTTTCTGCCTTTTCCCATCAAAAAGCTCAACACGTTTCTCAAAAGTATTGGGAATTGCTGGCTGTATAATGCTTTTGATAGGCGGATGTCGAGGAGCATTTTTGACGGTATCGGTATACATAGTCTTACTGATTATTATGCACCTCTTCTCGGACGGAGAAGGCAGTTCATTCAATAAATTCAAGTGGCTTTTTCTGACGATAGCTGGCCTATTTTCGCTTCCATTTATTGTGGAAAAGATAGGCGTGATTCTGACAAAAGCAGGAATATCAAGCAGAGCATTATCTTTCGTTGAGCAGTTTATGTCAGGATCAGCTTCTGGCTGGCTTGAAAAGGACGGAAGAAACGGCATCTGGGAGCTTGCGATACAAAAGCTTAATCTTTTTGGATATGGGCTTTTCGGAGACAGAACAGTGCTTTATGAGCCTTTGAATCCAATGGTATATGCTCATAACTGGATACTTGAAATGTTGCTTTCATATGGTGTTATAATAGGAACTATACTGGTTTTGGTTCTGATATTCTGTCTGATCAAAACTCTTGTGGTTGCAAAAAACAGTAATAACAAAGTTATAATTATGCTTGCGTTCGGCGCTTTTTCCGTAATAATGATAAAGCATTTCATTTCCGCAAGCTTTATTATCTCTATAGATTTCTGGTTTTATCTTGGATTTATCATGAATATTAATAAATACTCTGAAGAATTGACAGACCAGAAAGAAACAGAAACAGAAACCGTTACTGTTGACGGCAACTGACAATCAATAGCAAAAGTAAGGATCAAAAGGATAATATGATTAGTAGTATTGTTAATAAAGCGAAAACGTCAAGGGTTTTTAAGAATATCTCATGGCTTGTAGGCGGCAAGATAGTACAGATGATAATCGCATTTGTAGTAAATATTCTTACCGCACGTTATCTTGGTTCGAGTGATTTCGGACTTATCAATTATGCTTCGGTTTATACGGGCTTTTTCTCGTCTTTATGTTCTTTGGGACTAAATTCAGTCATTGTAAAGGAAATGATTGACCATAAGGATAAGCAGGGAGAGCTGCTTGGAACTTCTATTGTTTTGAGGTTAATTGCTTCAGCATTGTCGTGGGTTTCCATAATCTGTCTTTCATGTCTTATCGACAAAGGCGAGCCTCTGACTACAAAAATAGTTGGACTTTGCTGTATAGGAATGCTTTTTCAGGCTTTCACAATACTTGAATACTGGTTTCAGGCAAGACTAGAATCAAAGGTTTGCGCCATTGCGACTATCATCGCATACCTGATAATGTCAGCCTATAAAGTAGTACTTCTGATACTCGGAAAAAGTGTTGAATGGTTCGCAGTAGCGACATCCATAGACTATATCGTAATTGTTGCGTTCGTTTATATGTTTTATAAGAAAAAAGGCGGACCTCAATTTTCATTCTCATGGTCTACAGGAAAGAATCTTCTGTCGCAGAGCTATCACTTTATAATTTCAACCCTTATGGTCTCAATTTACGGAAATACTGATAAATTCATGCTAAAGCATATGCTTCACAATACATCATCTGTTGGTAATTACGGTGTTGCAGTGCAACTTTGTATGGCATGGGTATTTGTATTGCAGGCGATAATCGACTCGTTTTATCCGTCAATCATGGAACTACATAAGCAGGATTACGAAAAATACAAAAAGCGTAATATTCAGCTGTACGGAATTATCTTCTATGTATCGCTGATAGCTTCTGTTGGTATCACTTTCATCGCGAAGCCAGCGGTTTTGTTCTTATATGATGACGATTATATCGGTGCTGTCGAACCTTTGAAGGTAATAACTTGGTACACAGCATTCTCATACCTCGGAGTTGCAAGAAATGCATGGCTTGTTTGTGAGGGAAAGCAGAAATACCTGAAATACCTGTATGGATCTGCGGTAGTTCTGAATATCCTCATCAACTGGATACTGATACCGAAATTCGGAGTTACTGGCGCTGCCGTAGCTTCTTTGATAACTCAGATAGGAACAAGTATCGTACTTCCTCTGTTTATCAAGCCGATAAGGGAGAATTCGATACTAATGCTCAAAGGAATAACATTTAGGAGATAATAAAGATGAAATCTGTGGCTATTGTTTTAGTTTGTTATAATCGCCTTGGCGGCTTGAAACGTCTGCTTTCTTCACTTGAAAAGGTCGATTATGATGGAAGAAATGATATTTCATTAATTTTTAGTATAGATAACAGCGGAACTTCTACAGTTGAAGATTTTGCAAAGAGCTATGAATGGAATCATGGTGAGAAGGTTATACGTACTTTCCCGCAGCGCCAGGGCCTGAAAAAACATATCTTGCAATGCGGAGATTTTACCGAGAAGTATGATATGGTTATAGTACTCGAGGATGATATCTATGTGAGTGATAGTATGTATCATTATGCTTATCAGGCGGTTGAGTTCTATGGCGAAGATGAAAATATAGCAGGTATTTCTCTGTACACGTTTCAGAAGAACTGGCTGAAATGGCTGGCTCGTTTTGAGCCTCAGAAAGCGGACTTTGATGCTTTCTTCATGAAAATCGCAATGTCTTGGGGCCAGGTATGGACATATTCCAAGTGGAAGCCTTTCAAGGAATGGCTTCGCCGCAATGAGAAGTTTACAAAGTCAGACAAGATACCATATGCTTTAAATCAGTGGCCTGAATCATCTTGGCTCAAATACCATGACAGATACTGCATAGAAGAGGGACGCTATTTCGTTTATCCGTATTGCAGCTTGTCTACTAATTGCAGTGATGCCGGCGAGCACGCAAAATATACTGTGGATGATCATCAGGTGGAGCTTCAGTACGGTAAAAAGAAGTATTCATTCCCTGAGTTTTCTCCATCAGCAGTTATATATGATGAGTATATGGAGCGGGAAGGACTTGGAAATGCACTGGGTGTTCCAAATGAGGAATTATGTGTATGCATATGGGGAACAAAGAATCCTGTTCTCTTCAAAAGATATGTTCTTACCGTAGATTCGCTTCCTTATAAGGTAGTACGCGAATATGGAATGAGCCTGCGTCCTGTAGAACTGAACATTACTCAGAATTATGCTGGTCACACTATTAAGCTTTACGATACGTCGGAAAGTGCAGAGGTCACCAAAGCTGATGCAGATTATTTGAGATACAGATACAGTTTGAGATCCAGTGATTACAGAACGATAGATAAGTTCTCCTTCAAACTATCTAAGCTGTTTTGGTCGGATCTGAAACGTAAGATAAATAAAAAGAAGAAAAAGAAGTGACATTTTTTGCATAAGAAGTATTCTATTATTTTTAAAGAGTGGCATTTACAGTGATAAAAAGAATACACTTCACACGGAACAATTTCCGTTCTAGAGCTTTTGGGCTCAGTAATTTGGATATTTATAATATTGTTAACGTAAAAAGGGCAGTAGAATGAAACTACTGCCCATTTTTTAGTATTTGATTATTTCCATACTCATGTCTATATTTGGATTTTTAGAATTTGAATGTGTAAATACAGCCTGAAGCTCGTCCACATAATCGTTGACCTCTATTTTATAGGTCTTATTTGCCTCAAATGTGAGTTGGGTGGGTTCGCTTATTTTTTTGCCGTTATCATAGAGAGTTAATGTTACAGGATATTTATCTCCGTAAGTATCGTTACCGATAACGGTTAGTTCAACGTATTTAACGTATCCGTACGGCTTAGTCGTGATAGTTTTGCCATCTGAAAGGCCAACGGTATCATAATCACTGAGCTTTACTACCTGCCTGCATTCCTCAAGTTCGGACAAGGTATGAAGATAAGTATTATCTACAATATAGAAGTCATAAGAATTATCGACCTTTACATGACAGTTATTCTTTGTCAGTCCTGGCTGCTCGTTTATGATGTTTGTGTTTTGGATGAGATACTCCAGATTAAGATCAGGGCATCTTGTAAATGTGAGTTTGGGCACCAGCCAGCCGTTTTTGGTAACATTTCCATTGATTCTGATACGTTCACAGCCGAAGCATTCATCAAAGCTTACATTCAATCCTCCATTTATCACAAGGAAATTAGGTGAATTATTTGCAATCGTACCAAAACAGCAACCATTGAATATAGCTTTAGCTACGTTGCCGTAATAAACAGAAGTTTTTATAAGCGAGCTTTCGTCTCTGATTTCAAATCTTGAATTGATGCAATGGATGTGAGGCGCATTTGTAGAGCCTACGGTAGCTGCTTTTTCGGAATTATACAGGTCTAAATTGAATACGCTGCCTGAAAACGGTATAATAGAGCCGCCTAAAATGCTAAGGTTCATACCTTTCATATAATAAAATGCATCGCCGTTGAATGATTCGATATCTGTATAAATAAATCTCCAGTTTACACCTTGAGGACAGTTCAAAACAAATAGCTGACATGGATTTGAAGTCGTTCCGCATGAGGCAATTTTACAAAATGCAAAAGTCATTTCAGAAAGCATGATAGTTGATTCGATAGAATTAATAATCTTATTGAAATGCTCAAATGAACATGAAATGAACTGTAATCTCTGCACACCGTCGTCGACTCCAACATTAACGCCGTCAACTATTTTGTAGCTGTCTCTGATATTCATGAAAGTATTTTTTTCATTGCCAATGAATCCTATGTTGCGGAAAGTAGTGAAGCTGAAAATAGGACTTCTGTCTTTTTTAGGATCGTCTGGATCATCATGTGTCTGGTTATCGAACAGTACATCACCGTTAAACTGGATAGTTGTGTTCTCTCTGCCAGCGCCGGTTATATCAAACATAGCATATCGAATGTCTGAATTTTCGTCGATAACTGTACCTTTGATTATATATAATCCACTCGGGATGAAAATACTTTTAGCGTGTCTCCATCCGACTGTAACGGAGGAAGCATCGTATGCTGCTTTGAATAGCTGGCGGAATGCTTGTGTATCATCTGTATGTCCGTCGCCTTTTGCACCAAACTGCTGAGGAGTCAGATACTGTGATGGATCTCCGACAACAATGGAACTGTTTATTTCAAGTTCAAGCTCAGGCGGTATCAGATAGTCCGCAAAGCTGGTCGTCAAGACGGTTGTAGTAGTACTTGACGGAGTGGAAGTAGTTGTTGTGGTTGTTTTGCTTGTTGTAGTCATCGTTGTACTTGTTGTTGTGGCTGTTTTGCTTGTTGTAGTAGCCGTCGTACTTGTTGTTGTGGCTGTTTTGCTTGTTGTAGTAGCCGTCGTACTTGTTGTTGTGGCTGTTTTGCTTGTCGTAGTAGCCGTCGTACTTGTCGTTGTGGTCGTTTTGCTTGTCGTAGTCGTACTTGTTGTGGTGGTAGTAGTACTAGTTGTAGTAGTTGTCGTACTTGTTGTTGTAGTAGTACTTGTTGTAGTAGTTGTCGTACTTGTTGTTGTAGTAGTAGTACTTGTTGTAGTAGTTGTCGTACTTGTTGTTGTGGTAGTAGTACTTGTTGTAGTAGTTGTCGTACTTGTTGTGGTGGTAGTACTTGTCGTAGTAGTTGTCGTACTTGTTGTTGTGGTAGTCGTAGTACTTGTTGTAGTAGTTGTCGTACTTGTTGTGGTAGTTGGTATTGTTGCAGTAGATGTCGTACTTGTTGTTGTGGTAGTTGGTGTTGTCGCAGTAGATGCCGTACTTGTGGTTGCGGTAGTTGGTATTGTTGACGTAGATGTCGTACTTGTTGTTGTCGTAGTTGGTTTTGTTGTAGTAGTTGTCGTGGCGGTTGTAGTCTTCTTTGTCGTGGTTGTCGTAGTCTTCTTTGTCGTGGTTGTCGTAGTCTTCTTTGTCGTGGTTGTTGTAGTCTTCTTTGTCGTGGTTGTCGTAGTCTTCTTTGTTGTGGTTGTCGTAGTCTTCTTTGTTGTGGTTGTTGTAGTCTTCTTTGTTGTAGTTGTTGTGGTTTTCTTTGTTGTGGTTGTAGTAGTTTTCTTTGTCGTAGTTGTAGTTGTAGTAGTCTTTTTTGTTGTAGTTGTTGTGGTTTTCTTTGTTGTAGTAGTTGTAGTACTCGTTGTTGTGGTAGTAGTTGTCGTACTTGTGGTTGTGGTAGTAGTACTTGTAGTAGTTGTTGTGCTCGTTGTAGTAGAAGTACTACTTGTTGTAGTAACTGATGTGCTTGTAGTAGTTGAAGTTGTACTTGTACTTGTTGTAGTAGTACTTGTCGTAGTAGTTGTCGTACTCGTGGTTGTGGTAGTAGTACTTGTCGTAGTAGTTGTCGTACTTGTTGTTGAGGTAGTTGTGCTTGTAGTAGATGTTTCGTTGCTGGTAGAAAGACGTGCATAGTATGCAAGGATAAGAGAAGCATCCACAGCGTCAATTAGTTTATCATAGTTCATATCTGCAGCAAGCTTCTGTTCATCAGAGAATCCACCATCTGAGTTTGTGGATACTTTTGCATAGTAGACGAGGACCTGCGAGGAATCTACTGCGTCGACAAATCCGTCGTTATTAACATCGCCAAGAGTATAGTTCTTGTTAACCGGCGGTGTTGTTGTAATCGTTGTGGTTGTTGGCGGAGCAATATAGCCGGTTGTAACTGTACTCTGTTGTTTTTCGGTGAAATATCCGTGATTATCCGGGGAGTCTATGCGTGCATAGGATATTCCAGTATTATTTTCGTCAAATCTGGTACCGTTTCCACCAATCAGCTCTTTACAGCCATTGAACAAATCTTCACCGTCGTCGTCTTTAAAGTTCAAAGAATTACTTACGTAAATCGTTTTTAAAGAGGAGCAGTTTTCAAACATTGACGAGCATCCACCTGCGGATTCATACATATTCAATAGACTGTCGTTGCTGAATCCGGATATATCAAGAGTTGTAAGAGCTGAGCAGTCCTTGAACATACCGACCATACTTAATGTATTCTTTGTATTGAACCCAGAAAGATCAAGCGTTTTCAGTGATGAACAGCCTTTGAACATATTGAAAATATACGTTGCATTTGAAGTATCAAAGCTTGATAAATCTAGATCAGTAAGTGACGAGCAACCTTCAAACATACTGAAAAAAGGTGATGTGTTTGAAGTGTTAAAGCTTGATAAATCAAGATTTGTAAGTGATGAGCAGTCCTTGAACATTCGGGACATTCCCATAACATTTGACGTATCAAAGTTCGAAAGATCAACAGATGACAGAGCTTCGCAACTTAGGAACATATTGTTCATATCAGTAACATTTTTTGTATTGAAGCCTGAAAGGTCAATATATGTCAGCAGCTTGCACTCCTCAAACATTGAATGCATATTTTTAACATTAACTGTGTTAGCTTTGCTGAGATCTATTGTTGTAGCTTTGGAACCTTTGAAAAGCTCTTCGCAGTTTTCAGGAAGAACCGTTCCTTCTGCTGCGATAATGGTTTTGACATTTTCGTTTCTGTTGTATTCGGAAATGTCGTCATTTTCAACTTCGCCCTGTAAAGTCAGAGTTCCTGTTTCAATGTTGAATGAAACTGTTTCACTGAATTGTTCCTCCCCAGCAGCCGTAATATTATCAGGGGAATAATTGGATGAATGTATTGCTCCGAATGACATAACAAACGCCATAAAAGAAGCAAATAGTTTTTTGCACTTCATTAGTTTTTACCTCTCTTTTCATGCCCTTCTATTTTCAATGATTGCGTCTGCTCTTAAATTTTATATCTAAATACTTTTTGTAATTGAAAGCTCATAAAGACATTGTTTTTATATTATCATAATTTTCGTATAAAGTCAATGGAAAAAAACAAACAGCTTTCTGGTATGAATTGATTATTCATGATACTGAGGCTGTTTCAAAGAGAGTGCTGTTTGGCAGTATACAAAGCTATAGCATAAATCAATCTGCTTTTCGTGATTTACAGTGAGTATGCCGCAACAGTTATTAGGTAATAGGCAGATGCAGCAAATTTAGAACAACCTGATGAAAAAGAATTTTTTTCCGAAAACTCGGAATATAAAAGCTCAAAAACTTCTGAATGCGTAAATGGATTATTGACTTTGTTGAATTAATATGGTACAATATAACAGATGAAATATATATTAATTACATAATGTTTTTGATAATTATTTCGTCTTATTCTCCATTTAAACCATAAAGTTATGATAAGGAGAAATACTTATGAGCATGATGGATTTCTTAAAGGTCAGCAAAGGGATCGCGAATAATATTCATTTTGAGAGTAAAACGTTGGGTACTGGTTTTTATTCCGGACATGTGGATTCGTTGAGGAAACCGCACGGTCACGGAGTTTTTGTAAACAGTCTCGAAATTGAATATGACGGTGAATGGCAGAACGGTAAGCTTTGCGGTTTTGGCAAAAAATACGCAAAGGGATACTATGATATGCTACAGGGAGACGGTGATGATGCAAGCAAGTCTCTTATGTATGCAGGTGAATTCAAGGACAACAGATTCCACGGAAAAGGACAGGAGTTCAGCCAGACGGGAAAGACATTATACGACGGTGAGTGGCAAGACGGCTGGAAAAGCGGTGCTGGTACTGAATATTACGAAAATGGCAGAGTAAAGTTCAAGGGAACGTGGAACAGGGGCAGATATCACGGAAAAGGTGTGTATACCTACGAAAACGGAAATGTTATTGAAGGCGAGTGGATAGACGGTCTCCTTGAGGGAGAAGCTACATTGTCGGATCGTGATAACTGTGTATATAAACGTATTTACAAGAACGGAAAAATGGTGAGTGAGAAGCTCGTGAGCGGCACTCCAAAGCCATCTCCAGACTCTAAAAGAATGCTTAAGTTTGATAATGGCACATATGAGGGAGAAGTTGGCTTTACTGGAAAAATGCATGGCAAGGGTATTTTTTCCTACACTAATGGAAATAAATATGAGGGTGGTTTCAAAGAAGGCGTCAAGCATGGACATGGAGTTTTCACGTGGGCTAACGGCGATTTGTACGATGGTGGCTTTGAAAATGACGTGAGAAACGGCAGGGGAGTTTTCACCTCACAGAACGGCAACAAATATGATGGTGAGTGGAAGGACAATCTCAAAAACGGCCATGGTGTGTTCTATTACAAAAACGGTGACAGGTTTGAAGGTGAGTACTCTAACAGCCTTAAGCAGGGACATGGCATATATTACTTTAAAAACGGCAACGTTTTCGAGGGCGAATGGCAGAATGATTTGCGCTGTGGAGAGGGAATTCTTACCTGTGCTGATGGAAGAAAAAAACTACAGAAATGGGATAGCGACAAACTCATTAGTGAGAAAAATGCATAAGAATCATATATAACAGTACAAGACCGTCAATTTGGCGGTCTTTCTGTTATTGCAGCAATGTAACGCCTATTGTAAGATAAGCTGCGAAAATCGTCCATAACAGGTATGGAATATTCAGATATGCAGAAGTTTTGTTTATCCTCAGAAACGAAAAAATCATTGCGATTATGAGTATCAGCATTGCAATTACTACAGCTGTCGCGCCTTTTAAAGACTTTAAGCCGAAAAAAACAGGACTCCATAGGAAATTTGCAAAAAGCTGTGCTCCATAAAGTATGATAGCTCCTTTTTTGCGTGTATCATCTTTTTCCCATATAAGGTAAGCAGAAGCACCCATGAGTGCGTAAAGAATGCTCCACATAACCGGGAAAAGCCATGCAGGAGGAGCTAATGGTGGCTGTTGGAGAGAATTATAAAAGTCCGAGAAGTTGCCACCCGAGATAAGAGCTGACAGTGTTCCCACAAGCTCGGTACCTACTATCCATATAATAAGGTCGGTACATCTGATTTTCATATATCATCACCCTTTCGGTATAATATATGTCAAAATAAGAAGATTATTCTTGCATATTGACTATTTCATAGTTATTGCTATATTGATAGGGTAAACTCTTAAAAATGATGGCGCGGAGCTTGATAGATGAAAAGAAGCTGACATTTATGTGGATTATTATTTTGATGTATTGGAATTTATAGGATTGAAAGAAGCGTTTTTAAAAACAGCCCACAAATATCCGGTATTAACTCTGCTTGATTTTGTTGAGCGGAGCTTTTTTGGCTATATATATTGACAAGACCCATCTTAGATGATAGCTTATTAATAAGCGAATAAACTATTCTTATATATTTTTTTATTTTAACTATAAATTTGCTTAGTGTTTTTCTGTTCTCATTACGTCTAATATGTAAGAGCGCAGGATCAGACGCGAAAGGAGTCCATACATGGATAACGGTGAAAGTAGCTACCGCCGTTTCCTTGCAGGTGATGACAGCGGTATGGTCGAGCTCGTCCGTGAGTTCAAGGACGGTCTCATGCTATATCTGCGTAGTTATACCGATGATATCTATGCAGCCGAGGACTGTGTGCAAGATACCTTTATCAGACTCGCTGTAAAGAAGCCGAAATTCAACGGCAAGAGTACCTTCAAGACCTGGCTTTTTACTATCGGCAGGAATATCGCAATAGATAATGTGAGGAAGAGCCGCAGGAACAGCGGAGTATCCCTTAGTGATTGCGGTATACTTGCTGATGAAGCCAACTTAGAACAGAGCTATCTTGTCAGCGAGCAGAAGATTAATCTTCGTCATGCTATGTGCAGGCTTAAGGATGAGTATCAGCAGGTGCTGTATCTTACTTATTTCGAGGAGTTCAGCAATGAGGAAACTTCCAAGATCATCGGTAAATCTAGAAAACAGATAGAAAATCTCCTGTATAATGCAAGGAAGGCACTTAGAACAGAACTTGAAAAGGAGGGCTTCAAATATGAAAACATATGAAGAAATGGCAAAATACGTACTTGAAGTCCGCAATGAAACTGATAAAAAGAGAAAGCACAGGATAGCTGTTGCCAAAAGGGTTATCCCTGCCGTTGCAGGCGTATGTGGTGCTTTTATTATCGTTTTTGGCATTTGGAGAGGTTATCCCCGCCCCGATACGCTGCCTGTTACAGATAATATTATAGAAGCAGAAACAACGTCTGTACAGGGCACAACTATGCCCAGTACCACTAAAGAATCAATTACAACTTTTACTACAACTGAAACTAGTGGTGTCAAAACAACTGTATCGACAACCAATGCCACCAAAGCGGAAACTGTTGTTGTCACAACAGCGGTTACCGCGCCACAAATTACCAATATTTCAGCCACAGCACCGACGAACACTGTTCCTCAATTTATTAATACCACGACCTCTGCTACTACAGTAGTCACATCGTTGACTACTCGTGAAGTAACTAAAATCTTAGTTATAGGCGGCGGTGGAATCGGTGAGGAAGGTGGAGATTGTCCCTCAGGTGAAGGTAATAACGACGTTCAGACAGGAGGCTATACCGGAGGTGAAGGAGGCTCAGGTGGTGGAACAAGTGGCGGCAGTTCCGGCGGAGATAGTAGCTATGAGAAGGAGCAATGGTTGCGGCTTCCCATAAACAAGCGATACCCCTATGCATATATTTACGACTATGACAATATTTATATCAGCATGTACAGGATATCGTCCGATATTATAGGCACACGGATAGACAGTGCAGAAATGCTCAGCGGTCAGTTGATTACAGGTGAGGAACAGAAGTGTCCAGCAGATGCATATTGTATCAGTGGTTACAGTAGTGAAGAAGTAATTGCAATAAAATTTCAGGAGAATGATGAGTATTATCTGTATGGCAGAAACATTATCGACTTTTACGAAATAATGAAATCAATATCCCCGCAGCAATAATTTATTTATGGAAAGGATGGTTTTTATGAGAAAATCAAAAAAGATCGTTGCAGCTTTAATGGCAGCAGTGATGACAATTACATCAACATCATTTACGTTCGCAAATGCTGAAACTTCTGAATCTGATACCTTTGAGATAACTGCTGTATCGGATGAAGAAGCAGATGAAATACGTCAGATAATTTCCAATTATATTACTGAAAATCACAAGAATGCATGGATACTTGGCGAAGAAGAATCACCTATGGGGATAGTTCTTGTAGGGTACAATGTCAGTGATGAACAGACGGCCATAGATATTTCTAAATATGCCGAAAAAATGGGTTTACCACAGGTCCTAAACTTCGTTCAGTACGATCATGATTTCGGAGAGAAGGTTACCGACCTTGAAAAGATATCAATGACTCTTTCACGATATATCTCAGATAACAGAGTAGCTGCAAGAGTTGTACCGAAATCTTTGTTGTCTGACGGTTTATCAGAAAACTATGTATACATAGAATATGTTTCTGACAGCAGAGATGTTACAGAAATGATTTTGAAGTATATCAATAAATGTGAAATTGATCCCGAGCTTGTTAAGTTCGGAGAAGCAGGAACATTGTCAAAGCAATTGAATAAAGTGAGTGGGTATTCATTCGATGAGTTCAAAAAGCTGGCAGATAATGAAATTGAAGCTCTGTTTAAAGAAAAAGAAATGACAGAGGAAAATGGATTCAGATTATGGACAAATGAAAGTATAAATAAAGAAACAGGAACTGTAAGTGTACTGTTTGATCCTAATCCTTATGAAAAAAAGAATGATGACGAAAACAAAGATGACGCAAAATATTACTGGGACGAAGAAAAGCTAAAAGCTGAGATTGCACTTCCTGAAGTAATATTTGATATTAAACAGAAAGAAGTCATTACACTGAATGGTAACAAGTATTCTAAGATTGACATTATCCCTAAAACAGATGATAATGATAAAGCGATTGAACTGCTTTCAGCAGCATTGAATTATATTCAGCTTAATAAATACTTCGACAGTTTCTTTTATGATTACATAGGTTCAGATGAAGACAATACGATTGGAACATTACCTTCTGATAATCAAATCGTGGGCGATGTGAATTGCGACGGATCTGTGGATATGGCTGATGCAGTAATTATTATGCAGGCACTTGCTAATCCTAATAAATATGGTGAAAACGGTACAGCCGAAAATCACCTTACCGCACAGGGTAAGAAAAATGGCGATTTCGATGGCGATGGACTTACAGTAGGCGACGCGCAGACAATACAGAAAAAGCTTCTTGGTATTGGTACGACAGAGGGACAGTCTGAAGCTCTTCTTGGATTGAAGAATGAAAAGATTAAAACTGCTGTTGTAACATCAATGACTGAATCAAAGGAGTATATATTTGAAGGTGAAAAAGCTGAAGCGATAGTTGATTACCTTTCAAATCTGCATCTTGTCACCAATTATACTGAAAATCCTGACCTGTATTGCGGCGGAGGCTGGACAATTACTCTTGAATATGATGGTTTTGATTATGTAACCTTATGGCATTTCGGAGATATGTTCATAGGAGATCCTTCAAAGTCATGGTACAAAATGGATTGTGAAGAAGCTTCAAAGTTTGGAAAGCTTATTAATGAGCTTGAGAATCAGTCCGAAAACAATGATACTCCATACGAAATGAGCAGTGTTCGTCTTGATGACAAGGTAAGCGTACAGGCAGCCGAGGGTAAGAAAGCAGATGAGAAATTTGCATCAGCAGAGATGAAATTGGGTATAGAATTACTGAAAAATGGCTTTGATCCAACAACAACAAACGAGGAAAATATGCTCATATCACCTTTATCTATCTCAGCAGCTCTTGCCATGACTGCAAACGGTGCTGATGGCAAGACAAGGGATGAAATGGAAAAGGTTCTTGGAAGCGGTCTTACTATCGAACAGCTCAATGAGTATATGGCTAGCTACATAAGTAATCTTCCTCATAAGGACAAAGAATCAGTATATATTGCAGATTCTATTTGGTTCAAGGATAAGTCCACATTCAAAGTGTTTGATGATTTCCTTGAAAAAAACAAGAAATACTACAACGCCGAGGTTTACAAAGCAGCGTTCAACAACGATACTGTTGACGATATAAATAATTGGGTAAAAAAGAACACTGAGGGTATGATTCCAGGTATTCTAGAAAAGGACTCGCTGAATCCTACGGATAATGAGGAAATGCTCATGATGCTGATAAATACCCTATATTTCGAGGCAGAATGGCAGCAGAAATATGATTGGGCTCCTGATGGAACGTTCACTGACCTTAATGGCAAAAAGCGCAATATAAAACAGCTTACCAGTAAGGAGTATGAGTATTTTGACCTCGGTAACGCAGACGCTTTCAAGAAGCCATATGTAGGAGACAATTACAGTTTTGTGGGAATACTTCCACGAGATAATGATATAGTTGAATATGTAAAGAACCTTGACGCAGAGAAGCTTCTTGCAGGTCTCAGTGAATGTGAAGATCCTGAAACAGTTGATCTTTACACAATGATACCGAAGTTCGAGTATGAATACTCAAAGGGACTTAACGACATACTCAAGGATATGGGAATGTCAACAGCATTTGATGACAAAGCTGATTTCTCAAAGATAAACGATCATTCTGTTGAGAATGCTGATTATTTGTATATATCAGAGGTGCTTCATAAGACAAAGATAGAACTGACGGAATCAGGTACTAAGGCAGCTGCTGTAACATCTGTAGGGATGGCAGGCTGCGCTATGATGCCGGAACAGAAGAAAGAGGTATTCATATATCTTGACAGACCATTTGTGTATATGATAGTCGACAAGAACAATGTACCGCTATTTATCGGAGTAGCAACTCAGTTAGGTGAGCTGCAATAAGAATAACAAATCGCGTTTTGAGAATAGGATAAAAAACAGGACGGAAGATTTTCCGTCCTGTTTTGTGTGAAGAGGTATATATTATCTGATTAAGCCGTTATTGATCATTGGTAAGCATTTCATATGTGACGCCATATTTTTCAGCTATATCCTTTGCATAGGACAATCCCTCTGGTGGAGCAATCTCAACTTTGAACGAGCGCTTGCCGTCTTCATTCTTTACAATGAGCGAAGCTGCTTTATGTATCTCACTCTTACTGTTGAGTTCGTCGATTTCTGTCGCTAGCTTGTGCATATGGGTGTTATAGATTGTCCTTATGCCTTTCTTCATAAGAGCCCTCACAGAATCCTTGGCGATATAGAAGCCTTCCTCGAAAGAGGTGGTGGAAAAGGTTTCGTTCAGCAGAACAAGGCTGTCGCTTGTTGTCTGGGAGTAAAGCTCCTTGAATCTTACACATTCCTCGCCTAGTCTGCCAAGGTCTAGAGTTTTATCCTCATCGGCAGGGAAGTGAGTGTATATGCAGTCCACGGGCTTGTATGAAAAGGAAGATGCTGGAACTGAGATACCACCTTGTGCCAGTACGTAGAGAAGTCCTACAGCTTGTGTTATAGTAGTCTTTCCACCACGGTTCGCACCTGTGAGAATATAGAGATTATGTTCGTTATCGAAAACAAGATCATTATAGACTATCTCATCACTGCTTTCCAGATTGAGTGCAAGCTTAAGATTGTAGAGTCCCTTTGAATCCATATAGACGTCACTCTTATCCGAGAGTTGCGCCTCGCAAACATTGAATCCCTTTTCCTTGAGCTTTTCAATAAATTCTGCGAACTTGATATAGTACATGAATTCAGGAATAACATTGGAGATATCCACAATAGCGATATCTGCATATTCGGTAAGAACGTTTCTAAGCTTCCTGATGATAGAACCAAGCATTCTATTCATTACCTTGTCAAGATAAAATGTAGCGCCTCCGGAAATATCATTATTAATGTTCTGCACAACTGTAGATCTTATTCTGCCGTCAACAAAGGGAGTACCTGTTACTGCAATCATTGACGTAATGTTTTCAGTCATTTTGGCGAAGCTTTTACTGTGATCCTTATCCACTTGATGATAGTGCATATCGCCGTCCCAGTCGGTATTATCCTGTATTTTGTCCTTATCTGCGATAGCGTCGGCGAAGTTACTTACAATATTGGACTTTTTAAATGGTTTGCTGTTGACAGAAACAAGCCCCAGACTGACGGCTTCAAACCGTGAATTAACGTTTACACCAAGGGTAACACTTTGAATGACCGAGGTACTGCTTTTGAGCTCTGCAATATCCTTTTTCATTGCGTTGAATCGTGCCTCTTCGTAGAGCAGATCGAGATAATTCCTGAAAGCGATAAGACCTTCTGATTGAATGTCAGCACTTGAAAGGCACTCTCTCATTGCTTCTACGCATTTAATATAGTCGCTTAACTCGTCTAGCCTGTGCATTAGGAGCCAGAATCCTAGTTTTTCATCTGTATCCAGGTTACCAGAGTTGAATTTCCTGATGTATTCTATCCTATCGAAGAGGTCGGAGAGTTTTTTTCTGAGATCGGGGAGCCTGAGAATATCAGAAAATACCTTTTGTCTGAAATAGGCAGTTTCTTTGTCCGATGTCATATTGGAGATAATGTTCATGATTATGTTCTGTTCTCTTTTGTCAAGTGAGAGTTCACTGCAAAGTATATCAAGTCCGAGATCGTGGCAGGTTGTTTCAGATAGCTGCTTGTAGATTACATTATCCTGATTGGGGAAAAGGATACTGAAACGCTTTTTTACATTCATCTTAGAAATCACTCCTTTTTGAAATGTATAACATTTTATAGCAGTATATTAACAATTCTATCAATTATTTTTAGTATATCATAATCAAAACAACCTTGTCAATGCCTCATATAGACGGTTTATGGATATCTTTTGTTCTACTTATAATTTGACATAAAAAGGGCTGCCTTGAGGCAGCCCTGACGAATTTCTAATAACTAATTATTACTATCAGTTACATCTGTGCATTGAAGAGAGCAGAAAGCTCATAAACAACGTCATCGCTGTCAGCGTCGATATAAACTGCTTCGTTTATAGAAGAGAGATCCTTGAGTGAGTCAATCTCTTCATTGTATCCAATAGTATATATTGGTATTCCGTAGTGACTTACTATACCTGCAGCAGTGTTGTACTCAACGCCGCGGTTGCACTGACCGTCACTGAGAACGAATATCATAGTTTTAGCACCGGGAATGCTTTCCTTATACTCGTTTATCATATTGACACCAACAAGAAGAGCATCATAGGTAGCAGTATTTCCTCCTGCCTTCATTTTTTCCACAGCTCCTGCAAAGTATGAACGCTGCTCCAGATCAAACTGAGCGATAGGAAGATTGAGTTTTACGTCGTCGTTATATGAAATAAGACCAACATAGTTATCCGATTTGATATTCTTTGAAGCCTCTAAGAGAGAATCCTTAAGACGATTGAGAGGATCGCCAATCATGCTTCCTGAAATGTCTGCGATAAACAGAGCGATGGTTGGTGTACCTGAGTCTTTTTCCTCTTTCCAGAGGCGCTGTGCGCTGATGATATCACCACCGCTGATATCCTTAGTGTTATAGCTGTAGTTGTTATCAGGAGCAAAACCGTAATCCCTTGCGTGCTGCTGAGGGCCGCTGCTAAGAGCATAGTTCAGGAAAAGGTTGAGAGCCTCTTGCTGTTCCTGTGTAAGGTCGCCAACGCTATAAAGAGGATTGTTATGCTTGTAGCCGAATGGCACAAAGTCATAACCACCTTTGAGTACAGGACTGTTTGTATAAGCTTGGAACTCTACAACGCCTGCCTGGAGCGTACCACTTTGCATAGCATTTACCATCTGATCTGTAGTATAACATACAAAAGGTATACTCTTCTGGAGCTGCTGGAATTTTGAAACAGCTGTATCACTGAGAATGTTGGCGCTGTCAAAGTGCTGAAGTGCATTTACCAGGAAGTTGAGGCCTGTAGCTGATGTATAAGGATATGTATAACCCATTTGAAGCTCGCCGTTTACAACAGCGTCAACGACGTTCTCATAAGTTACAGAGCCGTACTTTGAAGTAATAGCTGATGCTGCAGAGCGAGAAATAGCAATACCTGCAGTATTTGAAACGAGTGATTCTGCCTCAAGTTTCAGTTTAGCTCCCGCTTCCATTGCGAGTTTTCCGAAAAGCTCGTTTGAAGGAGTATAGGCCTGAGGGAGATATACATTATTGGATATATAGTCAGATGAAGCTCCTGATGGAATACTTCTTACGCTTACAGAAGCAATCATTCCGTTTGATAGGCGATTTCTCTGATTGTTGAACTCCTCAGCTGTTTCATTGAGCCATCCGTTGTTATTCTTACCAGCTTTTTCAGATGTCGAGAATATTTCAATGTCAACGTCACCGCCACCGACAACGGTAAGTGGGTACTTCGTTTCAATATTTGGAAGATTAGCTGAGCCGTTATCTGAATAGTCAACAGTTCCCTTGATTTTTTCAGTGCTGATGATATTTATCTTTTTTAGGGCCTTCTGAAGTTTGTCCTCAGGTTCGTTTATAGTGACTTTATTACTATTGTTATTTGTAACAGATGGATTATTATTCCTTGAAGATGTCTTGTTGATAACTGCGATTATCATCACAGCAGTTATGATAGCGCCAATAACTGCAATAATAACAGGGGTTTTGCTTTTGTTCATCTCATGTCCTCACTTTCAATCTGATTTTTGTATTCGTGTATGGAATCAATAATAAGTTTAAGCGATCTTATTTCTGTACTGCTTCTCTCGTTGTCAGTCATCTGAGAGACTTCCACAAGAAGATTGGTATAGTCCTTAAGTATCTTATCGTTTCTTTCAGTAAGCATTCTCAGATATCCCTTATGGGTAGTAATTTCCTCATTTCTTGAAGAAGACTGCATAATAGCTGTACGCTTCATGAACATAGTCATATTATTGAGCATTACAGACTGGATATCCTGATTTACAAGTTCGTAAACACCGCCACTCGAGCTTATGGTATCGAGAGTTTCGGACTTCTTCTGGAAAAGCTCCCACTGCTCGATCATTCTTGCAGCTTCTTGACGACACAGAGGATAATCCTTAAGATCTTTCATAACATCTATATAATCATTCGGCTCTTTGAGCGCTTCAAAGGTGTTCTCGTCAATGACATAGGAGCGCTGAAAGGCTTTTTTTCCGAGAGCAGCAAGTTTCACGAAGTAATAGTTTCCTGCACTTAGAAGCGCAACAATGAGTATTATCGCAATAATGGAGAACCCTGCGGAGTCCAGTATATCTGTGCCACCGAAGATCAAAGCTCCTAACCCTGCGATAACAAGGTTAAATATAATCTGCCCCAGGTATTTTTTCAATAAATTTCACCCCAATCAGCCGTTTTACGCGGCTTATTATATCAAAATATATTATATAACATTTTCCGTGAAAAGTCAATCATACCAGAGACTGAAAGGCAGATATTTCCGTTATACCAATATATACCGACGTTTGAAGAAATTATTAAGCTGTTAAATATCAAGCATTTATATAAAAGTAATCGTCAAACATCTTATATATATAAAAGCGGTGGTCTGTACAATGTACAGACCACCACATTAAAGATATTGATTTTATGCGATAAATTAATTATTTACCCATGAACTCTTCCATTGTCTTTGGAGTACCTTCCTTAACAGTGGAAACATATGCATAGTAGCTGAGTATCTTTGCAGCGTCAACTGCATCGATGATAGCATCGCCTGTAACGTTAGCTGCAAGCTTCTGCTCTTCTGTGAAGCCACCGTCACTACCAGTAGAGATCTTAGCGTAGTACTGGAGAACCATTGAAGCATCAACTGCATCTACGATACCGTTTGCATTAACATCGCCGAGCTTGTATGTTAAGTCCTTACCGCCTGATACTGTTACAGTGATAGGAGCAACAGATGTTGTGTAGTTAGCATTTGTGCTGTCCATGAATACCTTGCACTCAGAGAAGCCAATAGTGTGCTTGCCGTTTGTAGCGCTATCTGCAACCTTAACCTTGATGGTGAATACAGCCTTTCCATTAGTTGGAACGATTGGCTCTCCATCTTCGTCGTTGATAGAAGTGAAGTTAGCGCGACGCTCAGTTTCGTTTGTTGAAACAGCTGCATTACCAAGAGCAGGAGCCTTTCCGCCAATCTGTGTGAGTACGAGGCTTGAATCAAGTTTGAACTGAACGTCCATAGCTGAAACAGGCTTGTTATCAGTAGAGATGTTAGCATAGAGTGTGAGTTCATCGCCTGGCTTAGCAGATATCTCGGAATTGCCGTCCTTATCAGCGAATGTGAAGTTGATTTCAGCATTTCCAACAGGCTGCTGTGTATTTCCGTTTCCGCCTACCTTTATTGTAAGAGGTGTAACTGATGTCTTGTAGTTGAAGTTTGTGCTGTCCTGGAATACCTTAAGCTCTGAGAAGTCAATAGTGTAATCACCGCTTGCATTGTCTAAAACCTTGACTACGAATGTAAGAGCAGCCTTTCCATCTGAAGGAACAATAGGATCACCAAGTTCATCAACAGTTGTGAAGTTAGCACGGCAATCATCTTCGTTTGTTGAAACAGCTGCACCACCGAAAGCAGTTGACTTAGCGCCAATCTTTGTGAGCTTAAGACCACTGCCAAGCTTTAACTGAGTATCCAATGCTGATACCTTGTTGCCGTTTGCAGAAATATTAGCATAAAGTGTGAGCTCGTCACCTGGCTTAGCTTCAATAGAAGTCTTTCCGTCCTTATCAGCAATTGTGAAGTTGATATCACCGCTCTGGGTAGAAGGTTTAGTTGTAGTAGTTGTAGTTGTTGTTGAAGAAGTAGTAGTTGTAGTTGTACCTTGCTGTTCACCGTCACCGAGAACTTCAATACTCATAGTTTCAAGCTTGAGAGTGCCATCCTTAGTCATGAATCTCTTCTTTTCACCCTCAACAAGCGGACAAGGATTGTAGTTTTCACCTGTAGAGTCTGTGTTGTATTCACAGTATTTAATGGTGTACTTTCCTGGAGCAATGCTCTGTGGGATAATAGTGTCAAATACATATAAAGGATATGAATCAGATTTTTCGCCTGCCCACTTGTAGTCCTTGCCGTTGTTTGTCCATGAGAGACCTATATAGTAGTTGTCTGTACCTGCAGCAGTCTGTGACGAGTCAACGCCGAATATGTGCTTGCCTGCATACATATAGCCATCGAGGTCGTCATATGAACCACCGAATGAAATATAGCTTGTTGTCTTGAAAGTTGAGCCGTGTAATGTGTATTCCTTTTCTTCGCTTGTATAGCCTTCCTTTTCGGGGTTATAGAGCTTGAAAGTTATATCCTTTGAATCTGGTGTAATACCAACAAGGAGAGAATCTGTAGAACCGTTAGTAGCCTCACTATAATATACAGCAGAGGGGATAACATAACCGTCTGCAGGAATGTCACTCTTCTTGATAGATACTGATGACTTGCCGTCTGCTGCTGATGGCTTTGCAATATCATATGTCTTGATAGCAAAGCTCTTGGATGTGTCTGCAGCCCCTACTGTTGCGGGAACTACTGAACCTATCAGTGAAGCAGCTATGCCAAGTGATGTGATTGCAGAAATAAACTTTTTCATTTGCAATACTTCCTTTCAATAGTTTTTACGCCGCCTAGGACGTAAAGATTATTTGCTTACAACGGCTTCTGCACTAACTGCCGCTGATTTAAGCACTTTGTGATATTATATCATAAAATAGCACTATTGTCAATCCAATTGTTGCGGTTTTTAACAAGATTCAAAGTTAAAACAATGTAAATTAATCAAATTTTATGACAGGTATTCTTCGTAAAAAAAGAAACATCAGCTGTCAAAGTGACTGCTGATGCTTCTTATTTTATAATGTAGAATTAAGGTGAAGAAATGTTATATTCTGAAATAATCCGTAATTTAATTAGCCGAGAGTTGTTATTCTTTCAGCATAGCTTTCTGGGAAGTTCTTAATTAAGCCCAGCAGATACTTCTGTATAGTAAAAGCATCGTTGGTAGTTATACCGCCACCTGCCTCATATACATCTCCATTGAATTTACCTACATCTGAGAGCTGATATTTATTCGGATTAGCGAGGGACTGCATGATTAATACTGCGTCGCCCATGTCAATATTATCGTCACAATTAGCATCGCCCCACTTGGAAACCTTTTCTTCAAGAAGTGCCTTAGGCTCCTTAACAACTGTTGTAGTTATCGGTTCAGTTGTTTCTTCCTGAGTAGTTGTTGTAGTTGTAGTAGTTATTGTTGTTGTTGTTGAAGTAGTTGTAGAAGTAGTTGTCGTTGTTGTGGTGGTAGTAGTGGTGGTAGTAGTTGTTGTTGTCACAACAGGTCCGTCTATAGCAGTTCCTGCCTTTGCCACGATTGCTTCATCAATAGTGAAATCGTCTGTGCCTTCCTCTGTCTCAACATAAAGGATGTAGCCTGAACCCTCTGGGAGCTTGTAGTTTGCATTTGCAAGCTGAATATATCCTCCTGATGATTCCCCACTTGCAATGTGGTCATACTTTGTTTCGCCTGCAGAATCCTTGTATTCGAGAGAAAGCATAAGGTTGCCTGAACCTGAAGCTGCAACGCTGAAACTGTAAGTTTCGCCACCCTTGAATGTCAGTGAATCCAGAGACTTTAATGCTCCGTGCCAAGCACTTGTTCTTCCAGAAACTGTGAGAGCCTTGCTGCCCTTATAAGCTGTGCCGCCTGTAGTAACGGTAGCACCGCCTCTTCCTTCCCAACTGTTGCTGTCGTCTTCAAAGGTATCATGATAATAGTAACCATTCTCGTCAGGTTCTATTGGCTCTGGTGGATCGGGATCCTTTCCGCCTTCAAAGCCTTTTCCGTCACTTTCAAGTCCAACAACGAATGTAGTTACACTATTAGCAGGAAGCTGAGCTGTGAACGAAGAGCCGCTTGCTGAGATACCACCGATCTTAGCTATATTCTCACTTCCTGATGTTCTGTAGCTGTCAACGTTTGTGACTGTTCTGTTGCTGAGGGTGAACTGCTGTGAAACAGCGCCGCTGCCCTTATTTATAGCAACTACGGTTGCCTGAGTATCGCTGTGTTTGTATGCAGATACGAGTATATTGGTGTTAGGCTGCTCAGTAGCATCGATACGTACGTCGCCTGGACGAACCCATTTTGAGAACTGGGCCATAGCATAGCCTCTCTTGGAAATCTTGCCCGTATCCCACATAGGACTGTACTGACGACGGATATACCACCATACATATGCATTCATATTTCCGACAACGAGAGCATTGTGGATATTTTCGGATACCTGCACAGCTTCAGGCCATCTGTCTGCTGAGTTGTTATCACTGTTTGGTACATAAACCTCAGTCATCCATATTTCCTTGCCGCAGTTTTCTAGAGCGGCGAAGTCCATCTGGCTGCGCTGAGTACCATAGAAATGAGTTCCGAACATATCACAGTTAGCCATAGCCTTTGAATTGTTAAGGATAGCATTATAATAATCCTTGCTGTAGTTGAAGCTTTCAGGTGACATCATCTTTGTATTAGTGCCTTCTGTTACAGCCTTTCCATAGTTAGCAAGGAAATTTGCACAGCGGTCAGGAGCCCAGTAAGTCCACTCGCCTGACCAGTCAGGTTCATTCTGAACTGATATGGAGTTGAGTTCAACACCCTGGCTGTTGCAATATTTAATGAAGTCGTTAAGGTGCTTGGCATAATCAGCTTCCTTGCCGTTCTGAAGGACGTACTGACCGCCTCGCGGACCGCCGCTTCCGTTTGTTCTCATTGAAGCTGGAGGATTCCATGGAGTTGCGAATACAGTAGCACCAAGCTTCTGAGCTCTCTGAGCGGTAGGAATAGCGTTTTTCCATGCGTTTTTATCATCGCTTACGAAGATACGCAGGATAGTCAGACCAAGTTCGTTCTCGCCGTTTCCGAAAGCTGTCTGTACCTGTGCTTCGGTCATGTCTCCAGGAGCGCCGTTCTGAACATTGTAGCTCTGCCACTCCGGGTGATTCATTCCGCCGAATCCGCGGATTGTCTGATATTCCTTGTTTGTGTTGATAGTACAAGCTCCGGCGGCGTTAGCCTCAATCTCGGAAGAAGGGAATATGCTTGCTGTTGAAACAAGCATAGCTCCGGCGACAACTGCTGAAAGTGCAGTCCTGATTTTTTTGGTTACATTCATTTTTAGTACCCCCTGCTGAGCGCCATTAGATTACATGACAGCTCATATATTATTTAATGTAATAATAACGCAAATTATGCAATCTGTAAACTCACATTATGAAACAAAGGTGGACAAAATGAAGAAGTTATGTATTTATTTTGAATGCGAAGCAATATATGTTGAAAACCACATATCATATAGTGCGAAATGCTATACAAAAAAGTCTCCCGCAGCAAATTAATGCCACGGGAGACAATTTATGAGATATGTGTTTTTACATACGAAGTGCGCTGCGGATTATTGAGAATCTTGCCTCAAGGAAGTCAACAACGGAGATATTTCCGCCGCCGAACATTCCGCCGCCGCCGCCGAAGCCGCCCCAGCCGCCGCCGAAGCCGCCTCCGCCGCCGCCCCACTGCATTCCGCCGCCACCGAAGTTGCCCTGGAATGCCCACTCATCGCCGACAACAGTTACGTCGCCGTCCTGGGGTTCATCGGAGTTCATCTGGAAGCCGCCCATGTTCCAGCCGCCTTGCTGCTGACCCATGTCCCAGCCACCTTGCTGCTGGCCGCCTTGCTGCTGGCCGCCCATGTTCCAGCCGCCTTGCTGCTGACCCATGTCCCAGCCACCTTGTTGCTGGCCGCCTTGCTGCTGACCCATGTCCCAGCCACCTTGCTGCTGGCCGCCTTGCTGCTGGCCGCCCATGTTCCAACCGCCTTGCTGCTGGCCGCCCATGTTCCAACCGCCTTGCTGCTGTCCGCCGCCGCTTGTCTGGAGGCCGTTAGCGCTTCTTGAAGTGTTCGAGTCAAACTGGTCAAGAGTGAATTCAAATCTTGGATCAGCCTGAACGTGTGAACGGATATTCTTAGCATAGTTGCTGATGTACTGCTCAGGATTGCTGTAAAGATTAAGGATTTCCTTTACATAACCTACATACATATCATAATATTCTGGAACCTGGAGAAGCTTTGCAAGAGGACGGTCTGTAACAGTTGACTGGTAGAGGCTTGTTGTGATATCAGAGTTAACTGAATCAGCGCCGCCCATGAAGTTACCCATTGCAAGGTTGTAGTCCCAGCCTACGAAGTAAGCCTTGCCATTTGTGTAGATGAGGTAGTAGTTATGTGCAAGGGATCCGTTATAGCTGTCGTAGTTACAGAATATAGAGTTTACCGCGAATCCCTTGAGGAAGCTAGGTACATCTATAACGTCCTCGATGAACTTGTAGTTAGTGGATGAAAGCTGGTTGATTGCAGTCTTTATGTCCTGAATGTGTGAGAAATTATCGTCAACACCGAATTTTACATCGAAGTTGTCAAGAGGCATTCTCTCAGTGAATGAGCAGTATCCATCGCCGCCGAATCCGAATCCGCCGCCGCCACCGTTTCTCTCGGTAGCCTTGTAGAGAACTGTGTCATCATCGACACCATAACGCTCTGCAAGTGTATCACCAGGTTGCTCAGCGAGGAGATAGAAGCTGTAGAGTTTGCCATTGAGATACATATCAGTATGAGCTGCATGAGGTGCTACACCGTCAACTTCATACATAGCGTTGTAGCAGAGGATATCTCTGAGACATGATGCGTCTGAGAGCATATTATTCATACAGAACTCTGTGAGGCCGTGATAGTTGTTGGTCTTGTCATACTTATCAAGCTTAAGACGGAGACTGTACTTTCCGTTCTGAGCCATCATAAGTGAGCTGTTGCCCTTTGTTCTAATGGCAACGTTCTTTATTGTTTCGCCATCTATAGTAACATCACATGGAGTCCACTCTTCTTTGCTGGCATTGTTCATCATGTTCTGCCATGTGCTCTCGTTCATCTGAACGTCTATCTTGTGGATTACTGCCTGGCTGAAGAGACCCTCATAGAGCTGCTCTTCATTCTCCATGTCGTTATTAACATCTGTGTATTTAGCGGGCTTGCCTGCCTTGAAAGTGTTGCCGCTGCTGTGCTTCATCTTAATACCGCCTGCGAATACCTTGAAGTCGCCGGAAGCAATATCAGGTGAAGAAACGATAGCATACTTATATTTCTTTGGAGGATTCTGCTCAAGGATAACCTTGTTTGAAGAATCGGTAACAGCGATAGGATTGTTCTTGGCCCACTCCTTAGTGAAGTCAAGTACCATTGTTGCCTGTTCAGTGGACTTAATATTCTCGCACTGATTATCCTTTGCTGTAACAAGGACATTGCCGCCTGTTATATTAACATTACCAACTGCAGTAAGACCCTTGTCGCCGAATGCTGCGATATCGCCGCCTGAGATAGTGATATCTGTCTCAGCCTGTATAGCGTCCTTGCTTGCCTTTATAACAAGTGTGCCGCCTTCGATAACTACTTCACCCTTGGATGACTTGATACCATCACCCTTGGAGACGATGTCTATGGAACCACCCTTTACTGTTACAGAGCCCTTGCCCTTTACAGCATCAGGTGTAACGTCTGGGCTTTCGTTGAGTGTGTTTATGCTGAGCACACCGCCTGTGAGCTTGAGGTCGTTGTTGCAGACGATAGCAGGCTGGATGTTAGCATTGATAGTAAGCTTTCCGGTGCCATTGTCGCCGCCCTTGATGGTAAGGTCGTCCTTAGCCTCGAGTACAGCGCTCTCGAGTTCATCACCTGAATAAGCGTTAGTACCATCAGAAATGATGTTCTCGGTTCCGTCAGCTACAGTAATAGAAGTCTTGTCCGCATTCTTTATAAGAACAGCAGGAGCGCTCTTGCCTGTAATGTTAACGCCATTGAATACGAGCTTAACTGTGTCCGGATCAGCCTTTTCATCGGGAACTTCAACATAGATCTGACCGTCGTTAAGAGTACCGTCGATAGTATATGTACCCGAGTGGGAGATTGTTACCTTTGAACCGTTAGCAGTTGCGTACTTGCCTTCAACTGTGATAGATGAACCATTGAGGTGGATAACTGTATTGACATCTTCCTGAGGAACAGTATCAACAGGCTTTGTTGTAGTTGTAGTAGTCTGTTCCGGCTTAACAGTAGTTGTTGTTGAAGCTGAACCCTCTTTATAGGATTCAGGAAGATTCTTAACGTTTCCTAAAAGATAATTCTGAATAGAGAGAGCGTCGTTTGAGGTAAGACCGTTGCCATTTTCACAAACATCAGCAAGATCGATGCCCTTCTGCGTAATATGCTTTGCGTCAGTGCCGTTGATGCCATATTTTCCCGGATTGGCGAGTGCCTGCATGATAAGCACTGCGTCTGACATATCTACGTTACCGTCGCAGTTTGCGTCGCCGTAGACACCGTCAGCGGCAGCAGCTGTTGCAGCCGAAGCAGTTCCGAGAACAAGTGCTGACAGAAGAACTGCCAGAAGATGCTTCTTTCTCATTTTTAATCATTCCTCCTATAATAAGATCATGAGATTGTCGCTATACGATACTTACATAATAATGAACAAAGCTTAAAATAATCTTAAACTTATCTTAAATTTGGTGTTTATCTGCACCGATTTTCAGCTAAAAAGCATATAATTAAAATATGATATCATGTATAATAAAAATAGCATAAGCTTTTGCTTATGCTATTTTTTAAGTGTGTAAAAACTTTAATTTTAATTGCTGCCGTCAATTACACTCTGCATGGTAAGCATGAACAGCTCACGTGTGCCTTTGATATTGAGGTCGAGATACAGCTTGGTTATTCGTAAATCCTTTGGCTTGAAAGAACCGTCTGCACATTTTACCCTGAATGTCTTTTGCAGGAACCTTCGGCCAGCCTTTGCCATTCTGTCACGTAAAGTGGGCGGATCTATGAAATCAAGGAATGCAAGCCTTTCTTCTTCTACAACTTCTTCAGCAGCAAATCGGTTTATTGACTCAATAAGCGGCATGTTGGAATAGTCGGTGGAATAACCCTGTTTTGAGTAGACACGTGCTATAACCCTGTTCTTTTCCGGATCCATAATGGTGATATGATCAAAGGTGTCAATAAGGGCGCGACTGTATGTATCAAACATTTCGTTTGTGGACATATCTACATCACTGCCGTAAGTCTGTATACTTGCGGCAAGCATTACCTTTTTGTCGGTCTGGGCTATGCACTTGGTGAAATAAGTGAAATATATACCGTTCAGAAAATGATCTTCCTTAACAACGTTGCCGGTTTTTATCGAAGACTGTATCTGATCGTCCATGTGGGGATAATAGGCAGCTTCGGTTTCATTTATAGCATTTACCATTTCGCTTGAGGAAGAAAATCCTAGTTTTTGCAGATTAGTCTCGTATGCCTGATTGCGGTATAGCATTTCCACATGATGTCCAGTCTGCTCTATAAGGGCAATAGGTGCGGCATTCTCGCGGATAAAGCCATAATCGCCATTTTCTGCTTCTACGAAATCGTTTTCGTTAAGTGGATCAGGACTAAGGAAGTTTATCTGTCCGACATCGTTCCAGTAGTGATGCTCGTCGGGATCCTCTACTTTGAAGCCTGTTTCGGCAAGATACTCCACATAGAGAGAACCGTCCATAGGTTTTGCGTAGTAGTAGCCCTGCAGCATTTCGCAGCCGATATTACGCAGGAAAGATTTCTGCTCTTTTGTTTCAACGCCCTCTGCAAGTGTATGTATTCCGATAGCTTTTGCCATATTGACTACAGAAGCAAGTATTTTCTTCGAACGTGAGCCGATGTCGCTGAGAAAACGCATATCGATTTTTAATACGTCGAAGCTGTAGTCTTTTAATACATTTAAAGAAGAATAACCGCTTCCGAAGTCATCCATGAATATCGCGAAGCCTGCGTCATGGAAACTGTCGAATATGCGTCGGAAATAAGCTGTGTTATCCAGCATTACGCTTTCAGTTATCTCTATATGTATTGCCTTTGAAGGGACATTATATTTTCTGAGAATCTCGGAAATAGCTTTCAGCATATCTATCTCGTCAAAATCAAGACGGGAGAGATTTATTGAAAACGGGTGGAGCGGAAGCCCCTTTTCTCTCATCTCATTATATGTAACGCATATGTTTTCGAGAATATATAGGTCGAGTTTGTGAATGAGGCGATACTTTTCCAACACATTAATAAATAGGAAAGGCGAAAGGAGACCCATTACGGGATCCTGCCAACGCGCCAGAGCTTCGACACTGCATATCTTCTCGGTCAATGTTCTGATAACGGGTTGATAATATGCGCGTATAGCACCGTTTGCAAGCGCGTCATCAAAGTTGTCGACAATAAATTGTTCATCTATGTGCAGCATATTCACACCCCTTTACTTACCGAAAAAAACGGGTCAAATCTCAAAAATGGGCATAAAAACCCTATTTATATATATGAGTATACCACATTAATAATAAAATTGCAATGAGAAAATGAGAAAATTTATGAATTATTAAGATTTGGTAAAGAAAGGTAGGACCAAAGTGGTTGAACAGATTATTTAACTATGTTTACTGTTCTAAATATCAGAAAAAAAGTATACAAAATGTAATTATTTGCTTGGTGTAAAAGTATATCAGAAGTACTGCTCTTTGTATATAATGCTGAAAAATTTTGAGAAAATATGAACTTTTTGACGTGATATTGACATTTCCATTAAAACAAGTTATAATATGATTGTAAACAAAAAGTATAACGCAGAGACACAAACAGGAGGCAGCCGCGGAGCCGATTTCCACGGAAAATTTATTA
>JAEEGJ010004915.1_pt1 | contig 43505 bp, 36 predicted proteins | sample 8958761 | NCBI WGS metagenome assembly JAEEGJ01 (sample SAMN16246546, study PRJNA631951) | gut metagenome | biome: gut microbiome; feature: rumen; material: RS-attached | host: Bos | place: Iran: Karaj | collected 2018-10
CAATGTGTGCGTTTTGACAATGAGGAGATAATAACCTACTTATTCGATAGGTGTTAATACGTGAAAACGATACTAGGTTATAGGTACAGACTATATCGTATAAAAAACGTTTTAGAAGTCAGATGGAAAGATGATCAGGCCTTCCTGGCAAGCTCCAGATCCATGGTATCGCTGATGGTGATCTTGCCGCCGTGACGGTTTATTGCATCTTCGATCTTTGCAAAGAATACTTTTCTGATACTTTCTTCAATTGCGATATGGTCTGAGTATGTGCCAAGCAGACCCGTATATTCTGACGCGGAGAAAACTCTTTCGCGATAGAAAAGATGATACTCAATATCCGTAAATCCATACTTCCCGGGGATCAGGGAAATTGCTTTTGCATCATCTTCGGTAAACCACTTTTTGGTACCGGATTTGATGTTATTCTGCTTGTTGTAATACTCGTTATATAACTCCTGGATCTCAGCCCCGAGCTCCGGCTCATTCTTGCAGTTCTGCGGACGGTTAGCAAACCTTGCAAAAGCGCCGCCGGGCTTAAGCATATCAAAAACCTTCTTATATCCGGTCTCTTCCGGAACCCAGTGAAATGCGGTTGCAGAGAAAATGAGATCAAAAGAATCAGAAGGGAAATCGAGCTCTTCGAACTTGCCTGTCTTAACCGAGAATTTCGGATAGTCCTTAAACTTCTCCAGGAGTAATTTTGAGAAATTCTCACCATACTCTGCAGCAATGAGTTCGCAGCCTGTCTTAACTACAGGTGCAGTTGCCTGGCCGCTGCCGCTGCCTACTTCTACGACTCTGGAATTCTCACCAACAGGGACATAATTAAAGATCGTATCAAAAAGTTCCGTTGCATAGCCCGGTCTCATCTTGTCGTAGTTGGAAACGACTGTATCAAAAGTTCCGCCTAAATTCCCGGTATCCGTCATACAAACCTCCTAAATCCAACCTGAAAACAATATATCCGATCAGTGAAAGTTATTATACAAAATCAGGATGGTCTCCCCTGCTGTCAGCAACATGGAAACCAATGCGGTTAACTCTGCCCCTGAGGCATGCATTGCATTCAGCTGCTTCTTCGCCTGTGCAGATCTTACCGTCGTACAGAAGATACTTCTCCCTTACATTTGACGGTGACAGGTTGGGCATCATTACGTTTGCACCTGCGAGTATTCCCTTCTCGCGGCCTAATGCGTCAGCTGTTCCCAATGCTGTAGTTGCCGGGAGCAGAACTTTCGGAAAGAGCAATCTTAATATGGCCAGCAGTCTCAAAGTACGATCTACACTGCCCTCGGGTTCATCCCTGAACGGAGTGTCCTTATGAGGAATGAACGGACCGATACCTATCATGTGCGGCTGCAGTTCCTGCATGAACTTAATATCTTCATAAATATGATCAACAGTCTGGTGAGGCGTTCCGATCATGATTCCGCAGCCGACCTGGAATCCGATCTCTTTGAGATCGAACAGGCACTGTTTGCGGTATGCACCGGACATTGATGCCGGATGAAGCATGGAATAATGTTCTTCATTTGCGGTCTCGTGACGGAGCAGATATCTGTCCGCACCTGCATCGTAATACTTCTGATAGCTCTCTTTGGTCTTCTCACCGATCGAGAGAGTGACTGCGCATTCAGGATGAGCCGCCTTTATCGAACGTACAATATCGCAGATCCTGTCATCTGTATAATACGGATCTTCACCGCTCTGAAGAACGAAGGTCTTAAATCCTATTTTCTCGCCGATCTCACAGCATGATAAGATCTCTTCCTTCGTAAGTCTGTATCTGTCAGCATTCCTGTTGCTGCAGCGGATGCCGCAATAGTAACAGTCATTCTTGCAGTAATTGGAAAATTCTATAAGTCCTCTTAAATAGACTTCCTTATGGAAAATCTGCTCTGAAACATCTCTTGCCGCAGCATATAAATATTCAAGATCTTCTTTGTCCCCGCGCTCCAAAAGGTACGCGAACTGTTCTTTTGTAAGGTTTTGCGTATTTTTAAGTCCGTCAACGATGTTCTTAAAACTGTTATCCATAATTAATCCTTATGAATCCGTTTGCGTCAGATTCTTCTCTTTCTCGAAAAATGCTTTACGCATTATCTCATATTCTTCATCAGTACACATCTTCTTGCACATCGGTTCGAAAGATTTCGTTACCTCAAAGCACTCCCTGATATTTTCGCACGGGTACTCGGGACACATACCGCAATTATCAACCCCGTGTTCCATCGTGCATTTGACGACCTTATATCTGCACCAGTTCTCAGGCTTACAGCCTGTGCATTGTATTTCTTCATTGGTAACAACGTGATCTCTGTAACCTATCTTCATCCACAGCTCGGCTGTGTGACGAAGCTCTTTTTCTGTCTTCTGATAGGGCGGTTTATTGTAACGCGGACAGACCGAACAATCATTCCCGCAGGCTGCTATTATTCTTTTACTCTTAAGCCAGTCTTCCTTAGTCATGATGTTAACGATATTTACTCTTTTCTCGTTCATAAGCGGAACATCAACATTCTCGTCGCGGCGGAAAAATTTAAATCCTATCTTTTTCTGGGCACGCATGGACTTAGCGTTACCCTCGTAATAACCGCACCATATCCTATTCATTCCCAAGTCTTCAAAACCGTGCCTTATGAGTTCGTGCGCCGCCTCAGGCATTATCCCTTTGCCCCAAAACGGCTTGCCGAGCCAAAATCCGAGCTCACATTCATCATCACCAGAGCAGAGACTGGAACTGCCGTTTAGTCTCAACTCGATTGCACCGATCGCCTTGTTATCTTCCTTGAGGCATATCGCATATGCCTCCCTGCCGTTTAATACGTTGGCAATTACAAAGCGGCTCTGGTCAATGCTCTCATGCGGCGGCCATCCGGCAATGGGACCTATATCCGGATCCTGAGCATACTTGAACAACTGCTCTGCATCTGACTCTTCCCAACGCCTCAAAATGAGTCTTTCAGTGTACAGTAACATTGTTACACCCCTTATTACATCTGGTGTCTGACGGTTTTGTACTCATCGCCGTCTCTGTAGAAAGGACACTCCTTGCTCCTGCTCTGCGAGAGCCTCAAGAGCTCATCTTCGTCCAGATCAAGGTCGCAAACAGGCTCTCCGGTCATCTCATCCATGTATGCATATGCGCATGTCTCACAGCTCGCCATATTCATGCTCCGTATCTTATAAATATATTTTTCATAGCAATTATACAGCGAACATAACGAGATGGATAACCTATTGACAACCGGGCAGCGCGGGAATAAAATGAAACCGCTTTCATTAAATGAATGCTGTTTCATTTTTGCCAAAGGAGCTCAGATAAGATGCCTAAGGTTACAGAAGAATATATAGAGAGCAAGCGCAGGATGATCGTGGACGCCTGCTATCAGGTCTGCCTTCGAAAACCAGTCGAGATGGTAACGATATCAGATGTCATTACAGAGACCGGCATGAGCCAGGGTGCCATCTACCGCTACTATAACGGGCTCGACGAGATACTGGCCGATATGTCGTCAAAGATGCGTGCCGATTACAACATAATAGAATCATTTGAAAAGATCCTCACCAACAAGGATGCAACGCTGGAAGAACTGACTTATCAGGTCTGCGACTGCCTGGCCGAAGCAATGGAAGACCACCTCATGGATATTCAGAAGATCAACTTCGATTTCGGAGTCCTCGCGATCAATGAGCCCGAGCGTGCGGCAAAGATCATGGCTGACATTAAAGGACCCGGCAATCTGGAATATTTGAAAACGAATGCCCTGCCCTGCCTGATCAAGGGTGCTTATACATGTGGTTATAAACCAATAGCCGAACCCGTAGACATCGGACTGTTTGTTTCCGCTTCATATTCAGGCATTGAGAAACTGTGCATCATGTCAGCCTGCTACGGCACAGGAGATCCAAATGTAACAGCAGATCCGAAAAAACTTTTCAGAACACTTGCCAATTCAATCATTCTCTTACTCGGAGGACAAACAGATGCTTAACATACCCTCACCCACAGGCGAATACGCAGTTGGAACATTTACATATACTGTCCATACAGACAGAGAAGAAATACTCGCCCCCGGCACAAAGAGACTCGTTCCGGTAAGAGTCTACTACCCTGTCACCAAGGATTCCGTTGAGGGCATGAGCAAGGCAAAATACATGTCCAGAGAGATGGCTGATGCCCTCAAGAAATCCATGCACGCTCCCATCAATTACGACAAGAGCGAAGCTGCAGGAGAAAACGTTTCAAACTGCTATGAGAACGCTCCGAAGATCGAAGGAAAAAAGTTTCCTCTCATCATGTTCAATCACGGGCTCGGCTCCTTCAGAGAGGCAAATTCATTCCTGTGCATCGAGCTCGCATCCCACGGATATGTAGTTATGGCGGTAACTCACCCCTACGATGCTGCTTTGTCAGAACTGGATGACGGAACTAAGATACCCCTGCATAAGAATTCCACGAAGAAGCAGTATGAACCTTTCCTCCCCGGTGCATTCAGCGTAATCAAGCTAACCGCTACAAAGGGTACCAACAAAGAACTGGCTGAAAAGTTTGATGCTATTCAGAATAAATACTGTCAGTACATTCAGTCCAGAATCGAAGTATGGATGAAGGACACTTTATCTGCCGTTGACTATGCGAAAGAAGAACTTGCCGACATCATCGACTTCTCATACGGCATAGGTGCCACAGGTCATTCACTCGGCGGAGCAACTGCTTATATGCTCTGCCTCTACTGCAAGGAATTCGTATGCGGCGCCAATCTGGACGGCGCGCTTTTTGGCAACAACAAGGGCCAGATCTTAAGAAAGCCTTTCGCGCAGATAAGCTGCAAGACAAATCTCAATGCAGAGACCAGACCTTATATCGATCACACAAAACCTGTATTCAGTGCGCTGTTCCAAAAGATGCAGCACATCTCTTTCTCCGACATGAAACACATGATCCCTATCAATGCGATCGTCGGAAAACTCGATCCTGATTTAGCGCATGAATATGTCTGCAAGATCCATTTGGAGTTATTCGATTCATATCTGAAGAGAGTAAAAGATCACCCCGAACTGACGAGCAGCGAGCTGATCACAATAAAAGAATATGAGCCTGATATAAAGGGTTAATTTCCGCTATCCGGAAGGAACTCCATAACATCTTCTTCACCGGCAGAAGTGTCTTCATCAGAAGATACCAGCTTGTTAATCGCCTCTACGATCCTGTCGTATTTTCCGATAAGTTCAGCATGCGCTCTCCTGATATCAGCGCCATTACCTGCATTGGCAGCAGCCTCTAATTGAGCTGCCCGCTCAGACAGTTCGAGAGCACCGATCATCTTCGCAGTGCTCTTCAGAGAGTGCGTATGGATAGCATAAGTATTCCAGTCGGAATCTTCGAAACTCTTATTAAGCAGATCTGCTTTCTCGCGTCTGCCGTATGAGAATTCAGCGAGCATTGAAATATAGAATGCCTTATCGCTCTGACAGTATGTAAGTCCAACCTGAGGATCGATTCCCGCATCGCGGATGCCGTTGAAATCCTCCGAAGCAGAAATGTCAGCAGCGCTGTCAGACTTCTGTTCAGGCTCTTCGGCAATGCGCTCAACCTTATTCTCAGGCAGATACCTGATGATCATCTTCTCAAGCGCATAACTGTCTATCGGCTTTGTGAGGAAGTCTGTAAATCCTTCCTTCAGATAACGCTCCTTTGCACCTACAACCGCATCTGCAGTAAGACAGATAATCGGTGTTTCCCTGCTAGCGCAATTCTCGGATTCACGTATCAGATGCAGTGTCTCCGTACCGTCCATGCCCGGCATTCTCTGATCCATCAGAATCAGGTCATAACGGTTGATTTCAGCAAGCGCCATGGCGCCTGCACCGCTATATGCAGTATCGATTTTCATCTTCGTATTCTTAAGAAGATTTACTACAACCGTGAGGTTCATCTTCGTATCGTCTACGATCAGGATATGAGCCTTCGGTGCACGGAAAGATTCCCTGTAAACGCTCGCATTAAGGATATTGTCTTCAAAGCGTTTCTGGAAATCACCTACAGGAACATCCCTAACGATCTTCTGAGGGATCTTCACAGTGAAGGTCGAACCGTGGCCGTATTCACTCTCGACCTTGATCTCACCGCCCATCATGTCGAGAAGACGCTGAGTGATCGCAAGACCTAAACCTGAGCCTTCGATAGTGCTGTTTCGCTCAATCTCCAGACGCTCGAAATCATTAAAGAGCTTGTCCAGATCTTCCTTCTTGATTCCGATTCCGGTGTCGCGGACTGATGCTATGAGAGTGATCATTTCATCATCCTGCTTCTCACCGCGGAGCTTAAATCTGACGTTGCCGAGTTCGGTATATTTAACCGCATTGGTAAGCACATTTGTAAAGATCTGTCTTATTCTGAGTTCGTCACCGAAGAGCTCGTCAGGCATTGTCTCATCAACATCTATGACGAATTCCAAACCCTTGTCACGCGCCTTGATAAGAGCCATGTTGGTAAGGTCATTAAGCATTGAACTGAGCTGGTACGGAGCTTCCATAAGATCCAGACGGCCGGCTTCGATCTTGGAGAAATCCAGAATGTCATTTACGATAGCAAGAAGATTGCGGCTGGCATTCTCAACATCACCGGCGTAAAGAACGATATTCTTCATTGCTTCGTCTCTTGCCTGTGTATCGCCCTCCGAGAGTTCCTGTGCATGGCGTCCCTCACGCAGTATCATCTCGTTCATGCCGAGAACCGCGTTGATCGGCGTTCTGATCTCGTGTGACATATTGGCAAGGAACTCACTCTTTGCAGCATTTGCGCTCTCAGCGAGGACCTTCTCCTCAAGAAGTTTACCCTGCAGTTTTACGTAAGGTCTTGCGAGCAGGAATATCATGAGCGCTGCAATGACCTGGCTGATAACAAGAATAATGAGGATGGCGATAACGTTGGTTCTTGTCTGCTCGGCCAGCTGGCTCTCAAACCAGGTAACAGAGAAGTCTACTACAACGATTCCGGATATCCTTCCGAAAGAATCATATACAGGGCTGTAAGCGCTGTAGAATTCGCCCCACTGATCGGAATAAGGAACTTCATCTACCGAAGGCATTCCCTTACCCGCTGTCCTGAGTGCATCCGTAAGTTTAGCTTCATCGCCATAGCTTGCCGGGCTTACAGGGTCCGTATCAAGAACAAAGATAAACTCATCGTTGCTGTATTCTCTTAAGACATAAACATACTCAAGTTCAACATTATCTCTGAATATCGTGAGGGTATTGTAAGTAAGTCTGTATGCGGTCGAATCAATGCTGTTCTCATCGATGCTTCCCAAGGCATCACCGCTTATCGATCCTGCGGCACAGTTTGCGATATCGAGCATGCGTTGCTGGATGGCTCTTCTGATGCCGAGTCTTGATCTGTAAACCGAAATAGCACAAAAGAGGATACTGGAGATCAGGATGATCGCCTCAACCATGATTATGATCTTTGTGGAAAGCGTATTCTTGGCCGCCACAGAACATATACCCCCATCATGTAATTAATTAAAAAATATAACAGAAACGGGGTACTGTTTACAATACTGCAGAATATTAAAAGATGCTTACGCCGGGAGGATGTTGCTTCTCTTGAAAGCTTCCTTGACCTCATACATGATCTTGTCTGCGCGCTTGAAAACTTCGTCTACGGACTGATCATCAGCGCCATATTCGGACATGCCGACGGAGACGGAATAACGCTCCCAAGGATCAACTTTCTTGTCCTTATAAGTTGTGTTGAAAACCTTGCGCAGAGCCTTGATGCGTTCTTCTCTGTGAACATAGTCTTCACCGGTCAGCACGGCAACGAACTCATCACCGCCTATTCTGTATACCGGTGACTTCTTGAAGTTATCACAGATAATGTTGCAGTTACCCTTGAGATAAGCGTCACCTTCAGCGTGACCGTAATTATCGTTAATATTCTTGAGACCGTTAGCATCCATCATTACGATTGCAAATTCAGCTTTACCGGATGCTATCTCTGCACTGAGTTCATCAACTCTGCGCTTATACGCATTGAGGTTACCGACACCTGTAAGGGGATCAACAAATGCTTCCTTGCTGATCTCGCCGAGTTCCTGTTCCTTGATCTTGATGGCAACTTCAGCTTCTGCCATATCCTTCTGAATGGTCGTGATATCGTTGAGGTAATCAACGATCCTCTTCTGCATCGTCTGGATCTCACCATAGATATCACCGATCTCATCTTCCCTGCTGATGTAGATATTAGTAACGCCGGACTCGATATAATCCTTACCGGGTGCAGGATTGAATTTCTGCATGTCTTCGGTAATTGCCTTAATGGGTTTTACGACATTGTGATTAACAAAAATAAACGCACCTACCAGAGCAATGATGGTAACGGCGATTGCGCCAAGGATCATGTAAGCGAGGTCGGAATAGCGCTCTGACATAACAGCATCCATACTGATGTCACAACCGACGTGACAGACTATCTCAGAACCAATGTAAACCGGTTCGTATCCCGAACAGAGCCAGCCCCAATCGCCTCTTGTGATTACAGGCTGGATAGTCTTTGTGTAATCGACTTCGCCGAATTCAGCCTCGCGAAGTTCATAGTAACCGGTCTGATATAATGGGACATCATCAGCATCAATGACGTACATATCATAAAATGAACCATCAAATGACGAGTGTTCATCCCAAGCAACAACATAGAGGTATTCAATATCCTCAATATTCTCAACATAAGTGCGCATCTTCTCGCGCTCTTTCTGATATTTTTCCCAGATGCCGATCTCAATGAAATATTCACGGATTGCCGTATCATCCTCAAGCTTTTCAGCTTCTCTACGGAGAGCCTGATATTCATCAGTCTGGGCAATTTCCTTGAGTTCCTTCATAAACTCAACATCGATATATGAGGCATAGTTTATTGCGTTATTTACCGTGAGTCTTTTGTAATACGTGTTGACCTGATCGACGTTGATGAAATAATTGAGCGCGCAGACACAGGCCGTCGCAAACAGTACCGTTGCGGTGACGAAGATATAGAGTTTCTTTCCAATCGTAAATCTCTTTGTCTCGTCCATAAATGTCTCCTATATTAGAAATTATACAGGATAAAAATGGACTGTGGTTGCCAAAATATAAATTTTTATTAACAAAAGAAATCGAACACTAAGCGTTTACAACAGTCTCTTCCCGCACTTTCGAGACTACGGAAAACATAATGAATAAAGTCACAACCGTGTTTACGACATCAGCGACAAGAGGCGACCACAAAAGACCGTCAAAACCCAGGAACATGTTCATAAGTAACAGGATCGGAATGATCAGGATCACATGTCTTAAGATCGCGAGGAAGAAAGAGACCTTACCCTTGTTGATCGCATTCATGTAATTTACGACGTGGTAACCGACCATCATGAACGGCAGTGCAAAACAACGGGCTCTAAGCATTTCTGTTCCGTAGCGCACTGTTTCAGGCTCATTGATAAACGCTCCGACAAGTGTCTCCGCCATCATGAAAAACACCGCCGTACAAACTGATGAAACTATCAGCACCGTCCACATTGCCAGACCGGAAACACGCTGCATTCGCTTGTAATTCTTGGCTCCGAAATTGTACGCAATAAGAGGGACCATTCCGAGGCATACTCCAAGACAGAAATTGATCGGGATCCTCTCGAGCTTCAATACGATTCCCATTGCCGCAACAGGAACAATATGGTCTCCGTATGTAGCCGTGATCTTATTGACAACGATAACGACAAAGTCATACAGGAAGATGCTTATGGCAGCAGGAATTCCGACCATGTATAAAGATTTGAGTTGTTCTTTCGCAAGTTTTACAGGCTTAAATGAGAAATGAACAACACTCTCGTTTCTCACTTTGCGGAACATCAGGATGAAGTATATAAACGATACGACATTAGACAGCAGCGTGGCGATTCCCGCACCCAAAACCTCATACCCCTGAGGAAGAATGACAAACATAAACAGAGGGTCAAGTCCGACATTCAACAGGCTTCCAAGCGCGACACCAAATCCCGCTTCTTTTGCATATCCTGCATTACGCAGGAACTGCGGCATACTCATGGAGAGCACCGTCGGAACGGCACCCAGAACAACCGTTGTCAACAGGTATTGTCTGCCATAATAAGCAGTCGCATCTTCAGCACCCAGGAGCATCATCAGAGGCGACATAAATATCAGCGTCAGTATCGAGAAAGCAGCCGCAACGATACCGGATGCAAGAACACTGTATGACGATACCTGTTTGGCGTCCTCGTGTTTCTTCTCACCCACAAGACGAACCATGAGGCTTCCGCCTCCGACACCGAATACATTTGCAATGGAAACAGCAACCATGTATACCGTCAGTGCGATATTCGAAGCAGCGATCATGGACGGGTTATCGGTTCTGCCAATGAACCATGTATCAGCGATGTTATAGACCAGAACTATCAGCTGGCTTCCAACCGTCGGCAGTGCCAGGATAAGCAGTGCCTTCGCAGGGTTCATGGTCTCAAACAGTTCTTTTTTCCTGTCGATGTTATTACTCATATTCAGCCTTCATGCCGATTTGTTTTATTGCGCCGGAGGTGCCGGCTGAGTAGGCTGCGCCGGCTGAGCTGGAGTTACGGGCGGCTGCTGTACAGGTTGTGCCACAGAAACCGGTTGTACCGGTACTGCAGGCTGAACAGGCTGGGCCACAGGCTGCTGAACAGGGATAACAGGCTGCACGGATTGTACTGCCGGTGCCTGAGGAACCTGCTGAACAGGTGCAGGCTGGACCGGCTGAACATACTGTACCGGTTGCTGAACCGGTATCTGAGCTGTGGGCTGTACAGGCTGTGCATACTGAACAGGTTGTACCGGCTGAACGGGCTGCACCGGAGGATTAACTACCGGAATGCAGATCTCATATTCATTTCTCGGCATCGGCTTAGCGAAGTAGTAACCCTGGATCATGTCGCAGCCTTCGTTTGCGAGGAAGTCTACAGTGGACTTTTCCTCTACGCCTTCCGCAACGGTCTTCATGTTAAGTGACTTTGCAAGCCTGATAGCTTCGGATACAACGATCTCCGTTCTCGGATTATCTTCGCTGCCTCTGAAGAATCCTGCATCAAGTTTCAGGATATCAAGCGGCATGTCCTTCAGTGAATTGAGTGAAGAATAACCTGAACCGAAGTCATCCATAGATACGAGGAATCCGAGTTCCTTGAGGCGGTTGATCGTCTTGATCATGGCATTCTCGTCATCGAAGAATGCGCTCTCGGTAAGCTCGATCTCAAGCAGTGAATGCGGGCATCCTTCCCTGTCGATCAGTCCGCAGATATACTCTGCGAGATCATACTGGCCGAAGTGTGCTCTGGAAACGTTTACTGAAACAGGAACGCATTTTCTTCCTTCGTTAAGCCACCTTCTCTGATCTCTTGCAACATGGATGAGCATGTAGTCATCGATATGAGTAATGAATCCGCTCTCCTCAAAGATCGGGATAAACTTTCCGGGAGGAACAAGACCCATGTCAGGCGCATTCCATCTGATGAGTGCTTCTGCACCTCTGAGTTCACTTGTTCTCGGATCGTATTTAGGCTGATAGTAAACGAGGAATTCCTCGTTTGCGATTGCCTTGTTCTGTCTCTCTGTAACCGTGTTTATCCACTTCTCTTCTTCAACAAGTTTGCTGTCGAAGAATGCGATTGCCGATTCACCGGATTCACCGAGTGATAACTCTGCTGAACATGCGTTGTTATACAGGAGATCGATATCAGGGATATAACGCTTCTGGTTCATGAGAACCTTCTCCTGTGCAGGAGTAACAAGATATACACCTGCTCTGAACGCCAGTTGCTGATTGGGGTAGATGGATTCGAGAGTAGTGATTATATCCTGAAGTCTTATTCTCGCATTCTCCTCATCCGTTACCTGAAGAAGAAGCGGGATGCCGGTAGAAGAACTGTGTGCACACAGCTCCTGTTTGGCGAGCTTCTTATTGATGATACGGATCGATTTTTTGAGCAGGTCTTCAGCCTCTTTTACGGAGTGACAGAGTACGAAGCTTCTGTATTTAACGAAGACCAGTTCAACAACCGCGAATGTCTTATTCGCATTGCTTCTCTTTCGCAGGATTTCCTGGCTGGTTGATGCATACCAGAGCCAGTTGTGGCCTGGAGCAATGTTATCTCTGAACAGGAGGTTTCTCATCTTTTTGTTTGCAGAGAGATTTCTGATAACGCCGATGAGCATGAGAACGAACAGTATGGATGCGATGAAGATCGCGATGACCATGCCTGCAGTAAGATAAACGTAATCTTTAACGTGGACAGAGAGCTCAGATTTAACGAGGATAACTGAGTCTGAACTTCTTACAGCCTTACCGATCCAGTACGGGAAAGTAATGATGAGTTCATCGCTCTTCATGTTGTAAAGATTATCGTCGCGTCCGAGTTCCATTGCGCTGCCTATGGCTCTCTTAGTGGAATTTATATCTTCAACAACAAACGATTCTGCTTCACCGCCTCCGAAGATCGAAAACCAGAGGTCGTGTGCCTTATCTTCATCGATGCCGGCATCCTTGAAATATTCTTCAGTTGAACTATCAGAGAATTTCCCGGTCTTAGCATCGTAGCCTTCGCAGGTAATATCGTCTAATGTGGACGTGATAACCTTACCGTTACGGTCGATAATGCAATACTCATAACCGTCCTTGGTAAGATCGTTAAGTATTGCCGGATCCTTGGATTTATCGTAACGGTTAATAATGTCCTGTACAACGACTCTGTCAGGTTCAGATCTGACATCTTTGACGAAGTCCGCAAGGATACCGAGAACGCCGATTATCGAACCGATAACGACAAAAAAGATCACGGTATATGCGAGGATCGGAAATAAAGCTCTGGCCTTCGGAATCTTGTACTTATTATTCTTGCTCATATTCAGTTACCACCCTATCTCCCTAATAATATCAGAATTCATCAACATCTTCCCTACTTCCCTCCATATCAGCATCAACATCTGACCTGCTGTTATCTTCTCCTGCTCTTCAATTCTTTCTTGCGTTCATACATGCGTTCATCAGCCCGTGTGAAAACCTCATCAAAACCTGCATCCTTATCAGGTTTATACATGCTTATTCCTGCTGAAACTACAACACCGCCTTTCTCAAGATTGCGGTCAACATGACTGTTAAACAGGAATATGAGGTTATCACGGCTCTTATAATCTTCGTTGGTCAGGAAAGCAACGAACTCGTCTCCGCCGATCCTGAATACCGGACTGTGCTTGAATATGCGGCAGATAAGTCTGCAGCCGTCCTGAATATATTTGTCGCCGGCTTCATGACCCATAGTATCGTTAACTCTCTTGAGGTCATTAAGATCGAAAACAACAACTGCAAATTCGCTGATCGTACCACTCTTGATGTCTCTCTCGATTATCGCCTTGGATTCTGTATAAGCATTAATATTTCGGACATTGGTGAGAGGATCCTTATAAGCCACGGTCATGACCATGCCGAGCTGACGGCTGTTCTCGACTCTCTCTTCAACTACAACAAAGGAATGAATGATCGTCGTTGCGATCATCGCTCCGATGGAATAGAAAGGCATCATCGGGAACTTTGCCTGAAGGAAAATGAAGAGTGCCATGATGAGTCCCGACAGACCGATCGCCAGATGATTGCGTCTCTTCCTCTCCTTAAGTTTTATGGCCATCACGAGTGTATCGAATGCAATAAAAACAAACAGGACCAGCTGGACGATCAGGATGATGTATCTTGCCGCGCTTACAACATATTCACAATCCACGGTGAAGTAGAACATTATCGGGACGAAGAAATTTACGATAAGAGCTACCGTCTCTGAACCCAGCATCAGCCAAGCCAATGCATGTAGGGCCTTGGTCCAGAACTGATTAAGGTTAAGGAAAGCAGCTATGAATCTGAGCCACATGAAAACTGACAAGCCCATCGAAAAGAAGAAAAATACCGTGTCTGCGTATGCCAGAGGAATATTTCTGATTTCCACGAGAGCTCCCCAAAGGCAGTCCGCAACATAATAGAACATTATCGCGAACAGGAACGGGCGGTACTTTTTGCGCATCTTAACACGGCCGTCGTTACGCGTCCTGAACAACGTATCCAAGTTGATGATCACATGCATGATCAATGCCAGTATGCCGATGCTGGAGTAATACATAGCGTGCCGCGGTTACCCTTTCTTCCAAATTCGCATATTAGCTTAGGTTAATCTTATCATCAATTAATGATAAAAATGTTCGATATGCGTGAATTTTATATTACACGCATTTTAATAAAGAGCTTGAAACCGCTTGAATTGCTGTATAATCACACTGAATCCAGGGAGGAAGACATCATGGTAAGAGAAGCTGAATCATGTGAATTAAACGAACTGCTGGAACTGTACCTCTGTCTTCACGAAGACAGCATTCCGGAAGATAACGAGCACCTGAGAAACACCTGGTCACAGATAATGAACGATCCGAACCATCACCTTATCGTCAACGTGATCGATGGCAGGATCGTATCTTCATGCGTCTGTGTCATCATCCCTAATCTTACCCGCGGCGTCCGTCCATACGCATTTGTTGAGAATGTTGTCACACATGAAGCTTACCGCGGACACGGATATGCCGGTGAGTGTCTTGACTATGCAAAGCAGATCTCGATACGCGAGAACTGCTACAAGATGATGCTCCTTACAGGTTCAAAGAAGCCTGAAACATTGCATTTCTACGAGAAAGCCGGCTACAACAGTTCTGATAAGACTGCGTTTATCCAATGGCTGTGAGGTGTTTATGAGCAACTATAAAGTTATCGACAAAGAAACATACTACCGCAAAGGCGTGTACCGTCATTTCACCGAAGACTGCAAGTGTTCTGTCTCTATGACAGCACGAATCGACGTAACTGATCTTGTTAACTACTCGAAAGCACAGGGCACCAAGTTTTATGTCAACTTCCTGTACATCTTATGCAAGGCACTGAACTCACGGGAAGATTACAGAATGCAATATTTATGGCAGAGTGATGAGCTCATCTGCTTCGACAAGATCAATCCTGCACAGTACGTCTTCCATGACGATACAGAGACATGTACCCCTGTTTATACAGAGTATTTCGAAGACTATAAGACGTTCTACGACGGCGCCATGGCCGATCTCGAGAAAGCGAAGAACACCCGCGAATATCTCCTGGACAGCATTAACCACCCCAACTGGTTTGACGCATCCTACATCTCATGGTTGTCCTACGATTCGCTTAATGTCGAACTTCCCGACGGCTACCTCTATTTCCTGCCCATCATCAACTGGGGCAAATACAGAGAAGAAAACGGCCGTCTCATGATGCCCGTCACAGTACGCATGAACCACGCGATCGCAGACGGATATCTTGTTGCGAATGTTTACCGCCTGCTCGAGAAAGAGATTGCAGAGTTTGTAAAATGAGTCCGGAAATTGTTCATTACGAGGATTCGATTAAGGACTCTTTGTTTGCCTTCTACTCAGAATGCTTTCCCGGTGTAGGCAAACCTTTCGAGCCGGAAGGAAGACATGAATTTTACAATCACATTCCTGAACACTTCGAGCAGTTCTGGTGTCTGGTTGAAGATGGTACCGTTCTTGGTTCGGTTGCCATCAGAAGATTCAGCGATGACACAGCCGAGCTCAAAGCACTCTATCTGTCAGAAAAACTCCGCGGTCAGGGATGGGGTTATAAACTTCTGGATATCGCTGTTAAATACGCACGCGAACAGGGTTACAAACGCGTTTGCCTTGATGCAATGAGGAGTTATACCGCCGCTCGCCGTCTGTATGACAAGTTCGGATTCAAAGAGATCGGGAGCTACAACAATAACACGTTTGCAGAAGTGTTTATGGAGCTGAAGCTGTAAAACTCAGCCTTGCTTAAAGCAGATTATCCTCTCGCTGCCCATGTCATTGCAGAGCTCTATATCAAAGTCAGATACATCGTATGCAAAGACGATGTTTTCCAGACCCTCATGAGCTTCGATAACGTCAGCGAAAACATTCTTCGAAGACTCCAGCAGAGCGCGGTTATACCTAAGTGTCTTCTCGTTCTCGAAGATAGCGTTATAGAGTATTCCAGACTCTACAAGATCCTGGAAGAAATGGCTGCCATATGAGAGTTCAGGGTTATATCCCGCCTTCGAATCAGAGATCTCACAGATCGCATCGAATTCACTGATGTCTGCAAACGAAGTCGGCACACCGAGTTCAGGTGAAGTCGTGCCGATACGTCCGGGAACCATCAGGAGCATCTTTTTGTCCTGACCGCGCATGTTCCAGTTCAGTTTGCCAATCGCATTTGCAACGTTATATTTATCGCGGTATGGCATGTTGTAGTAGTTTACCGGATCGACGTAAACGATCATGTCTATCTTCTCGGATCTCGACAGACCCATGGCAGAACCCTTACATTCGAAGAGTACATCTTCATCAGGAATATCCTCAGGGAAAGTAATAGCACCTGCATCCTGGAAAACCTGCAGCGGTCTGCACTGCAGGATGTTGATAACGTAATCACCGTTCTCAGAGAGATTGATCGTAAACTCTGTATCAACAGGGTATTCATATTCAGCTTCGATCGTGTTCAGGATGTCGCTCATCTGCTGCATTATGATGTCTTTCGCGACGATGCCTTTGCACGAGATAAATTCGATAACGCGCGGTCTTCCCCTCTCCCTGAATTCACGCTCTGCATCGTAATCGTGTTCGAGCAGGAGCTGCTTTAGGAAGTTCGGCATATGAGGTTCGATCACATCGAGCGTGACCTGCTTGAGCTTACCTTCAGTACGGTCGATAAGTTCAAGTTTTCTCTGTGAGAACTGGTGCCTCTCACCGCTGCTCTTGTGGGTATCCGCAAGCGGCTTATCAAGACTTACAAGTCGCGGATATGAACCCTCCGTTCTGTCAACTGCAGAAGTACCGAGACCCATGACAAGCCGCAGCATTCCCGCATTGGGATCGAGTGATTCCATGAAACGGTATGGGCTGTAAGAATAACCAACACCTGCTGCGCACGGCATGTAGTATTCGCCATAGTAAGAGCCTGATACACGTTGGATCAGGAGCGCCATCTGTTCGTCTCTTGCCTGCAGTCCGCGTCTGCTTCTGTAGTCCAGAGCAGACTTGCTCATGGTGCTCGCATAGACTGTTCTGATTGCATCTTCAAGTTCCTGAAGTCTGTGATCCATGTCACCCGAATTAGGGCAGAAGACTGATTCGTATTTACCTGCGAAAGCATTACCGAAACCATCTTCAAGAATAGAGCTTGAACGTACGATGATAGGATCCTGGCCGTAGTATTCGAGAAGTTTTACGAACTCTTCTTCCATGTCACGGGAGAATTTTCCTTTTAACAAACGGTCGGCGAATTCATCAGCCAGAGAAAAGAATTCTTCCTTGCTCCTCTGCCTTACGCGGATATCCCAGAAGTGATTCTCAACGATGAATGTATAGAAAACATCCGAACCCATGTAGAAAGAATCGTGAGGTTCGAAGTTTGCGAAAATATCGGGACGTTTATTCTCAACAATCTTTCGCGCAAGAAGCATTCCGGTCGCTTTACCGCCGATCATGCCTGTGCCGATCATGCGCTTTTTGACACTGAAATAATCTTCGGGACGGAAGTTCTCCTTTATCATGATTCGCATTCTCTCATCGCGCGTCATCATGATGTTGCACATGCGGCTGCACTGCTCTGTAACATCCATTCCGTTCTCATACATGGTCTCCGTCATAGCAAAGAAACGGTCCCAGCTGTCCATGTTTCCACGGTCGGAATTGGAGGTATCCTTTTGAAGGATCTGATAAAAACGACTCGCGAGAACGCCGTCCAAGATCGGACTGAATTCACCTGTTTCAGGCTTATAGAGATGCGGCAGGAACATCGTCTCTGAATATCTGTTCCACACCTTGTCAGGACGCACATAGACGTTACTGTTATCAGAATACACATCCAAAAACAGTTGAGTGGTATCTCTTATCTTCGCGATGGCTTTGAATGAGTGTTTGCCTCTGATAAGAGGAAAATATGCGACTGTATCAAGCGAGAACAGATAAGGACATGTAACCTGGAAGAAATTACCCATCATGAGGTCTGTTGCCCATGCAGTCTGAAGCTCCGACAGACAATCGAAAACAAAGAATGCATCGTATCCTTCTTTCTCGATTATCTCGTGAATTGCAACAGTGAAAGTCTCGAACCTGTGTGACAGTTCGACATTAACGATCTTGAGACCTTCCTGGGGTTCGAACAGTGGCTCATGTGATGCAAATCTTACATAGATAAGATTTCTCTTATCCTTTATGGCCTGCTCAACATAGGGCTTTGCAAACAGTTTGAAATCTTCTAATGAATCGACTCTCCAGACAACATTATCACCCAGACGGATGTTGTCATACCTCTCGTCCATTTGCGGTATTCCGGACATTACCCTATCAAATGCAGCCATAGTTCGATCCGCCTTTGCTTTTATTTTATGATAGCATCGGCGGGCATCAGAGGCCGCAGTATACCTTATACTTTTTTGTTTGGTGTTGTCATACCCAAATAGTAACGATTACGGTTCAAAATCAATCTTTTACGTGCTCTTCTTCCAGTATGGAAAAGAACATCCTGCCCTCGTATTTACCGTCGATCAGGAAGTAATCTCTTAACGTTCCTTCGTAAGTAAATCCACACTTTTCAATGACTTTTCTTGAGGGCACATTTGCAGGTCTTACGCATATCTGAACCTTATGGAATTGGATCTTTTTAAAGCCGTAATCGATCAGAGCTTTAGTTGCTTCAGTTGCATATCCCTTCCCCTGGAAAGGTGTTCCGATACAGTATTCGATCTCACCGAAATTATTGTTCTTATCAACAAGGAAATAAGCAGCCTGACCAATACATTCACCTGACGTTTTCTCGATAACCGCCCAGCGGAAATAATATCCGTCTGCGTAACCGCCGATGTATTTATCGAGCAGTCCCTTTACGGCTTCAGGAGTCTTGTAAGAAGGCTCTCCGTACATCTTCTGAATATAATCATCGCCTGCCCAGTTATTCATCATGGAGAATGCATCTTCATATGTGAACTGTCTTAAGATAAGTCTTTCAGTTTCGATCGTTTGTGTACCGCAAGCATTCATATTGATTACCATAATCGTTTAATTAATACACCTTTCTGTAAGAAGCTTTTTAGATTATACCAATTCGTCAAAAGCCGCACCGCTGTCAGCAAATTACCCGGCAGACGGCAGTTATGCCTGAGCGCCTTCTAAATCACTCGTAGAAGCAGACTCTGTTCTCCTTATCTGCTTTCGATCTGTATAAAGCGAGATCCGCTTTTTTGAACAACTCTGAATAATCCTTCTCAAGACCGTTGTAGATCGCAACACCGATGCTTACGCTGATCCTCCAGTCCTTGTCAGGCAGAGTAATACTGTCGAAAGCTTCCTTAACAATGGCCGTCGCAGTATTACGCGCAACCTCAGGATCATTAGAATCCTTTATGAAGACAACGAATTCGTCACCTCCAAAACGGCCCGCAAGTTCGTTGTTTTCAAGCTTTCTTCCGAGGAGTCTGCCGAGTTGGATGATAACCTGATCGCCGACATCGTGACCAAGCGTATCATTGATCGATTTGAAGTGATCGGCATCCATAACGAGCATAATGCCCTTGTCCGTTGATTCATCGACAATGTATGCATTTACTTCTCTCGTGAATGCGCCCTTGTTCATGAGACCTGTCAGTTCATCCGTATCCTTCTGGATATTGATCTTTCTGGTCAGGACGAATTCCTTTATGCGGATTGAATTGGCAATGATGTTGAGGACTATACCGACGATCGTGAAGATAACGACATTTATCAGATCCATCTCCCATATCTCGTAAGGCTTTACGTTATACATCCAGACGAGAAATACGGTTGATGCAGCACTCAATTCGAAAGTCATGTAAAACGGTTTGTCTATCATGAACATCGGAGCAATCAGCAAAAACGTTATGAATGTTGTTGCAGGAATCTCCGGTTTATTCTGCGTGATAAGACACGAGAAAACAAACAGCAGAGAGATCGACAGATAAATTATCAGCTGCGCAATAAGAGAATCCTTTTTCAGAACGAAAAAGAGAATGCTTACGATAACTGAATATACCAATGCGATCAGGTAGAACGTCTTGTTCATCTCAAGCAGATCATTTACCAACGAAGACATATACAGGAACGCAAACACCGCAACCATTACCAGATGCAGGATACGCCACACTGCATAGTTAGAAACATACGCATCTTTCTTTACAGCTTCGTATTCTTCTTTCTCGATTCCGCTGTAGAAAAAATAATTACGTAAAACCCTTAAAAAACTCATCCCTTATACCTCTAACACCGCCCGGACAGGCGATTTGTTCGGCATAGAATTATACACTACGGGATGAAAATATTAAGAAGAAACGCAAAGAATATAGATTTCTTGATTAATGCAAGAAATCCTTCACAATGCGGATTGCCGTCACTTGCAGACAGCGATCAGCGGGATCTCCAGTTCTTCCTTAGTAAGACCTGCATGACCTCCGGGCATCAGTTCAGCTTCCTTGTGCGTCGCAAAAACAGATACATCATCAACCGATATTGCAATGTAATCACCAAGAGAATCACGGAACATCGGATGTTCATTTCCGATACCGAAAAGCTTGTTTGAGATGATCTCTTCCCTCGTAAGCAGCCAGAACTTATCCTTGAATGTCTCGTTAAAGATCTTCGGAAACTCATCCTTGTAATCGTCTTTCACGAAGAAATTTAGCGTACGGGGCTCGATTGAGGGCATGCGGACAAGGCATTTTGTTATCTCAGGATAATCGTTAATGCAGTAATTCGTGCACTCGACCTGCGAATGGTCAGCAGTGATCAGGAGCAGAGTATCAGAGAGGTTTGAAGCAAATTCTTCAAGTCTTTTCTCCAGCGCAGTCACAACTTCATGTGCTTTTTCACTTGTCGGTCCGAACTCATGCATCGTTGTATCCGGTTCATTCCAATATGCATAGATGAACTTCTTTTCAGGCGTCTCACAGAGATCTTCAACGCGCTTTAATATGCTGTCCAGATCCTGCGGGTAAGGATCCAGGAACGGCATGGATGCATATGCCTTACCGCCTGCTTCGTTTATCCTGGTGATTATATTTTTATAAGGCATGTATTTTCCCGCAACATTGAAATCAGCAGCAGGAACAAAGTCTTTTGGATTCCCGTCCTCACCTTCTGTCAGCTGATCGGTATTAGTAAAGACAGTTACGTTCTTATCCAGTTCAGGGAAAAACATATCCCAGCCGAGCCATCCGTGTTCGTTCGGATAGAGACCCGACAAAACTGAAGTAGTCGCTGCAACAGTCGTCGGCGGGAAAACGGAACTGTATGCTCCTGCAAGATGAGAACGCAGGAAACCGTCAGGTGCGAGATGTCTCTCAAGTATCGAGATACCCATAGCATCCATCAGCAGAACAACCACATTCCTGTATTCTTTCTCAAGCAGCTTATCAGTCATCTTAAGAGTAGGCGCAGATGTCTCAGCACCGAAATGCTTAAGTATGGAATTGCTTAAGTTAACAAGGCAGTTGTCGTAATCCGGTTTCGCGTAATTCATTATTATTCCCCATATCTTTTTCCGTAGTCTAACATTTTTACCGTTACGTAAAAAGTACAGTAAATCAGTTCATTTACTGTACAGAACAGGTATTTTTTGTTGTTAATACGTATTTTGTACAGTAAACACCATGATTTACTGTATTTTCTACGTACCCTTTATTCAGTGATATAATTGCAGTTATGTATAAGATTTATATCGTTGAAGATGACAAAGGAATAGCAGACGGCATTAAGAGCTGCCTGTCTGCGTGGGAGATGGAGGTCCGTGAGGTCTCTGATTTTCGCAATGTATTAGGCGAGATCAAAGAGTTCGAACCTCATCTTATAATCATGGACATCACTCTTCCCTACATGGGCGGATATCATTGGTGTCAGGAGATCCGCAAGAACAGCAACGTCCCTATCATCTTCATCTCTTCTGCCACAGATAACATGAATATCGTCATGGCCATGAACATGGGAGCAGACGATTACATTCCGAAGCCGTTTGACCAGAGCGTCCTTATCGCAAAGGTCCAGGCACTCCTGCGCAGAACATATTCATTCAACCAGAGTTCTTTTACATTGCAGGCAAAGGGTGCCGTTCTCAACACGAACGACAACTCACTTATATATCACGGAAACAAGATAGATCTCGCAAGAAACGAATATAGGATCCTTCTTACTCTCATGCAGAATAAGAACAAGGTTGTAAGCCGCGAGAAGCTCATGGAAGCACTCTGGGAAACTGACAGTTTCGTAGACGAGAATACACTCACAGTAAATGTCGGCAGACTCAGAAAGACATTGGAATCAGCAGGCCTCAAGGATTTTATCAAGACCAAATTCGGTGTCGGATACATCCTGGAGGATGAGGAATGAAACCCTTCCCCCAATATCTGAAATCCCGCGCAAAGATAATCGTCATTTATCTTGTCGTCGTAGCCATTTTTGCAACGACCGACCTGTTGTTCGACATGCCGCAAATCGCCATTCTGTATCCGCTTATTCTTTCGCTGGCGATGGGCATCGTCATATGCGGATTTGATTTCTTTTTCTTTGTAAAAAGACATAACCAGCTAACCCAGACACCGGACAAACTTCCCGTCCCCAAAAACCTCATCGAAGAAGACTATCAGCAGATAATAAAGCTGATGGGCGAAGAAGCCAAAATGGCTGAACAGAAGGCATCTGCAGACTATACAGACATGGTCGAGTATTACACGGTCTGGGCACATCAGATAAAGACACCAATCGCCGCAATGAGACTTAATCTCCAGTCAGAGGATACAGAATCAGCCAGAAAACTCATGGGTGACCTGAACCGTATTGAAGCATATGTTGAGATGGTATTAACCTTCCTAAGACTTGATTCCAACAACACGGATTATGTAATCAAGGAATACGATCTCGATGAGATCATACGACCTGCAATCCGCAAGTTCTCGAGAGAGTTTATTCTTAAGAAATTGAAGCTTGAATATGAGACTGTATCATTCAGAACGATCACTGATTCCAAGTGGCTGTCGTTCATCATTGAGCAGGTTATTTCTAATGCTGTTAAATACACCTCCGAAGGCTCAGTACACATTTACATGACAGAACCCGGTATCCTCTGCATCGAAGATACAGGCATCGGCATAAGCGCTGAAGACCTGCCCAGAATCTTCGAGAACGGTTACACCGGCTTTAATGGTCGTGAAGACAAGAGAGCGAGCGGAATCGGGCTTTACCTTTGCAAGAGGATCTCAGAAAATCTTGGTCATAAGATATATGCAGAATCCAAAATCGGAGAAGGAACAAAGATATTCCTTGATATGAGAGCAAAGAAGATCGAAGTGGAATAACAATCAGATTTCCTCATCAGACAAGCCGGTATCTTTCCCTTCTATCTGATCAAGGAAACGAGCAAACTTCTTTGTAAATATCCTGATATCACGTTCATTTCCGTTCTTCAGACACGACTTATATGACAATAAAGCTTCCGTTATCTGTCGTCTCTCAAAGCTTAGTGTTTCTTCGATAATGCGTTCAGCACGGGCAATAAGCAATTGGTATTGCTCTTCACCGGACGGAGCAAGTCTCAGCTTATCCAACTGACTTTTGCATTTTGCCAGTTCCTCTTCTGACATGGTATTGCTCTCGCTCAGAATAACTTTAGAATGTGTTTTCTTATCACTCGTAGTAACATCAACAACCAGGATGCCGTTTATGTCATATGTCAGTCTGACGGAAGCGATAAATTCATGTATCGGAGTCGGGGGACAATTAAGCCTGAGTTCACCCAGTTTGATGTTATTTGAAGGAACAATACTTTCACCCTGATATATAACAATCCTAAGTTCAGTCTGGTTATCAGAAGCAGCAAAATATTCATGAGTCTTGCTGGAAGGCAGCATAGAATTCCGCTGAATAATAAAATCCATTATCTGTTCCCTGGTACGCATATCCAAAACATCTGTTCCAAGCGAGAAGGGACAGATGTCAGTCAGGATTACATCCTTAAAATCCACATTGCGGTTTTTCATTCCGGCAAAAATACCCGCACCAACGCATATTGCCGTATCAGGATCAATATCCGTACAGGGCTTGCGGCCGGTCAGTCTCTCAACATAAGCTGCCACCGTTGGCATCTTACATGAACCGCCTACCAGAATAATATCCTTAACTTCACTGACATTCATATGACTGTCACGAAGAACGCGCCTGACAGGTTCTCCGATCTTCTCGAAAACCTCATGCGCGATCTTTATAAGAGAATTGTTATCTAACGTCAGCGTATAGTTTTTATCATTTATATTTACAGACATTATGCTCATCGGCACAGAAGATAAAGCTATCTTACAAGTCTCTGCCGTTTTATATATAGAGGCTTTCTGTTCAGCTGTAAGCAAATTCTCATCGAGCAGATTTTCATCCAGAAACCGATGATAAACGGCCTCATTAAAGTCTTTTCCTCCCAGCTGGTTATTTCCTGCAACTGCAAGGATTTCCATGATGCTGTCAAATGAATCGATCATTGATACATCCAGAGTTCCGCCACCGAAATCAATAACCATGTATGTACCGTCTTCGAATCCGTGCTTTTGCATATATGCCAATGCAGCAGCAGACGGTTCATTGATCAATCTCTCAACCTTAAGTCCTGACATTTCTGCAGCCTGCTTGGTTGCACTTCGGCGACAATCATCAAAATATGCCGGAACGCTGATTATTGCTTCAGTTACTTCTTCACCAAGAAAAGTTTCCGCATCCTCTTTTATTTTTTTCAGAACAAGTGAAGACAGCTGCTCAGAAGAAAAAATATTTGCTCCAACGTTATACGTTCTTTTAGTTCCGAGGGTACGTTTGAATTCAGAAGCGGTCTTATCCGGATCTGTAATCAACCTCTCCTTGGCAATGTCTCCCACGACTATGTCATTGCTGTCATCAACACCGACAACAGACGGAGTAATAGTTGAACCCAAAGAATTCTTGATTAATACGGGAGAACCGTTTCTCCATATGCATGCAAGACTATTAGTCGTACCAAGATCTATACCTATTATCGCCACAGATGTTTCCCTCCATAATTAGCGGACTATGGATTATTACTGCCCGCCACTATAACCATCGCAAAAAGCAATACGATCTCTGCAATCATAGGCAGCGCTATCGTCAATGCTACAAACACAGGTCCCTTATCCGTCATGGTAAGTCCTACGATCATCACTATCATAAAGAAAAGGGCAAATGCCATCATCACAATTATTTTTTTCTTTTTCTTTTTCAGAACTTTTTTATCTGTTTCAGCTGCAGTCTCAACTGCAACACGCCATTTGTCATTTGATGTTTTGAAACGCTCTTCTATGATCTCAGCAATCTTAACCCGGTGGACGGAATCAGGCGGAAGCACGCTCAAAACCCAGTCATCAAACCCACCTTGTTCACAGTATTTGACCAACGGCTCACTGAAAAATGTATACCAGACACTAACATCATTTGATTTATCAGCCAATGCCAGATAAATGCTGAAGAGCGTCATAGACAACTGAACCTTTACTCTGTGAGGTATATTGCTCATTTCAACTGCTGAGGTGAGGTGATTGCTTTCTCTGAAGAAAGCCAGATCTTCAATAATCCTATCAACAGTTGTGTCCTGGGGAATATAGTCTGATGTGATGTCACTGAAATCAAATTGTTCTTCAGAATCATGGTCTAAAATTTGCTCGGTATCAGAAATGGTCTGTTCCATAGCAGCAGTACCGTTTTTGGCAGATTCAAGAGCCCCTCTGTAAGCATCGTGAAGTTCATTGAATCTTTCGGGATCATCTTCAGGATTTACTTCATGCACAAGAGCCGAATACGCACGCTTAATGGCCTGTACGTCATCGGTAGGTTCAATTCCCAAAATCTCCCAAATACCCTGATTCATTCTTCATAACCTCACTTGATACATTATAGCATTCAATAAAAGAGTCAATAAGTTTATTATATTAGTAAATATCTTTATCAGGAGTATGGAATGGCTCAGGGAAACCGGTTTTGGGATGTTCTCGGCATAAAACCCACAAACGACAAGACTGTGATCAAACGGGCTTTTTCCAAACTCGCCCATAAAACAAATCCCGAAGATGATCCGGAAGGATATTCCAAGCTCCACGAGGCATACAAAGCGGCTCTGAGTTATGCCGCCGGAGAACACATCGATAGTGTTGATCCGACAGCTGGCACATCCCAAAAGGAATCTGATTACGATTTCACATCCTTAAACGATCAGAACAAAACATTTGATATGGAAGTATCAGAACTCCTCGTCGGCATTTCAAAATTCAAAGCCCAAAACCATATAGATTCTTATGCCGGCTTATTCAGCCGTCCGGAAAAAGAACTGCATGACATTGCCAATCAGCTGTTCGATCTTTATTCAGTCCTCGCAATTAAAACGGATGATCTGAGTATCTGGGACACATTCTTTAATGAGCCTGTTATAAACACTCTAATGAGTAACACCGAACTCAGATATCATATGATCAACGGGTTTCCTGAAGGCAACTTGAACAGAACGGCCATCAACGGCTTCGTAAATGCATACGAACAGAGCGTATCAGATAAAATTCACACACAGGAACAGGAAAAAGAAAGAACTGAAAAACTGAAGAAAGCAACTGACATCTGGATCTACCTTGCAATAATATTTTCAGTCATAGGAGTAATACTGCTCTTCTGTGGAAGTCTGATTGAAATCAACAACGGTTTTCTTTTCTCTTTTTGCTGTTCGGCAACTGCTTTGAGCTTATCCTCTTTTGCCCGTCATTTTATCTGGTTAAGAAAATACGAGGAAGAGAAATCCGAAGCAAGCAAGTTCCTGCCGATCAGCTTTTTGCTATTGGCCACAGTCTTTTTAGTTGCTGCTTTGTTAGTTACGGGATTTAATACAGATCCGCTTAATCTTACGGCTCTGATAGTCGGTGTTATTTCTTCAATCGCAACTATACTGATGCATACAGTTTTCAGAATTCGTTGATTATTTTCGAAGAAACTGTTTAATTGACTTCGAACACCGGCTGTATGAAAATGTGACAAAGCTGTAAGGAATTGGTAAGCAGATTCAATGGAGTGGGTTTTACATGTTTTCTATACTGTGGCTGACTTAGATGAAAGGAAGTACAGTTTATGAGTTTACTTGAAGTAACAGGTGTAAAGAAAACATATAAGGGACGTCGCGGCGGCACTTCCGTCGAAGCACTCAAGAACGTTAATTTCACAGTTGAAAAGGGCGAATACGTTGCCATCATGGGCGAATCCGGAAGCGGCAAGACAACGCTCCTTAATATCCTCGCAGCATTGGATAAGGCAACGGCAGGAACGGTCATCCTCGACGGCATGAACCTTACAACGATCAAGGATGCTGCCATGGCCAAGTTCCGCCGTGATAATCTGGGCTATGTATTTCAGGATTTCAATCTCCTTGATACATTCACTTTGGAAGATAATATCTATCTGCCTTTGGTCCTCGCAGGTAAAAGACATGCCGAAATGAAAGAGCGCCTCGATAAACTCGCTCCCGCCCTGGGCATCACGGATATTCTTAAGAAATATCCTTATGAAGTATCCGGCGGCCAGAAGCAGAGAGCAGCTGTTGCAAGAGCTCTTATCACCAACCCCAAGATCGTTCTTGCAGACGAACCGACAGGCGCACTCGACTCCAAATCAACTGATGAACTGCTCGAACTGTTTTCGAGAGTAAACCAGATGGGACAGACAGTCCTCATGGTTACACACTCGACAAAGGCAGCGAGCCACGCTTCACGTGTAATGTTCATCAAGGACGGAATCATTTTCCACCAGATATATAAGGGCAATTCAACTGACACACAACTATATCAGAAGATATCGGACACACTGAACCTCCTCGCTCAGGGAGGTGATCTGAAATGAAAATAGGCTTATACCCTAAGATCGCAGCCGACGGCATTCGCAAGAACGGCAAACTCTACGTGCCTTATATTGCGACATGCATCCTTATGATTGCCGTATTCTACATCATGCATCTGCTCGGCTATTCCAATATGCTCCAGAACTTTGAAGGCGCAGGAACTGCAAAGGATATACTGCAGTTCGGAGCAGCTATAATGGCTATCTTCGGAACGATATTCCTGTTCTACACACAGTCAACGTTGATTAAGGGAAGAATGAAGGAATTCGGCCTTTACAATGTTCTCGGAATGAACAGAGTCAATTTAGGCAGGATCTTATTTTTCGAGACTGCAATTATATGGATCATTTCAATGGCAGGCGGACTTGTTGTCGGTATCGGTCTATCGAAACTGGCAGAGCTAGGATTCATGAAAATGATAGGCAGCAGCGCAAGTTATCAGTTCACCATATCGGCAGATTCCATCGTTGCTACATTACTCATCTACAGCTTTATTTTCCTGCTTATCTATTTCAATGCGTTAAGACAGATTTGGTTTACTAAAACTATTAATCTTATCCACACTGACAAGGTCGGCGAAAAGCCTCCGAAGGCAAATTGGGTAGTAGGCACATTAGGATTTATCATCCTTCTTGCAGGTTATATTCTTGCGATCAAGATCGAGCAGCCGATGTCTGCACTGATGGTATTCTTCGTTGCAGTAATCCTTATCATTATCGGAACATATCTAGTCCTTATTGCCGGTTCTGTCGTACTCTGCAGACTTCTTCAGAAGAATAAGAAATACTACTATAAAACAAATCACTTCGTATCCGTATCTTCCATGGCATACAGAATGAAGAGAAACGGCGCAGGACTCGCATCTATCTGCATCCTTCTGACTATGATCCTCGTAATGATATCTTCTACTTCTGCCCTGTATTTCAACAGAGAGGAAACCCTCAGAAATCACTATCCTGACCAGCTCAACATTCTGGTTTCCGGCTACGGATATAACGAAGAATACAATGAAATAAAGGTCGGTCTGAAGGCTGACGTACTTAAGAAAACAGAAGAATACAATACAGCCGTAAGCAACGAGATCGAATTCGCCGATTATGTTCTTGCCGGATATTTTACAAACGGAAAAGTCGATATCGATATTAATCCGATGGAAGAGATGAATCTCGATTACGACAATGTCGTACAGGTATATTTCTTCGACATCGACGATTACAACAGGATGTGCGGAGCAAATGAAACTCTCTCTGCAGGCGAAGCACTGATCGGAGTGGAGGGCAATATCAATATCGGTGATGAATTCATGGTCGGAGACCAGAAATTTACCGTAGCAAAAAGAACTGACTTTATGTCCGGCAACCTGAAGCATTCTGTCGTATCGCTCATCGTAACAACTCTCTTCGTTGTTGTTGATGATTTGGACGAAGTAGCTGCTTACTACAAAGACAAGATTGATCCCACCGGAATCCCCATGCTTCAGTGGAGCTGGAATTACATGTTCGATACAACGCTTGATGTGGACGGCCAAATGGCCTTAAGCAGTGTTCTTAATGATGAACTTACAGCCAAGGCTAAAGAAGCAGGCCTCAGAAGAGGTGACTGCGCAAGCCGTGAATACCAGAGAAACGATTTCGTTAAGACATTCGGAGGATTATTCTTCCTCGGAATCCTGCTCAGCATAATCTTCATGGTATCCTGCGTTCTCATCATCTACTACAAGCAGATCTCTGAAGGCATCGAAGACCAGTCGAGATTTGAAATCATGCAGAAGGTCGGCATGACCAAAGATAACATAAAGAAGAGCATTAACTCACAGATGCTGACAGTCTTCCTGGTCCCTATCCTGTTTGCAGCAGCCCACCTGGCAACCGTTCTGCCGATGGTAAACAAACTTCTGCTGTTATTCGGACATAACAACCTGCCGCTTCTTCTGATCAGCGCCGGACTAAGCTTCCTGGCATGCGGAATCTTCTATGCGGTAACTTACAAGCTCACTTCGAACGCTTACTATAAGATCGTGTCATAAAGACATGACATAGATCTGACAGGGATTGGCTTCGTCCCAATAAAGAGGAAATACCTCGAACTCCTTGAAACCGCAGCTGATATAGAAATGATTCGTAATATCATAATCGGCATACATGCCCATTTGGACGGTCTTGACCTGCATAAAGGAATAGCCTTCCGAATGGGCTATTTCTTTTGCTTTCTCTACAAGTGCCCTGCCGATTCCGCTTCTGTGGTGATCCTTCACGACACCCATGACAGCGAGTTCAACAGTTGCATTACCTGTCTCCTTGAGGCACAGGAATCCGTCGTATTCGCCGTCCTGCTCGTCTGCGATAAAGATCCAGTCCTTGCAGTCGTTAATGTATCCTTCGCGGGATTCCTCAACCTCGAACCATTCGGTCAGAGCCTCTAAAACTTTGCGTGCAATAACAGGCTTGAGAGCCTTATCTTCAATAACTTTTATCATGTGATTATCCTATTTGCTTTCGAGATGCCTTATCGGGAATCAGGACACGGGGTCAGGCATCTTCTCGCCCATGTACTTCTCGTAGAATTCCTTGTACTTCTTTTCGCTGGCAGCTGTACGGCGGTGCTTAAAGTCGTGCATATATGTAGCTGCATCTGTCGCATTTGCGTGCTTGAAACGGTAAGCGATAGCCGCAATATTGAGGCTGTGCTCTGCGATTCTTACGCAGCTGTAGAGAATGTCGTTGAATACGAATCCCTGCATTGTTGTGCACTTACCCTGAGCAAGACGCTCAACATGAGCTGCCTTGAACTGGTCGCTCATCTCGCTGATAACGATTCTCAAAGGTCCTACCTCTTCTGCTCTGGCAGCTGTGCCGGACTTATAGCATTCGAGAGCGATCGTATAAACTTCCTTAACCGCAGGAATGATCCTGTTAAGTTCCTGCTTCGCCTCATCGGAGAATTCAAGGCGCTTATTGTAGATCTCCTCGGCAGAGTTGGACAGATAGTTTGCGTGGTCAGCGATACGCTCTACCTCACCGATCGTCTGCAACAAGCTGGAAGATTTATTCTTGTCTTCAACAGAGAGGTGCTGTGTTGTCGTAAGCTTCATGAGGTAAGAACCCAAATGGTCCTCAAATCCGTCGATTACTTCCTCATTCTTCTTGATGTATGCGAAGTCATCTTTGTCGTAGCCGTTTGTCAGCATGAGCATGGACTTATCGAGTCCCTTTTCAGCCTTGCCGATCATCTTGATGATGGAGTTACGGCACTCAGCTACAGCGATAGGAGGTGTAAGCATGAGTCTTTCGTCGAGCTTGAACTCCTGCTCCTCGTCTGTATCCTTTACGATGATGTTTGCGATCTTGATGAGGATCTTGCTGAACGGGAACAGCACGACCGTATTACCAACGTTGAACAATGTGTGGCAGAGAGCGATTCCGAATACATCGATCGTATTGTCCATGAATGAGAAATCGAAGATTGCGTTCAATCCGTAGAAAAGGATCATCCACAAAGTTGTACCGATAAGCTTGATGAGAACATGAATCATCGTAACTCTCTTAGCCGCACGGCTGACACCGATTGATGACAGAACTGCTGTCATGCATGTACCGATGTTGGCACCCATGATGATCGGGATTGCTACGCCGTATGTTAACTGACCCGTCATGGACAAGGACTGCAGGATACCGATTGAAGCCGCAGAGCTCTGGATGATACCTGTAACTACTGTACCTGCGAGAACGCCCAGGAAAGGATTGTGGAATGCAGTAAGAAGTGCGGTGAACTCTTCCATCTCACGGAGAGGAGCCATGGATGTGGACATCATCGTCATACCCTGCATGAGGATGGCAAATCCGATGGCCATTGAACCCATGTCCTTATGTCTCTGCTGCTTGCAGACCATGAGCATGATGATACCGATCAGGGCTACAATAAGAGCGAAGCATGAAGGCTTCAGGAACTGGAGGAAGATATTACCGCTTCCGTCGATACCGGAGAGGGATAAGATCCATGCCGTAAGTGTCGTACCGATATCGGATCCGAAGATTACGCCGACTGTCTGGGGCAGCTCCATGATTCCCGAGTTAACGAAACCGATGAGCATGACAGTCATGGCAGATGATGACTGGATGGCGATCGTGATTACCGCACCAATGGTCAGACCCTTAAACGGATTATCAGTTGCCTTACGCAGGAGTTTCTCAAGCTTACCGCCTGCAGTTTTCTTCAAAGACTCAGACAGGACACGCATTCCATAGAGGAAGAACGCCAGTCCTCCGAACAAAGTAACAAACGAAAATATATCCATAAATACCCCTCAATAAGATATTAGAAGTAGCAAATTTATACGTTAATTTTAATATCTAAATGGCGATATGTAAAATATCCAAATATTACAATTTTCGATTATATAGACAAGCATCTATATGTAGTCACAAGGATGCTTATTTTATTGATTTTTAGAATTTTCACAATAAAAAAGCCCGCCCCGTAAGGCAGGCCTGATTATACAAAAAGAACCTCTGTCAATTGAATTTTATCTGGCTGAGATCGCACTTTATCTCGGCGCCGGTGACAGTTACCGGGAACTGCAGGATGATCTTGCCGTTGGGATCTGAATCACAGAGGACCATGATAAAGTCTTCCTGGGGGATCATTGCGATATCTTCGCCTGAATATTCAAATACATAGGGATCACCGGTTCCGGATTTACTGCGTGCAACCCAGAATACGCACTCTGATCTGGCTTCGGATTCAGAAGTTACTTCCGTTTTAGGATCAATGAGGCCGAGCCATGCCGAATCCGTAAGCTCCAGAGACGGACTGATTTCAAATACAACCTTGCCGTTGATCATGCTGACATTAACTGCAGAACTGTCCAAAACAGGCGCTGCCGTTGTGGCTTCAGTCTCAGATTCAGAAGTTTCTGCCGTTGTAGCTTCGGTCTGTGTCTCAACTACTGCTTCTGTCGGCTTTTCGCTAGGCGCAGGCTCACCGTTAGAACATCCGATCATCGTAAGAGACATCATTACAGCCAATAAGGCTATTACAGGTTTCTTCATTAATATTCTCCTTACTGGATTATGGGAGCGCCGCATTTGCCGCAGAATTTGCATCCGGGAGCTACCGGGCTTCCGCACTGCTCACAGAATTTGGGAGCTTCAACGGGAGTTGTGTCTGCCTGGGACATAGCAGCTGCATCCATGGCAGCTGCGCGGGCAGCAAACGGAGATGCGGAAGCAGGTGCCTGCGGTGCTGCCGGATTGGCATAAGGGTTAGCATAGCCCTGGCTCATCGTATTTGGATAAACGGGCTGTGCAGGAGTTGCATAAACAGGAGCCGTAGCCTGTGTATTGATGACAGGTACATATCTCGGAACCGCAATCGCAGGGTTAACCGTTACTGCCTGGCCATAAGCAACGATGCCTGATGAGTGATCAGGAAGGAATCTGCCTGATACGAAGTGAACATCAGCAGGAAAACCGTCTGCAACCTGGAAGATAAACGGAGGCAGATCATCACCGCCGTTAAGTCTTGCTACAAGGATATTCTGTCTCTGGTTGGTGCGGGCATGGAGCGTGTCTCCATTTCCGATGGTTCCTACGACATGGCCGTTAAGGACCATCTCATATTTAGCAGCAGAACCTGAGAAAGCCTTCTCACGTGTAATGAGGATCTCCTGCTCTGTAGGAAGAGGCTCATAGTATTCGGTAAACTGGCGTACCAGCTGTTCCTGCGGTGTAACATAGTCGCCTTCTTTGCAGTGCTTTGCGACATTATATGAAATGAGAACGCCGATACCGACAAGGACAGCAGCGATCAGATATGAACCATAGCCCATGTCAAGATTAATACCGATGGCGAGACCAATAAGCTCCGGAATGACCCACAGTATGACCGCCAGGGCAATAAATCCGCCCGGTTTTCTGCCTCTTGAGGTAGCGTTGTTCTTGACGCTTCTGATAAGTGTCATTAATAAAAAGATTTCAAGCATTCAAAAGATTCCCCCTCATAAGATGTACTAATTGTACTAAAAAAGGATAATTTTTCTATTATTTGGAAAATTTGGGAAAATCAGCTTAATGAGTCCTCAGATCAGAGGCAACTTCATAAGCGGCATATTCATGTGAGAACTCGTAACCTAACTTCTCGGCCATACGGACAGAATTCATGTTCTGGGCATCCCAGCTGGGATACAGGCCTTCGTCAAGACATCGGAGCATCAGAGCAGCGCATACTATCATGGCCAGATGCTGTCTTCTGTATGCTTCTGCGGTATCTACCTCAACCTCTATTCCCTCTTTATAACGTGTATAAGATGACGCGCCGGAAACGATCTTTCCGTCCTTGAGGATTACCATTCCGCGGCCTAACTCAAGATACTTCTCCTTACTCTCGAAAGCAGAAACGAAGTCTCTTGTAACAGGATTCTCAAGGCACATATCGTAGATCTCAGAGTCCAATGTTCTCAATTCAAAACCTTCAGGAAGGCTCTCTACCTGACTCTTGAGGAAGTCTCTGTCAAAGCGGGTATCCTTCTTTATCGCGTATCTGATGACCCGTTTGGAAGACGGATAGCACTCTTCGATCAGACGTGCCCACTCCTCGTTCTGAGGGACCATAATGACGAATCCTTCAGGCTTATTCTCGACCAGTTCCCTGTCAGGAACACCTGCAAGAAATCCGAAGCATCCTACAAACGCAAAAGCGGATGCGGGGTTAACCGCATCCGTTACATAGACTTTTCCCATTACTTTTTGAATGCAGGACCAGATCAGGGACTCCTGCCAGCCCTCAAACAGTTTCTCGACTTTTGAAGTATCTTCTAATACAGAGATCATGCCTGAACAGCTTATACCTTATCAGCAACGAATACGAGCTGACCCTTCTCAAGAACAACTCTGCCGTTGGTATTGTAGTTCTCAGTTACAACGAGGCAATCTGAAGAAACACGGTTGATTCTGTAATCGCTGAACTCGTCACCGAGAGTGTAGTAAGTATTGTTATAAACATCGTAAACAACAATATTGGAGCGTGTCAGATCTGAACCGTATGAAACGCTTGTGCAGACTTCCTCAGAACCGTCACCGTTCATGTCAACGATGAACTTGGTCTCTGTCTGCTGAGCTGATGGATAGGACATACAATAGTCCTCAAGATCGAACTGCGCAACTTCCATATCAATAGTAGGGACCATTCTGGGTCTACCACATGCGGAAAGCATTGCCAATGACATTACTACTAACATTAAAAAGCTCAGTTTTCTGCCCATAATAACCTCCTACATAATCTGAAGCTGGATAAATCTTATCATAAAAATTTAATTTTCTATCACGTTTTTGTGACAATTGGAAAATATTTTTGTCATACTACTAAAAGCACCGCCGTTGACAGCAACAGCGGTGCTTTTTCCATTCATTTTGAGCCTGTTTTGTCTTAGAAACGGGACATCAGGATCGCCCTGCAGGGAGCTCCGTCACTACCTCCGAGATTAATCGGTGCAGCGTTCAGAAGATATGTTCCAACGGGTACATCAGTTAGCTTTATTCCCTCCAACAGAACAATCTTCGCTCCGAGCATGATGAGATGCACCTCCATGGGAGCTTCCAGAGGACCAACAGTCTGTGATTCATTGCCATAGAGCTTCAACTTTGCCTCAGCGAAGACCTCAGCCGCTTCCTTTGTTACTGTGACATCACCCTTGATGAGGATCATCTGAGCTGCCTCAGGATCACACTTCTTGGCTTCAACAATAACGCTGACAGCGTCATCTCTGGTGAGGAGTCCTTCCCGCTCAGTTACGTAGCAGTAGCCGACAAAACTTTCGAGCGGAACCTTGTCTATGGTTTCCTGTCCGTCGATAAAGTGGAACGGAGCATCAACATGGGTACCGTTATGTGCACACATCTCAAAAGCAGTCAGGTTGCAGACATCACCATTACTTATCCTGAGCTGCGGGATCTTCTTTGGCGACGGATCGCCCGGGTACACATTACATCCGAACACTTCCTGAGAGATATCGTAGATCTTCATAGTCTTCTCCTTTTACAGATCACTTAGGTTTAGGATAGCCGCAGCCTGCACAGAAGTTTCCTCTGTTACCGGAAGTGTTGCATTGACTGCATACCCATGTTCCGTCTTCACTTGCAACAGACTTGGGGTTACCGCAGTTCATGCAGAACTTGCCTGTATTCTCATGGCCGCATGAACAGATCCACAAGTCAGGTTTGAACGGTTTGGGTTCACCGCATTCGCAGCAGAATTTTCCGGTATTCTCCACGCCGCACTTACAGGTCCATTTCTCCATTGTATCCTGATTCACTTTGCCGGCGTCAGGATCACACGGAACGAGGCCCATCATTTCAACGCCACGTTCAAGATGTCCGGGCTGGCCCTGCATATCGATCATATTCATCATTTGATTCATCCCCATAAAACCGGGGAAAGGAGTCTGGTTCTCCTGCGTCTCGTTCTTGATGCGCTCACCGGATTCTTCAATCTCTTTAAACAGATCTTCCATGTCTTTTTCAAGAGACTTAAATGTCATTTTTGCAGGACCGCACGAAAGAGTGTACCCGTTGCGATATTTACCGCCGACACTCGTGTCATCATAGGTAACACTGATTGTCGAGCTTGTGAAATTGTCAAACATAACCGGTGTCTCTACCTCGAGTTTTGAGAGTGCCGCAATTTTATGTTCTTCGACAAAACCGCTCATCTTCTGAGCAGTCTCAGGCTTGATCTTATACTTTGTCTCAATATATTTGCCGCTGAACATCGTAGTGGTCCGGTAGATGATCGAGCCGTCCTCATTCCAATCCAATGTATAGCTTGAGCTTGAACTCGTTCCTGCCATCATGCCATGCGAAAAGAGACTGTAGCAGACACTTCTCAGCGGACCGTGAGGCTCAACAGCTGCCTCGAGTTTCTGATTAAACTCTTCTGATTTTTTCTCATTATACGGGTCTATTATCTGCTCCTGATAAAGCGCTTTCGATGCGTCAGTAAGGATCAGATCATCAATTCTGGCTGAACCGTTAATTCCCTTTTCCCGGAGGAACGCTGTCAGACTGTCACCTAACACATCTCTTCCGTCAAACCTTAAGAGTTTATCGCTTTCATGCCAATGCGCCAGATCGTCTATGATCTTATCCGTGGCCAGTTTTATCATAGCCTCGATCTGCTCGTATTTCGTTTCACCGAAGGCTGATTCATCGTAATCATTTATATATAATGCGGCTTTGACGCTCAGCTGGAACACAAGATTACAACCCTTTTCCTTAAACCTTACGGGGCCCGGTATCTCAAACGTTTTAATAAATCCTGGCATAAATCCGTCTCCTTATCCGTGAGATAGATTAATTATAACCGAAGGCGGATTAGAGTCTTAACAAAATGCGGTTTTTTATCCGTTTTTTGTTAGAAAAATCTCCCCCGTTTTAACAATAATCAAAACAAATCAGAAGAATTGTTAAATCTCCCCTTCAGTTTTAACAAAAGACAGAAATATAACTGTATTTTGTTAAAATCCACCTCAATTCTTAACAATTTTCTTGGCAAGAAATAGAAATTGTTAAAAGCCTATTCGAGATACCAAATCATTGCTATACAATTAAACTGTTTTGTTTTGGGCTTTCGATGACGCGAAGAGGTACCAACTATGGAGAAATGGATCAGATCTGCAATCCCCGCACTGTTAATTCACTGTTCGATCGGCACCGTTTACTGCTGGAGCACGTTCAAAGAGGCTGTGGCAAACGCAATCGGAATGTCGCCTTTCGCGGTGGGCTGGGCATTCAGTCTGGCAATCTTTTTCCTCGGCATGTCAGCTGCTTTCGCGGGAAAACTCGTTGAGCTCAATATCCATAAATCATCTCTTGTCGCCGCCATCTGTTTTACGGTCGGCATGATCGGAACGGGGCTTACTATCAAATTCTGCACCGGCGTTCTCGCGCTCGTCCTGATATACATTTTCTACGGCTGCATAATGGGAATCGGCTTGGGTGTCGGTTACCTCACGCCAGTTAAAACTCTAATGCTGTGGTTCAAGGATCACAAGGGTCTGGCAACCGGCATATCCATCATGGGATTCGGCCTCGCGAAAGCAATCGCTACGCCGATCATGGAATCTCTCCAGAACAGTGTTGGCATCTCTGGCATGTTCATCATACTCGGAATCGTATACTTCATCATGATGTTCATTGGCCATCTGCTTCTCAAGAAACCCTCCGACTGGGTGGAGGCAAAGACCAACAACGACTTCAGTTATTCGATCCTGAAGAACAAGACTTTCGTGGGAATCTGGCTCATCTTCTACATCAACATCCACTGCGGACTGATGCTCATCACTTATGAGAAGCAGTTCCTCAACACACGTTTTGCAGGACTCGAAGTTCTCGCCGTCATCATCAGCGTCATCCCTTCTGTTACTGCAATCTGCAATGCATTGGGACGTATCGGATACTCCACGATCTCGGACAAATTGAGAGACAGAAGCCTTATCTACGTCATCATCTTCATCTCATGCATCGTTGTTTGCGGATTATCTTTCGGCGTTATCAATGGCGTGTTGGTAATCATCCTGCTGATGGTCGTAAACCTCGGATACGGCGGTGGTTTCTCTACCCTGCCTGCGCTTCTCGAATCCAGATTCGGAATGAAGAACATTTCCAAGATCCACGGTCTGACTTTATCAGCATGGGCTATCGCTGGCCTTACGGGAAACAACCTCTCCGAAGTCATCCTGAGCAACAGTGAGAACAATTACCAGTACATCATAATGACGGCAGGAATCCTCTATGCAGTCGCACTGGTCATCTGCCTGTTACTGGTTTATCAGCGTCCGGAAAAAGCAGTTAAGAACTGAGTTTATCGTTAAACAGTTCCCTGTCCATTTCAGTGAATTCGTTAAGGAGATCTTTGAATTCCTTCTCGATATCCATTCTTATTCTTTCATACCGCTTCGTTTTTGATGACAGCTCGGTCCACATTTCCGTAAACCCGGCATCGTTAACATCTATGACGCCTTTTTGTGCATCTTTGCTTATCTTGTCTTCGTCAGCCTTGCAGCTCTTGATGATCAGTTCGTTCTCGTTATATTTACCGATCAGAACGACAAGTTCAAACAGCTTGTCAAAATAGGCATGGTATTCCTCAGGAACCAATTGACGCGCTTCGGTAATCCTTTGCGACAATATGACAAAGAGACGGTCAGAACGGTAATCTCTCACATGCATTTTCCAGAATGCGGTCCATTTTCCCGCGCAGAGGATCCAGCCACGGAAGTATGCCGGTTCATCAGGGTGCTCTAAGACCAGCAGTCCGTAGCAGTCTTCTGCCTCCACAAAATCTCTGCGTTTTAAGGCATCAGCTGCCATTGCCAGTCTCTCAGGCGTAAAGACATTTTGGGAATAATCATAGCTTATCTCATGCTGAACCCTGTCGGAATACATTAGTCTGCGTAAGAGCAAAGGATACTTTTTGCTGATGGTTTCCAGCTGTTTACGGTACTCTTCGTTATTTGGTTCGATCCTGGTCATCACGACGGTGTCGCTGTACTTCTTAAGCAGCTCCATCGTTTCCTTTATCAAAGTGAAATAAGCCTTTGTAGTATCCGTTTCCCCTTTGCAGCATTCGTCTGCACGCTGGAGTACGAGCTGCCAGTTGATTTCCGTAAGTTTTTCCGTGAGTCTTATCTCGGCAAATGTTTTCCATCTGCCGGCGCACAGAACACGTCCGCGGAGAGCATCCATGCTGGTTCTCTCAAACATCAGTATATGACTGAATCTCTGGTCCGCCTCTTCAAACTCTCCGTACTTATGAAGCTCTACTGCCTTCTGCATCGGGTTTCCGAAGAACAGAGAATAGCCGTAGGCAACGCCGCAGTGACTGCACAGGTATAACTTTTTAGCCTCATCAAGAACAAGAGAACCGCCGCATTTTGCACATGCGATCTTCTTTGAAACTTTGGGCATAGTTACGCTGCTCATTACCTCGATCTTTTTCTGAGGAGCAGCAGATGCATCCGGCTCAAGTTTCTTAAGTTCTTCCAGAGCTCTGGCATAGTCTTCCGCTGCAACCTTAAGATTATGGTCTGCCTCATTTATGCGGTTATCCGCTCCGTATATGCGGCCAACTTTTGAAGACTGCTGAACAATGGATCTTCTCTCCCTGTATGCTTTACCGTATTCCTGAGCAATCGTTATGACCTCAGAAAGCTTCGCGAAATATTCTTTCGCCGGGCCGTTACTGCATTCTGAATTCTCGCTTAAGACTCTTAAGCTACCGTTATAAAAACACTTGGTGAGATTGGCGGGATCATCCAGACTGTCAACGGAATTGATCTCTCCTGCGCTCAATACAAGACCTCTCAGCGCAAAGAAATTTCCCGGATCTTTTGACAGTACAGTCTCATATTTCTCTTTCGCTGCGCTGAAGTTTCTGCTCAGAAGAAAACGGTCAGCCTGCCCGAGCAGGTCGCCGCTATGGAATTCAACATAATCAAACTGCGTTCCGCAGAAAGGACAATCCAACACGTCCTGTTCTCTGTCAACGCTTAAGATACCACCGCATTTGGAACATGAATAGCTCTTTAATCCTGTCATCCGAAAGACTCCCTTAAATCAATCGAAAACCCCACACCATTACCTGAAATTATAACATACGCAGCTCGTCACCTATTTGTAAGTTTTATTCCCGCGCGGAATATATTATATTTATAGCGAAACGAGGTCTCACATGAAACGAAGCCGGAGAACATTAGCTCTCACATTGATCGCGACGTTTGTTTTGATGTCACTGCTTGTTGCTTACACAACAGGTCTGATGTACAAAACGTCGTCTTCATATATCCTGGAACTCGGCAACGATAAAACTGCCGCTATTACTGCTGACCTCGAGAATTACCTTGATACTGCAAAATCCGTCCTCTGGGTAACCGCCGACACGGTTGACCACATGGTCGCAAAGGGCGCCACCAATGACGAGATCGTTGAATACATCACCCGTGAATCAACCAATACCGAAGCACAGTTCGATGACAGCTATACAGGCTTGTACGGTGTCATCCGAAGCAACTATGTTGACGGTGTAGGCTGGACACCTCCGGAAGATTACGATCCCACGGTAAGAGACTGGTACAAGACTGCGATGGAAGCAAAAGGTGATGCTGTTATCGCCTCCCCTTATGTTGATGCGCAGACAGGAAAAGTAATCATCTCCGTCGTTAAGTGCTTATCCGATCCTCACGATGTTTTGGGACTGGACTTAACACTTGCAGACATCCAGAGCACAATCGAGAACATCTCGATCGAAGGCAACGGCTACGGTTTCCTGGTTAACTACGACGGCTTTGTTGTAGCACACCACGACCCTGCGGAAGCCGGCAAAAACTACAGCACGGATCCTGATAAGGCTGAACTCTTCTCCAGAGTCATAAGCACCGGCAAAGGCAACTTCGAGATGGACATCAACGGCAAGAGATGCACCGTTTTTGTCGATGAGGTTATGGATCAGTGGCATCTGGTAATAATTATTGAATCCGTAACTCTCCTCGATAATGCAAAGGGCATTCTCGTTGTAAGTATCCTCATCAGTCTCCTCGTATTCGGATTGATCTCATCGTTCTACATCATCGCTCACAGGCATGAGAGAAAGATCACCAAGCGTATGGAGGAGATGAAGGAGATCGAACACAAAAAGGATTATGAATCCAAACTCCTGATGCTTGAGAAATCTGCAGCAGACAGCGCTAACAAAGCAAAGAGCGACTTCCTCGCCGACATGTCCCACGAGATCAGAACACCTATCAATGCTGTTCTCGGCATGAACGAGATGATCCTCAGAGAGTCCAAAGAGGAGCAGACATTAGAGTACGCATCCAACATCAAGAGTGCCGGCAATACCCTGCTCTCCATCATCAACGACATTCTCGACTTCTCTAAAATCGAAGACGGCAAGATGTCTCTTGTCATGGTTGAATTCGATGTTGCCGAATGGGTCAGCGGACTTGTAAATTCGATCCAGGAGCGTGCACGCGCCAAAGGCCTGGAATTAAAGATTGACGTCGATGAATCTGTTCCTTCAAAGCTCTATGGCGATGATGTAAGACTTACACAGGTAGTAATTAACCTCCTTACAAATGCCGTTAAGTACACAGAAAAAGGCAGCGTTACATTAAGAATCAGAAACTCCGAGATCAAGGATGACAACGTCAGCCTGCGTTTCGATGTCATCGATACAGGTATCGGCATCAAGAACCAGGATATGGATAAGCTGTTCAATACGTTCGAGAGGATCGAGGAAAAGCGCAACCGTAACATCGAAGGAACAGGTCTGGGCCTCTCGATCGTAAACAAGCTCCTCACCATGATGGACAGCAAGCTCGACGTAAGCAGCCGTTACGGTGTCGGTTCCTCATTCAGTTTCTCAGTCACTCTCAAGATCGTTGACAAGGAGCCCATCGGCAACTACGAAGAGAGAAGAAAGCAGTTCATTATGCGCAGCCAGACAGTCGAAGAGCGTCTGTATGCGCCCAAGGCAAGAGTTCTCATCGTTGACGATAACGATATGAACCTCAAGGTTGCTAAAAGCTTCATGAAGCTCTTCGGCATTAAGCCCGACACATGCTCATCAGGTAAAGAGACTCTCGATGTACTGAAGAGCAAACAGTATGACATCATCTTCCTCGATCACATGATGCCCGTGCTCGACGGTATCGAGACATTGAAACTTGCAAAGGACAAGGATATCATCCACGATGCTGTCGTCATTGCCCTCACCGCCAACGCAGTTGTAGGCGCGAAAGAACAGTACCTCAGGTCAGGCTTCAACGGATATCTGTCCAAGCCAATCGTCGTAAAAGACATCGAGAAGACGCTGAAGAAATACCTCCCTGAAGATATCATTGAAGAGGCCGTACCTGATACTGAAGCAACAAAGACAACGTCCTCCCTCACCATCGACAAAGCACGCGAGATCGGACTTGATACAGATGCAGGAGTCGAGTATGCATGCGGCGAAGAAGACCTGTATCTGGATCTCCTGTCAGACTATGCAAAGGGCTGCGAAGACAAGTGCAAGGAACTTGATTCCTACTTAGATAAAGAAGACATGAAGAATTACAGCATCCTCATCCACTCACTCAAGAGCTCATCGAGGATCATCGGTGCCGATGCGATTTCCGCACAGGCAAAGGATCTCGAGGATGCTTCCAAAAAGAACGACATCGATTTTGTCCAGCTCAACCACGATAATTTCAAGGAGCGTTATAAGTCTCTGGCAGCAAAGCTGCTCGGACAGGATTCCTGATAACATAAACAAAAAGAGGCTGCCTCACTGAAGTGAACCCCTGAAGTTGAACAAACTTCGGGGGTTTTAATATGAAATATAGTTTTGAATTGAAGAAAGAAATCTACGAAAAGTATCGTGAGGGATATGGAAGCGACATTCTTTCTCA
>JAEEGJ010004919.1_pt1 | contig 43477 bp, 30 predicted proteins | sample 8958761 | NCBI WGS metagenome assembly JAEEGJ01 (sample SAMN16246546, study PRJNA631951) | gut metagenome | biome: gut microbiome; feature: rumen; material: RS-attached | host: Bos | place: Iran: Karaj | collected 2018-10
GTTCTCACTGACCTGCCTCCGCTGCGTCGGTGCTTGCGGTCTGGCCCCCGTCATCGAAGTCGGTGACAAGGTCTACGGCCGTATGACCCCCGACCGCGTGAAGGACGTGCTCGCTGAGTACAAATAAGCTGTACACCTATTAATTAATAGGTTCGTAAAAAAACTCCGCTCAATTAGGGCGGAGTTTTTTTTATCTTTGCAACCAGAAACCTTTATTCAGTTGTTATCATGAGTGCTCTTTCTCGGTCCATATTAAACCAATACTGGGGCTATCCATCTTTTCGCCCGTTGCAGGAAGACATCGTCGATTCGGTGATGGAGGGCAAGGACACGTTGGCCTTGTTGCCGACGGGTGGCGGCAAGAGCATCTGCTTTCAGGTGCCAGCTATGGCTATGGATGGGATTTGTTTGGTTATCACGCCTCTCATTGCCTTGATGAAAGACCAAGTGGCTCATCTGGTAGAGAAAGGCATTCCCGCTGCAGCCATTTATTCTGGTATGTATCCAGATGAACTTGAATTGGCTTATAATCAGGCGGTTTATGGTCGTCTGAAGTTTCTGTATGTCTCGCCCGAACGCCTCCAAACGGTTCCCTTTATTGAAGCCTTGAAGCGGATGAAGGTTTGTCTTTTGGCTGTGGATGAGTCGCATTGTATCTCACAATGGGGTTATGACTTTCGGCCACCGTATTTGAAAATAGCAGAGATTCGTCCCTATATTCCCAAGACTCCTGTTTTGGCTTTGACGGCCACAGCCACGGCAAAAGTGGTGGAGGATATACAGCTTCGTCTTGGCTTCAAACAAAAACATGTCTTCCAAAGCAGTTTCGAACGCAAGAACTTGACTTACAATGTCTTTCATGAGGCCGACAAATACGGTGTGCTTTACCGCAAATTGAACGCCATGACGGAGGGGAGTGCCATCGTTTATGTGAGAAACCGCAAACGAACGCAAGTCATTGCGGATTGGCTTAATTCGGTGGGTATTACAGCAGCGTTTTATCATGCAGGTTTGGATACCAAGACACGCGATGAACGCCAGAATTTGTGGATGAAAGGGAAGGTGAAGGTCATTGTGGCAACCAATGCCTTTGGCATGGGCATCGACAAGCCTGATGTGCGGTTGGTCATTCACATGGATTTGCCCGACAGTATTGAAGCCTACTTTCAGGAAGCAGGTCGTGCAGGCCGTGACCTGAAACCTTCCGAGGCTTATTTGCTTGTCTCGCCAGCCGACATAAAAAAGCTTCAAGAAGACCTGACACAGTCTTTCCCAGAATTGGAGCGCATTAAATTGATTTATAACGCCTTAGGAAACTATTTCAATATTCCTGTCGGGGCAGGGGAGAATGTGTCGTATCCATTCATAATCAACGATTTTGCCAATCGTTATGGTTTTTCGCTCTTAGAGGTGTTCCATACGTTGAAAATCCTTGAAAAAGAAGGTTTTCTTGTCCTCTCCGACAGTTTTGACGAGCCTTCGAAAGTGATGATAAAGGCTTCTAAGGATGATATTTATGGTTTTCAAGTCAACAACCCAAAGTTTAGGGAACTTGTCAGGTTCATGCTCAGGAGTTTGCCTGGAGTTTTGACTGATTTCGTGAAAATCAACGAGGACGTGCTGGCGAAGAAATTGGGCACCTCGACCGAGATGGTGATGGAACAACTGAAAAAACTTGAGGCATACCATTTCCTTTCATACGCACCCCGAAATGATAAGCCCCAAATACTCTTTCTTTCAGAATTTGTTGACACAAAGCATTTTGGCCTGTCAAAAGAGAATTACTATGACCGGAAAAGAGATGCGGAAGTGCGAGTAAAGGCCGTCATCGACTATGTGAATAATGATGAGGAATGCCGCAGTGTGCAACTGTTGCGCTATTTCAATGAGAAGACGAAAAAGACTTGTGGAAATTGTGACGTGTGCCAGAGAAAAAGAAGCGGTTCGGTTTCTTATTCTTCCGTCGAGGAAAGGTTGGAGAGCGTGGTTAGTGAGAGCCCTTTGCCACTGAGGGAGGTGGTTTCGCAATGCAATGGGTTTGAGGAGACCAAGGTGCTGGATGCCATCAGGTTTTTGGTCGACAATGGCGTGTTTCAATTGGAAGATGGTGGCAACTTGAAGCGGAAGGGAAACAAAAAAAGCCGTCATCCCTGACGGCTTTTGTAGGTGTTTCAATTCGTATTACTTCAGAATGTTAGCAGCGGGTTTGAATCTGACAACTTTCTTTTCAGCAATCTTAATGGTCTTTCCGGTTCTCGGATTGCGGCCTTGTCTGGCAGGGCGTTTGGTCACGCCAATGGTTCCGAAACCAACAAGAGCAACCTTACCATCTTCTTTCAGTTCTTTCTTAGTGACTTCCAAAATGGCGTCAATAGCTTTTCTTGCATCAACTTTGGTCATGCCAGCTTTTTCGGCAACAGCATCGATTAATTCTAATTTATTCATAGTTAGTTGTTATTAGTGGTTAAACTTTTACCCGACAAAAATAATGCATTTTTGAATAATGCAAGCAGTTTTGGCAAAAAATGTGTTGTTTTTTGCCAAAAAATCGAAAAAAATATCAAAAAAGGTTTATTTCTCTCATTCAGTGACGGTTTTCCAGTGACCAATTAGAGAAGTTCCCCTCAGAAAATCGGCAATTGACATGCTTTTTTTTCCTGCTTGCTGGATGGTGGTCAGGTGGATGAAACCGTCTTTCAGGGTGACTTTGAGGAACTTCTTGTTGTCGGTGATAATCGTGCCAATAACGATGTCGTGAGAACAAAACTCAATCTCGGAGGTGAAAACCTTTAAGTCGATAGACTCGCCGTTTTCGGATTGGATTCGGGTGTGGGCGGCAGGATAAGGCGATAGCCCTCTGATATGATTGTAAACAGTTTGGCAGTCTTGGTTCCAATCGATGTTGCAGAATTCCTTGGAAATTTTTGGTGCAGGCTTCAACGGTTGGTTTTCGGTGAGTTTTTCTTGTGGTAAAGCTTGCACTTCTCCGCACTCGATTTTCTTGATGGTTTCCACAACGACTTTATTGCCCAACAGCATCAACTCGTCGTGCAGTTCTCCAGCGGTTTCGTTAGGACGGATGCCGACAGTTTTCCTCATGATAATCTCACCTTTGTCAATTTCCTCGTTGAGGAAAAACGTGGTCAGCCCGGTTTCGGTCTCGCCGTTGATGATGGCAAAGTTGATGGGAGCCGCGCCTCGGTATTGGGGCAGGAGTGAGGCATGGAGGTTGAAGGTGCCCAATTCGGGCATTTGCCAAACCATTGCTGGCAACATCCTGAATGCCACCACGATAAAGAGGTTGGCTTGGAAAGAGGCTAGTTGCTCAAGGAAGCTAGGGTCTTTCAGCTTTTCAGGCTGTAACAAGGGAAGACCATGTTCCAAAGCCGTCTTCTTCACTTCTGAATACTGTATTTTCCTTCCTCGTCCGGCGGGCTTGTCAGGCATGGTGACTACCACAGCCACTTCATAACCGGCGGCAAGGATGGCTTCGAGTTGCGATGCTGCGAATTCTGGCGTTCCGAAATAGGCAATTCTGATCTTGTTTTCCATGTGCTGTCAAAAAAATGCCTGACCCGTCATGGATCAGGCATTTCCTTAGATTTTCATTGGTTGGTTATTTCATCTTTTCCTCGAGGTTGGCGATGTTTTTGCTGATTTCAAAAGCTTCGTTGCTCAAGGGATAGTCTTTCTTCAGGCTCTTGTAGGTTTCCAATGCCTTGGCGTAGTTGCCCATGATTTCGTAGGTGTTGCCCAACTTGTTCAAGAAGAGCGGACCAGTGAAATCATTGGGGTTCTTGGCAGCGGCCTTGCCGTAGTAGTTGGCGGCATTTTGGTTGTCGCCCAACTCCATGTAGCAGTCACCGATGGCACCCAAAGCTAGAGGAGCCAGCACCTTATCATTGTTGGTGTATTTCTTCAGGTATTCGATGGCGTTGTTGTAATCGCCTTGCTTCATGTAACTGATTCCTGCATAGTAGGAAGCCAACTTACCGGCCTTGGTGGAACCGTATTTGCTGACGATGTCCAGGAAACCGAGATTGTTGCCGTCGCCGTTCAAGGCAAGGTCATATTGTTCCTTTTCAAAATACTTTTGCGGCATGAAACTCTCGTTCATGGCGTTTTGGTTGCGTTTTTGGTTGTATTTGGTGATGCCGAAAATTGCAAACGCTGAAAGCAACAGGGCAATGAGAATGATCCACAGGGTCTTCTGGTTGTTTTCAATCCAAAGTTCAGTCTTACTTAAAGCCTCTTCTACATTTTCGAGTCTTTCGTCTCCTTGTTTAGTGATGTTTTGTTTTGCCATATCAATTCAAAATTTTGCGTGCAAAAGTACGCTTTTTCGTCGTACCTTCGACCAAATTTTTGCATTTTTTTCTTTTTTCGTATTTTTGCACTCCTTTATAATAAAAAAGTCCGCATGAAGAAATCCATTGTGTACGATGGGCATGAGCCTCAAAGCCTTGAATTGCAAAGTAATACTGCCCGTGATGCCGCCATGCTGGCATTCCTGACACAGTTTATCACAGATGAACGCAAGCAGCGTTTCGAAGAGGTGCTTGACTATCGCACACGGCATATTACGGTGGTACTTGAAGACATCTTTCAGCCGCATAATGCCAGTGCGGTGTTGCGCAGTTGCGAGTTACGTGGCATCCAGGACGTGCATATCGTTGAGAACAATAACCATTATGATGTGAATCCTGATGTGGTGCTTGGCAGCACGAAATGGCTCAATTTGTATCATTATGAAGGGAATGAATTCAACACGACGACGGCTTACGAACAACTGCATGAGAAAGGCTACAAGATTGTGGCCACGTGTCCGCACCGCGATGACTTCACCCCCGATACTTTGCCTCTCGACCAGCCCATAGCTTTGGTTTTCGGCACAGAGAAACTAGGCCTCTCGGATTATGCCGTCGAACATGCCGATATGCATATCCGCATCCCGATGTATGGTTTCACGGAGAGTTACAACATCAGCGTCTCAGCGGCTTTGTTGTTGTATTCGCTTACCAATCGCCTCCATGCTTCCACCGACATCGATTGGCATCTCACTGAGGAGGAACGCAACAGCCTGCGTCTCATGTGGACGCGACGCTCGTTGAACCGCATCAGGCAATATGACCGAAAATTCTACGCATTACATCCCGAGTTTTCGGAAAACCAATAATACATATAGATATTAATACTTGTAGGGCTGTCACACCATGGCAGCCGCCGGCCTGCATTCGGCCCGAATGCAGGCTGGCGGCTGCCGTAATACGACAGCCCTACAAGTTGGTATCCATTATTCCACAACGAACTTGCCCACAATAGTCGAGGCTTCGCTACTCACGCGAACGAAATACACTCCGCTCTGCAAGTCGCTGACATTGAGGCGCAAGGCATTCAATCCATTGACAACATAGTGCTTTACCGTTCTGCCGTTCATGTCGAGGACCTTTACTTCAGTGCGACCTTGCAGGTCGGCATTGAGGTTGAGCACATTCTTGGTCGGATTGGGGTAGAGACTTAGTCTGGCCAGTCCGTTTTCGTTCACGTTCTCAGTGCCGGGACGGAAGGTCAAGGTCTCCGAAGGCACGGACTCTTGTCCCGCTTGGTCGACGGTGGTGACATAGATACTCACTTCCTCCTCATCATCAACCGCAAAGATCCATTGTGTGCCATAGACTTCCTCGTGTTGGTTAGGATAATCCACGAAATAGAGGTTGAAGTGGTCGAAGTCGTTCATCACGGGCATGTCCCACATGATGGGCGTATAGAGCCCTTGGGCGTTCACCTCCTCGTCGATGCGTAGGTTGGTGGGCGGCTCAGGTACTGCGTTCTCCACATGGTAGTTCATCACGCCGTAGTAGGTCGGGGCAAAGGTCTCGTTGTTTTCGGCGGGCCATTTGCCGAACATGGTGGCGGTGGCGGCGTCGCGCACGAAGAGATAGAAACCACTGCTGCCATTGTCGGTGTTCAGTTTCCAAGTTTCGTCGTTGCCCAAAGGTAGGGCGAACTCGATGGTCTCGTAGCCTTGGCTCATGTCGCAGGCGATGATTTCCTCGGGCAGGTTCATCGTGGTACCCACTCCGCCAGTCTCATAGATGGGACGATAGCGCACGGTGTTGGGGTTGCCGTAATACATCCAGTAGTTGCCCTCGCTGTCGTCGCCTTGTGGCGGATAGGTGCCGTCGTTGTTGTCGTCGATGTAGAAAGCCACACCGTCGTTGCTGTTCCATTCGGTGTCCATGCGGTTCTCGGAGCATACATACAAATAGTTTCCGTCCATCTTGAGGTGGAGTGTCACGCTGCCCATCTCAACGGGTAGGAGGTAGTTGCTCACATCCACGCGGAAGGCATCGCTCCATTCGCCTTCGCTCATGATACCGTCGATGGTGGGGGCGGTACCATCATAGACATCGATGGTATGGGTGATGTAGGCTGTGGTGGCATAGCCGAGGCAGACATTGGAATAAGGTGTCTGCAATTCATTGTCGAGTTGCGCCGTGACGGTGTAATAGTATTGTTGTGTTGGAATGGCAGTGTGGTCCTCGAAATAGCCTTCACCCGCATTGATGCTGGCCATGGGGGCTCCGAAAGGCGCATTAGGGGTGTTCTTTCGGTAAATGTTGTAGCCTATGGCGTCGCTGTTTGCTGACCAGGTCAATTCCACATAGTCGTAGGCTCCTTGCGAAGCATAGAGGTCGGGAATGGGCAGCCCCACGGCTTCCATATCGATGTTGAGGGTCGTAATCTCACCACCGCTGATGGAGATGCTCTCTGTGACCGGGAGGTATCCAGGGATGCTGGCAGTGACACTGTAACTGCCTTCAGGGATGGCGCGGATGGTGAAACTGCCGTCTTCGGCAGTGGTCTCGAAATAGTCCTCAAGTTCATTGATGGTAATGGTAACGCCGCTGTTGTTTTCGGTGCCTTCCAAGTTAACGGTGCCGTTCAGGATACCCATGTTGTCGGCAATGCTTTGGATGGCATAGACGCGACAGCCGTTACCCATCTCGCGGCAGTGGACAGCCTTGCCTCCGAAGATGCCGAGGCTGCCATCGGATGAGATATCGATGTGCTCCATCGAGCCGGGGGTGTTGAGTTCGGCGATGGGCAAATTGCTTTGCTTGCGGAAAAGGAAGAAGTCGGGGGTGGTGTGGTCAATGGGGCCCCAAGTGACAAAACCGATGATGCTGCCATCGTCGCTCATGGCGGCTTGTGTTACCTCGTCGCCACAGCCCGTATAGCTCCAGATAGGCTCATTGGAGTAGTTGTTGAAGAGGTAACAGCAACCATCGTAGCCATAGGTGGTGTTGACAAAGTCGAGGGTGCCGATGGCAATGATGCTGCCGTCGTCAGAGATGGCGTTGGCGCAGCCCCAGGTGGAGGTGGCTCCTGGACCGGCGATGCTGGCCGTCCAGACGCTTTCGTACCGCTCGCCGTTCCAATGGTAGAGGTAGGCCATGCCGCTGAAGTCGGCGTAGGCGAGGTAGTCACCGTTGGCACTTAAGGCGGGGTCTTGGCTGGGTGAGTTGTCGTAATAGTAAAGGTCGTTTTGCAGGATGTCGCCTGTCCATGGGTCGATGACCCAAATCTGCTTATAACCTTGTGCGAAGGCGACCACTAGGCGCGTGTCATCCTTTGAGAGGCTGATGCCAACCACATTGACGGTGAGGTCGCCGATGAGCCAGACAGGCTCGCTTTTGGTGACGGTCGTGTTGTAGCAGGCAATGGCGTAATAGTTGGCTTCGTAATCTCCGTAAGAGACGTAGATTCTTGAACCTTCAGCGTTGAGCTTGAAGTGTGAGACTGAATAGTCGAAGGTCTCGTGGAAGATTTCTTCGCCTTCATGGTTGACGACATAAAGGTCGCGGGTGTCGGAGTAGGCGATGGCGTTGCCTGAGGCGGAAACGGCGGCTCGTCCACCATCGATGATGGGTTTCTCCCAAATCACGGTGCCGTTGGCATCGAAGAGGGAGACACGCTTGTTGTTAAGGCCGTAATACACCAGATAGTCGCCTGTTGCGTCAATGTAATACACATCTTCGGGAATGGCTGCGTTGTCAGGATGCTCCCAGAGGATGGCTGGGTCTTCGGTTATAGCCCTGTCGGCCATTGCGTTATTGATTCCATACTCGCGAACTGTACCCCTGTTAGGGTCGGTCGAGGTTTTGACGGCGCGATGCTGGGCAAAGGTCGTCCCCGTAAGCATCAGCGCGAGTGCTAAGATAAAGAATAGAGGTCTGTTCATAATGATTGTATTTTAAGGTTAGTGTTTGCCTCTGCAATATTACTATTTTTTCCACGTTATTATACCGCGAACGCAAAATTTTGTACTTTTGCACTGAAAAATAACTGGGAATGAAAAAGATTCTGTTCATCTTACTTTTGGCAATCGTGGTTTTGCCCTCGTGCAAGAAGACACGCTATTGCCGTTGCACAACCATTCAAAATGAGGAAGTCGTCAACTTGGGAGAGGATTACTACTCCATCGAAGACGGCTCTTCCTGCGCCGACAAGTCTAAGGAAATCGTAGGATGGGGCCAAGTGATTTGTACTGAGGTCTCCGAATACGAGGTGACAGGCGTGGAGCATCATTGGTGGGATGACATTTTCAATCCTAACAACAATAACAACAACAATAATAATAACAACAATAACAACGGACACAAGCCGTAAGCATTGGTTTTGCCTGAGTCGTTCGGTAAATTAGCCTTGAAGGTCCTGTTGGGACTGGTTTTCATTGTGTCGGCAGTGCTAAAGCTGTTCGATATGGACCAGTTTGAGATTTATATCTACAGTTATCATTTTTTTAGCCTTAATTTCTCGTTTCTTGTAGCGCGTGCAGCCATAATAGTAGAGATGGTGCTCGGCATTATGCTGATTTCCAATTGTCTGCACAAACTGACATGGTGGGGGAGTATGGCCATGCTTGGCGGCTACTCCTTATTATTAATATATGCGCTGACTATTGGCCGTACCGATAGCTGCCATTGTTTTGGCGATTTCCTACAACTTGACCCTAAAATGAGCCTCATAAAAAACGGAGTGCTCATACTACTTTTCTTGCTGATTTACAAGGTAGAAGGTTGGAAAACGCCTTTCCGTTGGCTAATTCTTTGCCTTGCTGTCATGGCCTCGACTATCGGTGTTTTTGTGGTTTCTCCTCCCGACAACTTTACACCTGCCTATGCGCCTGAACAAAACCTTCAGATAGCGCTCTTCAATGAAATGCTCGACGATAAACCTCTTGACAGTTTGAATCTTGATGAGGGAAAGCAGGTCGTCTGTTTCTTTTCGACCGGCTGCGAGTACTGCCAATTGGCCGCGCATAAGTTTTCGCTGATGCAGCAGTTTTATGGCTTTCCGAAGGAGAAAATCACCTACCTGTTTATGGGCAATGAAGAAGGCATCGCAAAGTTTTATGAACAGTCGGAATCGTCACGGTATCGCGATGTGCTTTATCCCGATGTGGTGCGTTTTCTAAAGGCGGTTAACGGGAATCTGCCGACCATTGCCTTTTTGGAAAATGGTGTGGTGGTTCACGAATATGGTTTCCGCAATATGAACGAGGTGGAGATTAAGGCGTTTATGGCCTTCTGAATCTGTCCCCCGTCTCCTCAATCACGGCCTTTTTCCATGAATCCGGATAGCCAGGTTGCATTGGACGGACAGGATAACCGTAGCCATTGCGCTTAAACTCGCCGTTTTCCTCTTGCTTGACGTTGCTGTCCAAATATTTCACTAATAGGTAGTTGTCCAACTCTTTCCAAGTGGCCACGGTGTTGTGTCCGGCTTGGTTGGAGAAGTCGGTGAGGTAGGCGATGGCCTGCTTCGGGTCTTGGGTATAGAGGCTTAAGGCTTGGTTGTCGGCATAGTTGACCTGCTCCTGATAGCCGCTCTCCAACTCGTTCTGCACGGCCTGGATGTCACCTATGACGCGGTTATAGAACAGGTATTTGAAGTGTGCCAAACGATTGAAAACCCAGAAGGCGGCGTTCTCGCTGTAGGTAAGCATGTCGCCGTTGCCCACACGGTATTCAATCGGCACTTCGCTGATGGAGCAGTAGAAGGGTGTGTAGACGGTTGAGTTGGTGTCGTCGACGCCAAACCAGATGATGCCGCCAATGGGATTGGGAAGCCAACTGCGGCTCTGCGCGATGAAGGAGAAGCCGGTTTGAACCACTTCGATGCTGCGTTCGTTGAGGTAAGGCTTGCCATCGTACTCCCAATAGAGCGGGTTGAAACGGAAAGGTGAGCCGAAAGGACCACCGCCCACATCCTTCGTTTTATCCAATGCAGTACCTTGGAAATGTTCGCGTTGGAAGGCCATCATGTCGCTGAGGCTGATCTTTCGGTTGGGCTTGACATACAGCGGCATACGATAGGTCAAATCTTTGCCTGTGACATAGTCCCAATACTCGTCCATGCCGTTGCAGACCTTGTTGAACATGGTCCACACGCGGAAGTCGCAGACGCGGGCGGCACTGAAATCAACGGGAGCGTAGGCAGCCGAAAAGTCGAAGTCCTTGTCCTTACCATCGAAATACCCTTTGCGACGTGCGAAGTCGATGATATCGTGCTTATAGATGACCTCAACTTGCTCATTATAAAGTTTTTTCCAATCCTTGTCGGTGATGGAAGTCTTGCCATTACGAAGCGGGAAGGTGGTGATGCGAGCGGCGTTGGCATGACCGCTCACATAGCCGTCGGGGATGCGGATGGCTACCCACACCGCGCCACGGTCGGCGTTGATGGTGTCACCTTTTTGGGTCACCATTTTGGTGTAACCCTTGGGCATGATTTCCATATACCACACCTCGTTGGCATCGCTGATGGAGAAGGACTCGCCGTCGGAGCCATAGCCAAATTCCTCCACCAAATCCGCCATGATCTTGATGGCTTCACGGGCCGAGCGGCTGCGTTCCAACGCGATAAACATCAGGCTGCCGTAGTCGACGATGCCTGTCGGGTCTATGAGTTCCTCTCGGCCTCCGAAGGTGGTCTCACCGAGTGCGACTTGGTTTTCGTTGATGTAGCCCACTACCTGATAGGTGTGTGGAGGTTGCGGCACACTGCCACGAGGCGCGTTGGTGCCACGGTCGTAGCAAACCCTCATGCTGCCCGCAGGCCAATCGGCGGCAGGAGTGAAGTAAAGCTCGCCATAACGGATATGGGAATCGGCGCAATAACTGATGAAGTTGGAACCGTCAACGCTGGCACCTTTGGTAATCAGGAAATTAGTGCATGCATTTGATTTGTAGACCAAAGCCAACAGCGCTAAGGTCAGCAGAGATTTGAATACTTTCATGGTCGAAAATGTTAAAGTGCAAAAATAGCGGTTTTCTTGAATAATCGGGAGAAGAAACAATTTTTTCTTGCTTTGTATCTTTTATTCCTCTACTTTTGTGGCAAATCCGCGATTCGACGGAGTCAAATACCAACACTATGATTAAGATTAACAACCTTGAAAAAATCGACAGCGTCTTCAACCAGTACATGGCTGAACTCCGCGACGCCGTCATCCAGCAGGACCGCATGCGCTTCCGCCGCAACCTCGAACGCATCGGTCAGATTATGGCCTACGAAATCAGTAAGTCTTTTGAATACGACGATGAAGAAGTGACTACGCCTTTGGGCATCAAGCAGATACGGACGATGCACGAGCAACCTGTCATCGCCACCATTTTGCGTGCCGGTCTGCCGTTCCACAACGGTATGCTCAGTATGTTCGACCAAGCGGACAGCGCTTTCATCGCGGCCTATCGCAAATACGATAAAAACGAGGAAGACTCCGAGATCCGCGTGGAGTACTTCTCTTCACCCGATATCGAAGACCGCGTCCTTATCGTTTGTGACCCCTTGCTCGCCACTGGTGAATCCATCGTGAAGACCCTGAATGGCCTGATGGAGGACATGATGCCTAAGGAGATCCATATCGCTGTGGCCGTGGCTTCGCAAGACGGTCTTGACTATGTGGAGCGCACCATGTCGCGCCTGCCCGTCACCATCTGGGTGGGTAGCGTCGATGAGGAGCTGACGGCACGTGCATACGTCGTGCCTGGCATAGGTGATGTGGGTGACTTGGCTTACGGAGAAAAGCGTTAAGCCATGGCTGAAGAAAAGAAAAAACGTGATGGCTTTGGCTCGAAGATAGGCATAATTGCCGCTGCTGCGGGCTCTGCCATCGGATTGGGCAATATCTACCGTTTCCCTTGCGAGTTGGGCAACAATGGTGGGGCGGCATTCCTTTTGGTATATCTCGCCGTGGTCATCTTCCTCGGCATCCCCGTGATGCTGTCGGAGTTGGTCATCGGTCGCCGCTCACAAAGCAACGCCGTCGGGGCCTTCAAGAAGCTCGCGCCTAAGTCGGCATGGTCGATTGTGGGCTATATGGGTGTGTTGTGCGGCTTCATCATCTTCGCCTTCTATTCCACCGTGTCGGGCTGGACTTTGGAATACATCATCAAGGCGGTGACCAACTCGTTCCAAGGCAAGGACTTGGCAGCCATGGAGCAAGACTTTACGGACTTCCACAATATGGGTTGGCGCAATGTGATGTGGCAGGCTATCTTCATTTTCCTGACTGGCTTTGTGGTCTTCAAAGGGGTGCAAAACGGCATTGAGAGATATGCAAAAATCCTCATGCCGCTGCTCTTGGTCATCCTTGTCGTCCTTGGCATACGCTCGGTGACTTTGCCCGGTGCCAATGAAGGATTGTCATTCCTTTTCACTCCGGATTTCTCCAAAATCGATGGCAATGTCCTCATCAGTGCCCTGGGTCAAGGCTTCTTCTCGCTGAGTCTCGGCATGGGGGCACTCATCACTTACGGCTCATACATCAAGAAGAAAGACAACCTGACTTCCACCGCCTTTTCAGTGGTGCTTGCCGACACCTTGATCGCGCTGTTGGCAGGGCTCGTCATCTTCCCTGCGGCATTCTCATTTGGCATCCGTCCGACGGCAGGTATGGGGTTGGTGTTCAATACGATACCGATGATTTTCAACCAGATGACAGGAGGCTATATCTTCTGCATCATCTTCTTCGTGCTGTTGGCCATCGCTGCGCTGACCTCTACGATTTCGCTGCTTGAGGTCGTGGTGGCCTACCTTTCCGAGGAGTTACACATCAACCGCAGATGGTCGACGGTGTGGGCTTGTGTGGCCACGCTGCTTATCGGTAGTTTTGCCTCGTTGAGTCTGATGGAAAACACGCCTTTTGCCATAGGTGGCAGGACGGTTTTCGACCTCATGGACTTCGTCTCGTCCAACATCCTATTGCCCCTCGGTGGCGTGTTGATCGTCATCTTCGTGGGTTGGCGATTGGGCAAGGCCAAGTTCTTCGAGGAGGTGACCAACGAGGGTACCATTAAGGCATCGTTGAAAAAGATTATCTTCTTTATTATTCGATATCTGGCTCCCATTGCCATCACGATTGTGTTCATCAGAGGATTGATTAACTAAACGGTGTTTCGACAGGCTCAACGGCCGTGGGTCCCTGAGCCTGTCGAAGGGCCCGAAACCAAAGAATATGGATTCCTTGCGCAAATGGTTTTCCTTCAGCAAAGGCGAGCGTGTTGCCATCATCACGATCTTGGCATTGATACTCATATTGATTCTGGCTTGCCTGTTTCGTCCGTCGCGCAAGTCGCTGAGTGATGAATCATTGCACAACCTGGATTCCTTGTTGGCTTTGCGTCAAGCCGCCATCGAGCAGCAACAGCAACAACAAGCCGAGAAGCCCCAAGAGGTGGCCGAGTTGCATCCTTTTCCCTTCAATCCCAATACCCTCACGGAAGAAGAATGGCTGCAAATGGGCCTCACCGATCGTCAGGTGCGCAACATCATGAACTACAAGGCCAAAGGCGGCAAGTTCTATTCGAAAAACGATTTGGGCAAGCTCTATACCATCAGCGAGGAGGAGTTTGCGCAGCTGGAGCCTTTCATTGTGTTACCAGAGGTTTCAAGAGGGAAAAACACAAAATCTACATCTCAAAGCGGCGTTTCGACAGGCTCAACGACCGCAGCATCCACTCCTCCTGAAAAGAAAGCCATTCCCATCGTTGACTTGAACACGGTGGACTCGACCACCTTGGTGGAACTGCCGCAGATTGGCCCTTACACAGCGGTGCGCATCATCGAATTCCGCGAGAAGTTGGGCGGTTTCGTCGACAAGGAGCAGCTCCACGACGTGAAGGGCATGGACGATGCGCGTTTTGCAGCTATACAGCCTTATATTAATTTAGGTGCAGTTGAGATTCGAAAGGTCGATGTTAACCGTGCCGATTTCAAGACTTTAGTGCATCATCCTTACCTCAACTACGAGCAGGTAAAGCGGATCGTCAACCAGCGCGAGAAGCGTGGCATGATCAAGAACTGGGCGCAGCTGGAGGCATTGCTGAAGGAAGAAGGGGAGGTGAACCCGCTTTTGGAGCAGTATGTGAAGTATTGAAGTTTTTTCTTATTTTTGCGCCCTATAAATTATAGGATTATCTCGCCATGCGCAAAATATATATCATCTTTCTCCTTTTGGTTTTGGCCCTGCCTTCTCGGGCTGCCTACCTCCTCATCCCCATGGACAATACCCAAACGAACCATCTGAAAGCCTACGGCGTGGCCTATTGGGTGCTACAACGCGAGGTGGAGATCAGCTGGCTGCTGAATTATAGGGGAGGGAGCTACCTCATTCCTTACCACGAGATGTTTGAGCGCGAGTGCAAGATGCGCAACGTGTCGTATAACGTCATCGCTGATGCACAAGCCGACGCTATACTGGCCGAAATCGCCGACCCGGGCGTCAACATGGACGAGATGAAACTGCAAAAGGTGCCCCGCATCGCGGTCTACGCGCCCAAAAACAACCTGCCTTGGGATGATGCAGTCACCCTCGTGCTGACTTACGCCGAAATCCCTTACGACGTGGTCTATGACGACGAGGTGCTGCAAGGCGTGCTGCCTACCTACGACTGGCTCCACCTGCACCATGAGGACTTCACGGGACAGTACGGCAAGTTCTGGGCACGCTACCGCAACTATCCTTGGTATCAGGAGGATGTGAGGATGCAGGAAGCCACGGCACAACGCTGGGGCTTCAGCAAGGTATCGCAACTGAAACTCGCTGTGGTCAAGAAGATTCGCGAGTTCGTCGCAGGTGGCGGCTACATGTTCTCCATGTGCTCCGCGCCGGACAGTTTCGATATTGCCCTTGCCGCCGATGGTCTCGACATCTGCGAATACATGTTTGACGGCGACCCCATCCGCAATGGCGACCCGCAACGCTTGAACTATGAAAACTGCTTTGCTTTTACCGACTTTTCGGTTTCGATAAATCCACAGGAATATGAAGTCTCAAACATCGACGTCACCCAAGGGCGCTCGCGTCTGGTGAACGAGCAGAACGACTATTTCTTGCTCTTCGACTTCTCGGCCAAGTGGGACCCTGTGCCGACCATGCTCACCCAATGCCACGAACGATTGGTGAAAGGCTTCATGGGCCAGACCACGGCCTTCAACAAGAACTATGTGAAGCCCTCTGTCGTCGTCTTGGGCGACAATGGTGCCTTGAACGAGGACCGCTACATCCACGGCAATTTTGGCAATGGCTTCTGGACTTTCCTTGGCGGCCACGACCCCGAAGACTACCAGCACATCGTTGGCGACCCGCCCACCGAGCTCGACATGCACCCCAATTCGCCAGGTTATCGCCTTATTTTGAACAACATTTTGTTTCCTGCGGCAAAGAAAAAGGAGCAGAAAACCTAAAAATTCATATATTTGCCGCTTTAAACTGAATTAATTCGCTAAAATCATAGACTATGAGAAGAAATCTACTTGTTATCTTTGCCTTGCTGTTAGGCATCACGACACTTCAAGCCAAGCCCGTCGACGTAGGTACGGCGCAACGCTTGGGACGCAATTTCATCCAACACAAGGCCATGTTCGCAAAAAGCGCAACGAACGACCTTGATTTGGCCTACACTTACCGCACCGGTAGTGGTCTGGCCACAGCCTACGTCTTCAACTTCGATGGTGGTTTCGTCATCGTGGCTGCCGACAACTGCTCGTCGCCCATCCTCGGTTATTCCGACCGCGGCCATTTTGACTATGAGACCGCTCCCGATGGCTTGCGTTTCATGCTGAGTGAAATCTCTCGCGGCATCGAAACGATGATGGAACAAGGCAGCACTGCCTATGGCGACATCGTCTGCCGTTGGAAAAACCTTGAGGCCTACGGCCTGATGCATCCCGACAGGAGTTTCCCAGTGGTCGGGCCCTTGGTTCAGCTTAAGTGGAACCAGGATTTCCCCTATAACATGTATGCCCCAGGCGGTTGCCCAACGGGTTGTGTGGCCACGGCAATGGCCCAACTGATGAAGTATTGGGAATGGCCTGTGACGGGTACGGGCGAACATAGTTACAACGCCTTGGGCTATGGCGAACAATATGCCAATTTCGGTGCCACCACCTACGATTGGGACAACATGATCGAGGTCTACACCGGTAGCGCGACCCAGGAACAAAAAGAAGCTGTTGCCATCTTGATGTACCATTGTGGCGTGTCGGTCAACATGATGTATGAGCCCGATGGCAGCGGTGCCTTCTCGCCCGATGTCCCGATAGCCATCAACAGCTATTTCTCTTATTCTGAACAAGCTAAGCACATAACCAAACTGGGCCATACCTACGATGAGTGGATTGCTTTGCTGAAGTCGAACATCGACCAGCAGATTCCGCTGTATTATTCCGGACAAAGCAGCGAGGGCGGCCATGCCTTCGTTTGCGACGGCTACGACAACGACGACCTCTTCCATTTCAACTGGGGCTGGGGCGGTTCGGCCAACGGTTACTTCCTCATCGATGGCGAGCATTTCGACTATTCAGGTAGCCAGGCCATTATCTATGATTTCATTCCGAACTATGTCTACGATGCCATGCCGAAAGCTCCCGAAAACTTGAGCGTGAGCATCGACAACGACATTTCGCGTATCGGTCACCTTACCTGGACCAATCCTTCTGAGACCATGACGGGCGAGCCTTTGACTTCTCTTGACAAGATTATCGTGAAGCGCAACAGCATCGTCGTTAAGGAAATCACCGATGTCGTGCCTGGTGCCACGATGACCTACGACGATGAAGTACCTTTCTTCGACCAGTTTGAATACACCATCTTGGCCGTTCAGGGCGACAATTACGGACGCTCTATTAGCACAAATGCAGTGTTTGGTCCTTACTGCGACTGGAAGGTCATCATGACTTCGTCTAGCTTCCAGGGTTGGGATGGTGGCGGTATCACCGTGCAGAATGCAGCCGGTTCCTACATCGACTTCCTGACCACCACACAAGCCACGGCCAGCATCCAAGTTTTCCAGATGGCTTTGGGTAACAACAACCTGTATTGGGTGGAGCCCAATTCTACCATCTCCAACCTTTCCTTTAAGGTCAGAGATGCTGAGAATCAGATTGTCTATCAATATGAAGGCTCTTCTTCAGGATTGGAGGCAGGTCTGTTGCGTACCTTGAACAACAGCTGCGGCAATGAGAATCCTTGCGAGGCACCCACCAATCTGAAGGCTACAGTCGACCCCGAGAACGACCTGAATGTCATCCTCACATGGGAATCGGACTACACGCCTGAGTTTGGCTACTGCATCTATCGCGACGGCTTCCTGTTCAACATGGCGCACGATTTGACCTACGTGGACGAGAACACTAACATCGGCGGACACTGCTATTATGTTACCGCTCTTTGCACAGGTGGCGAGACGGCCAATTCCAATGAATATTGTGTCACTTCAGGCACGGGCTGTGAGCCGCCTACGGACTTGTATTTCAATTATTTCAATGGGGATAAGGTGCAACTTTTCTGGTCAGCAGCCGAAAACGAGAATGTGACGGGTTACGTCGTTTACCGCAAGACTGACGACACGCCCTACAAGCGCATCAAGAATGTGGGTGCAAATGCGACCAACTGCAAGGATACCAGCGTGGTTCCTGGCACATCTTACCAATATGTTGTGACGGCCTATTACCGCGAATCGGATTGTAACTCGGCTTATGCCACCGACCTCTTCGACAATGAGAAGTTCTTTGTAGAAGTGAATTGGTCGAATGAACAATATTATGATTCTAATCCTCGATTGATTGCCAAGGTGGACGAGGAAACCAGGACGGTCAAATTATATTGGGATGCCATTTATCAAACCTTAGACTGGAAATACTCTGTCATCCGCGATGGCATAGTGCTTTCCCATTCTGTGACAGATGTTACTTATGCCGATGACGATGGTTTGTTGCCTGGTGGTACATACGTTTATAAGGTGAGTGCTTTCGCGCCTGAAGGTGATACTGGATACTGGCATGAATTTACGACGAACGAGGTTGTTGTAAGTTTTGAACCTGAGTGCCCTGCGCCGATTAATTTCAGGCTGCTGTCAGAACCTGTCGATAGAGTGCGCCTTACATGGGGAATCAACTCTGAAGAGGGTTGGCCAGATTCTTTCATTATGACTGTCATCGATCATCAAACTGGCGATACCACGGATATCACACTTCCTTTGTCTTGCAATTTTACTTATGAAGAGGAAATCACCCATGATGGAATGGATAAGTCATACAAGATCAAGGCCGTATATTCGGATTGTGAATCGGAGTATGGCTTGACAGAGGAAGGCGAGGACTTTATTAGAGTCCAAGTTTTGCCCTGTTCAGCACCGACCGGACTTACAGGACAATTCGTGAATTCCGGTTGTGAGGGATGTGCCATTCGTATTGAGTGGTTAGCTCCTGAAGACCGTGTTCCCGATTCCTATACGGTGACAATCAAGGATTTGATCAACGACGATTATTCATACGAAGTGTCGGGCATCACCGAAACCTCTTACGAACATGAGGTTCCCTACGCTGTGGCTGTCAATTATAACTTTAAGGTGAGAGCCGTCTATACCGATGAATGCGAGTCTGATTTTGCATTGACCAATGATGGCGTGGACTATGTTTCCCTTAGCAATGTTTCGGTTGACGAGCAGTCGCTCATCCCCGTGCAGCTCTATCCCAATCCCACTTCGGGCCAGTTGAGCATCGAAGCTGAGGAGATGACTTCCGTAAGCGTTTATGACTTCATGGGCCAGTGCCTGATGCAAATGCCTGCCAAAGACGGTCAAGCCAACCTTGACATGAGCCAACTGCAAAATGGCATCTATCTCATCAAGGTGAACACGGCCAACGGCTCGACAATGCAACGTGTTGTAAAAATGTAAATAATTTAAAATCAACAATCTAATACGTATTAAACCGATGAAAAAAACTTTAGTTTTGATGTTGATGTTGGCCTTGTTTGTGGGTCAACTCATCGCTTCGCCCGTCGACGTGGATTGCGCCCGTCAGTTGGGTATGAAGTATGTGCAGAGCCATTCTGCCAGACAAGTTGCTGAACTTACGCTCGCCTACACCGAGATGACGGAGAATGGCAACCCTGCCGTTTACGTGTTCAATTTCGACGGTGGCTTTGTCCTCGTTTCGGCTGACGATGTGGCGCGTCCCATCCTCTCTTTCTCCGACGAGGAAAGCGTCGACCCCAACAACATGCCTGACGGCTTTGCCTACTACCTGCGTTTCTATGCGCGTCAGATTGCCTACGCCCAAGCCAACAATCTTGAGCCTGAAATGGAAGTGGCTTCTGAATGGATGCATGTGGCCAAGGACGGTTTCGAGAACGACAACCGCAGCACCCGTGGCGACGTTGCTCCTTTGCTGACCACACTTTGGAACCAGGATAGCCCCTACAATGCCTATTGTCCCACCGGACATGGCGGCCCTGGCGGTCATGCCTACGCTGGCTGTGTGGCAACGGCCATGTCGATGGTGATGAAGTACTGGAATTGGCCTATCCAAGGCAATGGCGAGCACAGCTATACGCCTGAAGGTTATCCTATGCAGACGGTGAATTTCGGTGCCACGACTTACGATTGGGCCAATATGCCTAACTCCTGCAACAATTCCAACTACCAAGCCGTCGCTACCCTGATGTACCATTGCGGCGTGTCGGTCGATATGATGTATGGTGGCGGTTCGTCGGGTGCTTATTCCCAGGACGTTCCTCCTGCGATTGCCAACTATTTCCGCTACACTGACCATGCCACGCGCATGGACCGCGACCTCTACTCCAAGTACGATTGGGAAGAAATGTTGATTGCCAGTCTGGAAGAAGGCTTCCCGCTGTATTATTCCGGTAGTGATGAATCGGGTGGTCACGCCTTTGCCTGCTGTGGCTATCGTGAGATTGACCGCAAGTTCTATTTCAACTGGGGTTGGAGCGGTTCGCTCAACAACTACTACGCCATCGATGCACTGAACACGGGTTGGAACGGCAGTTTCAATAATGGTCAGGCTGCCATCTTCGACTACATTCCCGATTATATCTATGACGGACTTATCCCCGCTGTGGCCGACCTTGAAGTCGAGGCTGAGAATGCCCATTCCAAGACGGGCGTAGTCAGTTGGACCAATCCCACTACATCTTTGGCCGGCAACACTTTGGAGAACATCGATCAAGTGGTGCTGCTTCGCAATGGACAACAGGTCTTCACCCAAAACAACGTGACTCCTGGCGAAGTCATGCATTTTGAAGACAATGTGGCCGATTACGATTGCTACACGTATAGCATCTATTTCATGTCCAATAACACCAAAGGACGTATCGCTAAAGTCACGTATCAATATGGTCCTACCTGCACTTGGAAAGTGGTCGGTCAAACCACCAACTTCCAAGGTTGGAACGGTGGTAAGATTCAGGTGAAGAATGCCTTCAACACTGTCATCGACGAAATCACCATGACTTCTGCAACGCCTATCAGCCAACAAGTTCGTATGCCCGAGGGCAACGTGACGTTTAGCTGGGTGGCTCCTAATACTGCTGTCCAAAGCCTGACAATCAACATCAAGAACTCGAATAATAATTCGGTCTACACCTTTACTGGCAACTCCAACCAAATTCCTGCCACGCTTTATTCGGGCGACAATGACTGTGGTGGCTGCCTGCCTCCGACGGGTCTCGCTGGCGAATACCAGTGGACCAACGAAGGCTTTGGCACTTTGCTCAGCTGGAGCTACGATGGCGAGCCGCAATCTTTCAAGGTGTATCGCAGCGAAGATGGTAGCGAATACACCGAGATTGCCACTGTCGACAAGACCGCACGCGAGTATTTCGACGTGACCGCTGCCGGCTCGTATTACTATAAGGTTACGGCCTATCGCAGCTACTGCGAATCCACCCCTGCATGGGTTGACGAGAACTTGGACTATCTCTTTATTGAAGTGACTTCGGTCAGCGAATGCGGCGACGAAGGCTTCAAGGTGTATCCCAACCCTGCTAACGCCTTGTTGAGCGTTGAGGCAGAAGGCTTGCAACAGGTGACCATCTGCAATGCAATGGGTCAGGTCGTTATGATGCAGCGTTGCAGCGAGGATGGTGTGGTCATCAGCACCTCAAGCCTGGCTTCGGGCATCTATACCGTTAGCATCAAGGCTGCCAACGGCACCGTCACCAAGCGTTTCGCCGTGATGCATTGATGTGAGACCATAAAAAACTCTTGAAAACGAAAAGGAAACATGCCCGCATGTTTCCTTTTTCTTTATATTTGCCGCATAAACTTGAAAGAATTTTACTATGAAAAAGCACATCATCATTATGTTGGCATTGGCGTTGACCTGTGTTACGCTTCAAGCCCGTCCGGTCGACCAAGAGACCGCAAAACGCTTGGGACAGTCCTTCGTGAAGGCCAATTTCGAGTTCACCCGTCAGAGCGACCAGCTGGATTTGGTTCAAACGGCGTTTTCTGATAGGGGAGAGGCCTGCTATTATATCTTTAATGTCGGCGAAACGGGTTTCGTCATCATGGCTGCCGACGACAACTATCGTCCCATCATCGGTTATTCCGACAGGGGAGTGTTCAATCCCGACGACATGGCGCCTGCTTTGGCCGACTATTTGGAAGTCGTCCGTCAAGGCGTGATGATGGCCTCTCAGTCTGCTTCGCCAAAGGCCGCTGTCGCCGCCGACTGGGCCATGCTCGAAAAATGCGGTCGCCTCGTTTCGCGCCATGGCGGTAGGGAAGACGTGTTTCTCGTCCAGACCACATGGAACCAGAATTACCCTTACAACTATTTCTGCCCTTTGGGTGAAGGTGGCCCTGGCGGTCACTGCTATGCAGGATGCGTGGCTACGGCTGCCGCCCAGTTGATGAAGTATTGGGACCATCCTTTGCATGGTCAAGGAAGCTATACTTACACCCCAGAGGATCATCCGGAATACGGCCCTTTGACAGTCAATTTCGGTGAAGCCACTTACGATTGGGAAAACATGCCCAATTCCATCTCGGCAAGTTCTCCCATTGAGCAAATCGAGGCTGTGGCTCAGTTGATTTATCATGTGGGCGTGAGCGTTGACATGAACTATCGCCCTTCAAGCAGCGGTGCAGTGACGGGAAAGCTTTGCCAAACCATGCCTGCCTATTTCTTCTACACCAACCAAATGGACAACTTGTACCGTGAGGATTACACCCATGAAGATTACATGCAGCTGATAATCGATGCCATCGACATGAGCTGGCCCATGGTGCATCGTGGTGGCGGTCATGCCTATGTGCTTGACGGTTACAACGACAATGACATGGTGCACTTCAATTGGGGCTGGAGCGGTAGCAGCGACGGCTGGTTCAACATTGACGAGCATGGCTATACCGATGGCCAAAGTGTCATCTACAACTATGTGCCTGCTGAGGTTTATGCTGCAACGTCAGGCGCGCCCACGGATATGAATGTGGTTCCCGCCAATGACGGCACGTTGGTGGCCACCATCAGTTGGAAGAACCCCTCCATCACCTTGACCAATGCCCCGTTGGAAGCCATCGACCAAATTGTAGTGGCTCGCAACGGTCAGGTGGTTTACACTGAAGACAATGTCGTTCCTGGTGCCGAGATGAGTTTTGTGGATGAAACCATTCCCTATTTCGATGTTTTCGATTATGCAGTATACGCCATCATCGGTGGACAGCGCGGTGCATCGGCTAAGGTAGAGAAAGTGTTGGTCGCCCCGACCTGCGATTGGAAGATCATCATGCAGAGTTCGGCTTTCCAAGGCTGGAATGGCGGCTACGTCTCGCTCTGTAGCACTACGGGAAAGGAAATACAACGCTTCACCATTACCAACTCTGTGCCGGCCACATACAACTTCCCCGTTCCGGTGGGTAATGTGACTTTCGTATGGACCGCACCTAACAACAGTGTGGGCAATATGTCAATAACCATCAAGGATTCGGAAAGCAATACGGTGTTTGCCTATCAAGGCAACTCCAACGGTATGGAAGAAGGTGTCTTCCTCGCTGCCAACAACGGATGCGGTTTCACGCCTCCTGTCGACACTCCCTTTGGCTTACGTGCCGAGATGGAAGGTAGTAACGTTGTCCTGACTTGGGAAGATGGAGATGCAAGCGCAGAGTATGGCCATAACATTTATCGCGATGACCAACTATATGGTTTTTCGACAGATATGCACTTTGTCGATGAGAACATCACCGAAGGCCATTGCTACACGGTGACCGTTTTGGGCGCAGGAGGCGAATCTGCACATTCCAATGAGACCTGTGCCTCGGCTGGCGACTGCTTGGGTGCCTCCAATTTCTATTTTGAATATGTCGGAAACAACTATAAAATCAAGTTGTTGTGGGACAAGCCGGAACCTGCCGATGGACTTTCGGGCTATTATCTGTTCCGCAAGCAAGGTGAAGACGGCACCTACGAGAGAATCAAATTGCTTGGGGCATCGGCCACCAGCTACACCGACAATACGGCCAATCAGGAGGGCGATTACTATTACCGCCTTTATGCCTATTATGGTGCCACCGACTGCACATCAGCCCCCGCTTCCGTGAAGTACAATCCCAATTTGTTCTACCTGAAAGTGTATTACTCGCCTACTGCGTTGACCGAAATGGAAACGAGCAGTGCCCATCTGTTCCCGAATCCCGCCGACCAAAGCATCAATGTCGAGGCTGAAGGCATGACCCATGTGACGGTTTACAATATGCTCGGACAACTGGCTTACGAAGCTGATGTTGACGGCAATAGAATGAAAATCAACGTGTCGGAATGGAACGAAGGCATCTATTTGATGAAGATTCAGACGGGTATGGGTCAGGTGATGCGTCGTGTTTCAATCGCTCATTAATGGAGTTTTTTTCCACTTTATGGATGAAGAAGGGGTTGGGTTTTTAGAAAATAACTATATTTGCGCCCTTAAAACAGAATCTAATTTAAATTTCAACTACAATGAAGAAGTATTTAATGAGTCTGCTTGCCTTGGTTTTCGGCATCGGAATGGTTCAAGCCAATCCGGTCAGCGTGAGCCAAGCCAAGTATGTGGGACAACAGTTTGTCCAAGCTAACTTTGAGCAGTCGCGCCAAAGCGAAGACCTTACTTTGGTCTACACGGGCACCTCTACCCGTGGCGAAGCCTGCTTCTATGTGTTCAATGTCGGCAACAACGGTTTCGTCATGGTCTCCGCCGATGACGTTTTCCGTCCCATTGTCGGTTATTCCGATGAAGGCTGCTTCGACGCTCAGAACATCAACCCTGAATTGGCTTATATGCTTAATGAGCTTATTGCAGGTCGCAGCAGTAAATTAATGGGCGAGCCAACGCCTCAGGTCACTGCTGAATGGAACCTCGTGATGAACAATGGTACCTTGATTTCGCGTAATGGCGGTCGTGCAGCCAGCTATTTGGTGCAGACCAGATGGGACCAAGGTTCACCATACAACTACTTCTGCCCTCAGGCCCCTGGTGGCCCTGGTGGCCGTGTCTATGCTGGCTGCGTCGCCACTGCCATGAGCCAGGTGATGAAGTATTGGAACCATCCCTTGAAAGGCACGGGTAGCCACACTAACTACAACTCTGGCTTCGGCCCGTTGACTGCCAATTTCGGTGAGACCACCTACGACTGGGACAACATGCCCAATCAAATCAGCAACAACTCTCCTCAAGAGCAGATTGAGGCTATCGCCTTGTTGATGTATCACTGCGGTATCGCTGTTGACATGCACTATGCCATCGACGGTAGCGGTGCTTTTTCTCAGGATGTCCCTTCGAGAATCTATCAGTATTTCAGCTACACCAACCAAGCTGTGCTGAGAAGCAGAGACAGCTACTCCTACGATAACTGGGCTTCTATGATGAAGGAGTCGTTCGATATGGGTTGGCCGCTCTATTATTCCGGTCAAAGCCCTGATGGCGGTCATGCTTTCGTTTGCGACGGCTACGACGATGCCAACTTGTTCCACTACAACTGGGGCTGGAGCGGAAGCGGTGACGGCTGGTTCGATTTCGACAACATCGACTATAACACCAGCGATGGCGCCATCTTCAACTTCGTTCCTACTGAGGTCTATAACAGCACAGCACAGGCTCCTACCAACTTGAACGTGACTCCTGCTGCCAACAACGAGCTTTCTGCTACCGTCACTTGGACGAACCCCAACAAGACTTTGAATAACAACAATCTGTCATTCATCGACCAAATCGTGGTTCGCCGTAATGGCGAAATCATCTACACCGAAGACAATGTTGCCCCTGGTGCTTCGATGACCATCACCGACAATAGCGTTCCGCGCTTCGATGCCTTCAAGTATGAAGTTTATGCAATTTGCGGTGGCACTCATGGTAAGACCGTTTCGGTCGATAACATTTCCTTCGGTCCTACCTGCGGTTGGACGATCAATGTCACTCAAGCCTCATTCCAAGGCTTCCGCGGTGGTAAGATCCATATCTATAATGCTGCCGGCACTGATTTCATGCAAGTGACCACTACCAACTCAAGCACTCAAGTTTTCCCGGTTGACATGCCTCTGGGTCAAGTTTCGTTTGGCTGGACGGCTCCTACTGGTGCTGCTTTCAACATGGCATTCACCATCAAGGATTCACAAAACAACACGGTCTACACCTATAGCGGCAATTCCGAAGATTTCGCAGAAGGCATCTTCTTCGCCACCAACAACAGCTGTGGCAACTCCACCGGTGCTGGTGCCCCGACCAATGTCGTCGCTGTCGTTGATCCAGATGCTCCGACGGACATCAAGGTTTCTTGGGATCCCATCAATGCAGAAGGCTATGGCTACATAGTGTATCGCGACGGTTTGCTCTATCGCCTGATTCCTGAAGGCACTTCCTTCGTTGACGCAAACGCTTCGCTTGGCGGTCACTGCTATGTGGTCAGTTTCCTCTATGACGGTGGCGAAAACGGCGAGTATTCCAACGAGTCATGTGCTTCCTCGGGTGCTTGCTATGGCCCAAGAGACATCGACTTCGAATACACGGGTGCCAGCTACAAGATCAAGCTGAAATGGGAGAAGCCCGAACCGTTTGAAGGTGTTTCTGGCTATTATCTGTTCAGAAAGTTTGGTGAAGACGGCACTTACGAGAGAATTAAACTGTTGGGTGCCAATGCCACTAACTATACCGACAACTCGGCTATCCAGGAAGGCGACTATTACTACAAGCTCTATGCTTACTATGGCGACCTCGACTGCACTTCCGCTCCTGCCTACTACAAGTGGGATCAGAACCAGTTCTATCTGCATGCTCCGTATTCATCGGATGGTGTCAATGAACTTGAAAGCGGTAGCGTTTCCATCTTCCCGAATCCTACCACCAACCGTTTCACCGTGGAAGGCCAAGGCCTGAACCATGTGACGGTGTTCAACACGATGGGTCAGAAGGTGTTTGAGATGAGCTGCCAAGGCGAATCAGTCGACATCAACTTGAACAATGTTGAGGCTGGTGTCTATGTGGTGCGCATCGCCACCGAAAATGGTGTGGTTAGCAAGCCCATCACTGTCATCAGATAAGCTTACCCCCTATTGGGAATGAATAACGGTTGCCTCGCTTGGGGCAACCGTTTTTTTTCTAATTTTGCGCTCCGATGAAGCTCAAGATGTACATAGGCTTGCTTTGGCTGCTGGTGGCTTCTCAGGCATTGGCCCAAGGGAGGTATCAAGTGGGCGACGTGGTTCCCACGCCATACCTGAAGGTGTACGGCTACGAACGTTTTTTCAATTCCACTCCGATTCCTGCATCGGTGAAGGCAAGGATGAAGGGCTGCTCTTTCAAGGCGAATTCCGGAGTCGATTGGAACGATTTACGCTATCTTCAGGTGCTGCATTGTGATGCCGAGGGCAATGCCATCGTGGGTGAGTTGGTGTGTGCCAAAACCATCGCTGATGACCTTTTGTCGATTTTCAAGGCACTGTTTCAGTCGGGTTATCCCATCGAAAAGATGCGATTGGTGGATGATTACGGTGGCGACGACGAAGCCTCGATGCGCGACAACAACACCTCATGCTTTAATCAGCGAGCCATCACGGCTGGAGGAAGAGTCTCGATGCATAGCTTCGGCTTGGCCGTTGATATCAACCCCAAATACAATCCTTTTTATAAGGTAAGGGGCCGAGTCTATATAAAGCCCGAGGGGAGTGAGGCGTACTTGGATAGAGAAGTCGCCACTCCTTATTTGATTAGGAAAGGCGACTTGTGCTATCGATTATTCAAACAACACGGCTTCCATTGGGGCGGTGACTGGCTCAGCGGCAAGGACTATCAGCATTTTGAGAAGCCCGTTCCCAGACCTCGAACCGATAGGAATAATCCACCTGCGGATCGTCGTCAATCACTTCCAGATCCACCAAATCCCATTCCTCAAAATTGATGTAAGGGAAATAGGTGTCGGCCTCAAAACGCTTGCCGATGCGGGTGAGGTAGAGACGGTAGGCGTAGGGAAGGAACTGCTCGTAAACCATTCCGCCGCCCATAATGAATACTTCTTCTTCGTCTTTCACCGCATCCAAAGCCTGCGCGATGGACGAAACCACCTCAAAGCCTTCGGGCGCTTCGTCGAGTCGGGTGGAAAGGATGATGTTTCGACGGTTAGGCAAGGCTTTCTGGCCAGGCAGCGACATATAGGTCTTGTAACCCATGATAACGGTATGTCCCGAGGTGATTTTCTTGAATTGCTTCAAGTCGCGGGAGTTGTGCCAGATGAGGTCGCCGTTTCGCCCGATGGCGCGGTTTTCGGCCATTGCCACTATGATGGAAATTGTCATTTCAGTTGTCAGTTGTTCAGTCGTCAGTTAAGGACCCTGAGCCTGTCGAAGGGCCGCTTTTTTATACAGAAACTTCCCCTTTAATTACAGGCCAAGGGTCATAGTTCTCCAAAGTGAAATCCTCATACTTGAACCCGAAAATGTCTTTGATTTCAGGATTCAGACGCATGGTTGGTAATGGGCGAGGCGTGCGCGAAAGCTGCAGCTTCACCTGCTTAATGTGGTTGTTGTAGATGTGAACGTCACCGAAAGTGTGGACAAAATCGCCAAAATTTAAGTCGCACACCTGCGCCATCATCATGGTCAAGAGGGCGTAGGAGGCGATGTTGAACGGCACTCCGAGAAACACGTCGGCACTGCGTTGGTAGAGCTGGCACGAAAGCTTGCCATCGGCCACATAGAACTGGAAAAAGGCGTGGCAGGGAGGGAGAGCCGCCTTGCCTGCCGCCACATTGGCGGCGAAGTTCTTTTCATGCTCATCAGGCAACACGCTGGGATTCCATGCCGTCACGATATGCCTGCGACTATTGGGATTCTCCTTGATGCTTTTCACCACCTCGGCAATCTGGTCGATGCCCTCGTTGTTCCAGTTGCGCCATTGGGCACCGTAAACAGGACCAAGGTCACCGTTGGGGTCGGCCCATTCATCCCAAATGCTTACTTTATTGTCATGCAAATATTTGATGTTGGTGTCGCCACTGAGCAGCCACAGTAGCTCATGGATGATGCTTTTCAGGTGTACCTTCTTCGTCGTGACCAAGGGGAAGCCTTCAGAGAGATCGAAACGCATCTGGTAGCCGAACACGCTGATGGTGCCCGTTCCCGTGCGGTCGCCCTTCTGATGGCCATGGTCGAGGATATATTGGAGTAGGTCGAGGTATTGCTTCATTTGGGGCAAATAATTAATGGTGCAAAAATAAGGGAATTTTCGGATATTTTGTGCGATTTGAAAATAATGTGTAATTTTGCGGAAAATAAACTAAACGATGAATAACCAATTGATCAATGTCATTCGAGCATATTTTGCCACCCAGCCTGTTCTGAAGGCATGGTTGTTTGGCTCGTATGCCAGAGGCGAGCAAACGCCTGACAGCGATGTTGACATTTTGGTGGTGTTTGATGAAGAGAATGGTAGGAAAGTGAGCTTGTTAAGGCATATCGGCATCGCATTAGGCTTGGAAGATTTGTTGGGAAAGAAAGTGGATCTGATTACCGAGGGCACGCTATTACCTTTCGCAAAAGAAACAGCTGATAAAGACAAAGTGTTGATTTATGAGAGTGCCAGCTAAAGATAAGGGAAGACTTGATCACATTCTTGAATGTATCAACAACATCTTTGAATTTGCTGAAGGTAAGACTTTTGAGCAAATCGAAGGGGATAAGATGTGCTATTTTGCCATTGTCTATCAGTTGGTCATCATTGGCGAAGCTGCAAATATGCTCACGAAAGAATTCCGTGAAGCACGTCCTCAAACGCCATGGCGCGAAATCGTCAGTATGAGGAATTTCATCGTTCATGGTTATAATGTAGTGGACAAAAACGAGGTTTGGTCGGTGATTCAAGACGATCTTGTGCCTCTTAAACAGCAAATAGAAGAGTATATCGAAGAATTGGGCTTTACCGATGAACATCTAATGGATAATTGAGATTTGAATTAACCCAAATCAAAAACCCTGCTGATAGTATCGGTTATCAGCAGGGTTTATCATTTGTTTTCCAGTAAATTATTTGCTTTCCGGATCGTGCTTATATTTAAACAAGATGGCGAACAAAATGCCCACCACAAGGGCAAAGGCTGCAAACACATACCAAGCCGATGACCAACCAGCCATCAGCTCATTGAAGTTGGTCTTGCCCAGGGTGAAGTGGTTGACGACCGCTTGGGCGCAGAACGAACCGATGGTGGCACCGAGGCCGTTGGTCATCATCATGAACACGCCTTGGGCGCTGCTACGGATCTTCTCGTCCGTGTTTTGGTCGACGAAGAGCGAACCGCTGATGTTGAAGAAGTCGAAGGCTACGCCGTAAACGATCATCGAAAGGATGAAGAGCACGAGGCCGAAGCCCGTCGGGCTGCCCGCACCGAGGAAGAAGAAACGCAAAGCCCAAGCCACAAAGGCAATGAGCATCACCTTCTTGATGCCGAACTTCTTCAGGAAGAACGGGATCAGAAGAATACAAAGCGTTTCAGAGACTTGCGATATGGAAGACAGGAACACGTTGTTTTTCACTGCAAAGGCGTTGGCGTATTCCGGCGACTGGCCGAATGCATCCAAGAATGGGGTGGCGAAGCCGTTGGTCACTTGAAGGCACATACCCAGCAGGAAAGAGAAGATAAAGAACACGCACATCTTGGCATCCTTGAACAAAGAGAAGGCGCGCAAACCGAAGGTGTCAACAAACGACTTGCTCTCCACGTTCTTGTTGACGGGACAATTCGGCAGCGTGAACGAATAAATGGCCAAAATGATGCCCCATGCGGCAGACACAAACAATTGCTCATAACCGTTCTTATAACCCGTGAAGTTCACAATCCACATGGAGAGGATGAAGCCGATGGTGCCGAACACGCGGATAGGAGGGAAGGCCTTCACCGTGTCAAGGCCGGCTTGGTTCAAGGCATTGTAGGATACGGAGTTGCCTAAGGCAATGGTCGGCATGAAGAAGGCCACGCTGATGGCATAATACGGGAACAATTGTCCGAAACTGACCGCACTGCCGTATTTGTAGCCCATATAACCCGCCAAAGCCATGAAGATGGCAGCAAGGAAGTGGCAGATACCTAACAGCTTTTGCGCTGGAATCCAGCGGTCGGCCACGATGCCCATCAAGGCGGGCATGAAGAGGGAGACAATGCCCTGGATGGCGAAGAATTTGCCGATGTTGGCACCCATGCCGATACGGCCGAGATAGATGCCCAATGAGCAAAGATAAGCTCCCCACACCGCAAAGATGAGGAAGTTCATCACGATAAGTCTGAATTTGATTGCTTTCATATAAGTTGATTTAAAGATTTAATATTCAAAGATTCAAAATTCCACATTCATCATTCTGCTTCCACATTCCTCATTTCCTCCTGTTAATCTCATCCCTTATCTGCGCCGCTTTTTGGTAGTCTTCATTGTCGATGGCTTCTTGAAGCAGGTCTTCAAGAGTCTCAAGGTCGAGCAGGTCGAGGCTGGTTTTGGTTGCACCTTTATTAATGGTACTTTCTTCGTTTTCGTCAGGGCTTTCTTTCTCCATGTCTTCCATGATGATGCCCGCCTCTTCCATCACGCTCTCGTAGGCATAGATTTCACAGCCTTTGCGCACGGCGATGGCGATGGCATCCGAAGGCCGTGCATCCACCATGGTGAGGTCGTCGCCTTGTTTGCACACCAGCATGGCGTAATAGACACCGTCGCGGAAGCGGTTGATGACCACCTCCATGATTTCGATGCCGAACTCGTGGGCGAATCGGATGAAAAGGTCGTGGGTGTGCGGACGACCGTTTTTGTGTTTTTCAATGCCCACGGCAATGGACTCGGCCTCGGCACTCCCGATGACGATGGGCAGACGGCGTTGCGAGTTCTTGTCGCCCAAAATCAAGACATACGCACCTGTCGAGGATTCGCTGTAGGTTAAGCCGATGATTTCCAAACTGACTTTGTTCATTTTTGCTCGTTTTGGGAAGGATGTGAAAGCATTTCCGTTCTAAAGCGCTGATTATTAAGCCTCTTTTTGAAAACAAAAGCTTCTTCCTTCAATCGTCAAAAGTAGGGACTTTTTGGGAAATGCGCAAAAAAAGTTGTTTTTAGGAAAAAATCTATGCAAAAAACTTTCATTTCAATTTATTTTGTCCTTATTTTTGTCCCGTCTAAGACAATAACATTAAGGGCAAATTAAGTTTAACTAAATTATAACCTTATGAGTAACACTATTGTTTACATTGTGTTAGCAGCCTCAATCCTGGCGCTGACATTTGCTTTCATTTTCTACAAACAGATGATGAAAGAAGACGAAGGTACGGACTTGATGAAGAAAATCGCTGCACATGTCCGTAAGGGAGCTATGGCTTACCTGAAACAGCAGTACAAGGTGGTGATTATCGTGTTCGCCGTCTTGGCAGCCATTTTCGGCATCATGGCTTATTTCAAATTGCAGAACGGCATCGTGTGGTTTGCCTTCCTCACGGGCGGTTTCTTCTCGGGCTTGGCGGGCTTCTTCGGAATGAAGACAGCCACCTACGCCTCAGCGCGTACCGCTAACGCCGCCCGCAAGTCGCTTAACAGCGGCCTGCAAGTGGCTTTCCGTTCGGGTGCTGTCATGGGTCTCGTCGTGGTGGGTCTCGCCCTGCTCGACGTTTCCGTGTGGTTCCTTGTGCTTAACGGAACTGGCCTGCTTGAGGCTGTCGGAGCACAAAATGACCTCATCACCATTACCACTACCATGTTGACCTTCGGTATGGGTGCTTCCACGCAGGCTCTGTTTGCCCGTGTGGGTGGCGGTATCTACACCAAGGCTGCTGATGTCGGTGCCGACCTCGTCGGTAAGACCGAGTACAACATCCCTGAGGACGACCCGCGTAACCCCGCCACTATCGCTGATAACGTCGGTGACAACGTCGGTGACGTCGCTGGTATGGGTGCCGACCTTTATGAGTCCTACGCTGGTTCTATCTTGGCTACAATGGCTTTAGGTGCTTCAGCATTCGCCACCGCCGCCGTCGAAGGCTTGCAGTTCAAGGCCGTGCTTGCTCCTATGCTGATTGCTGCCGTGGGCGTGTTGCTCTCCATCATCGGTATCTTCCTCGTGAAGACCAAGGAAAACGCTGGTATGAAGGAACTTCTCGGTGCATTGAGCCGTGGTACCAACGCTGCTGCCGTGCTTATCGCCGTGGCTACTTTTGGCATCATGTATTTCCTCTTTGGTAAGGAAACTGGTGACCTGGCCAATATGTGGTGGCAAACTTCACTCTCAGTGGTGGTCGGTTTGCTGGCTGGTGTCATCATCGGAAAGGCTACTGAATATTATACTTCGCAAAGTTATAAACCCACCCAAAAAGTGGCTGAAAGTTCGAAGACTGGCCCCGCCACGGTGATTATCTCCGGCTTGGGTCTGGGTATGCTTTCCACGGCTATCCCGGTCGTTACCGTGGGCTTCGCCATCGTTTTGGCTTACCTCTGCGCTAATGGCTTCAACATTGAGTTTACGGCTGCCAACCTTTCGAGAGGTCTTTACGGCATCGGTATCGCTGCCGTGGGTATGCTCTCCACTTTGGGCATCACCTTGGCTACTGACGCTTACGGCCCCATCGCTGACAATGCCGGTGGTAACGCCGAAATGAGCGGCCTTGAACCTGAAGTGCGTAAGCGCACCGACGCCCTCGACGCTCTTGGCAACACCACTGCTGCCACGGGTAAGGGCTTCGCTATCGGTTCTGCCGCTTTGACCGCTCTTGCTCTGTTGGCTTCCTACGTTGAGGAAATCAAGATTGCCTTGATACGTATCGGACAAGACCTGCCTAACGGCGTTGAAGCCGCCAAAGCCACTTTGGTTGACTTCATGGAAGCCTACAATGTCAACCTGATGAACCCCGTCGTTCTGGTCGGTGTGTTCATTGGTGCCATGATGGCCTTTGTGTTCTGCGGCATGACGATGAACGCTGTGGGTCGCGCCGCCCAAAAGATGGTGGAGGAAGTCCGCCGTCAGTTCAGCACCATCAAGGGTATCCTTGAGGGCAAGGCTGAACCTGACTACGAGCGTTGCGTTGCTATCTCCACAAAGGGTGCCCAGCACGAAATGTTGGTGCCTTCCATCCTCGCCATCCTCGTCCCAATCCTGACGGGTGTCATCCTTGGTGTTCCTGGTGTCCTCGGTCTGTTAATCGGTGGCTTGAGCACAGGTTTCGTTTTGGCTGTCTTCATGGCCAACTCGGGCGGTGCTTGGGACAATGCCAAGAAGTATGTCGAAGAAGGCAACTTCGGCGGTAAAGGTTCTGAGAACCACAAGGCTACCGTCGTTGGCGACACCGTCGGTGACCCGTTCAAGGATACGTCAGGACCTTCGCTGAACATCCTCATCAAGCTGATGAGCATGGTGAGCATCGTGATGGCCGGTCTGACCGTTACTTGCCACCTGCTGTAATCACAGTAATGTAGACATAGAAATTCCCCCAAGAAACCGCGTGTCGGAAGCTTGGGGGATTTTTTTTGTACTGTTCTGTAGGACTGTCGTACCACGGCAGCCGCCTTGGGTTTCCCATGTGCGGCTGCCACGGTGTGACAGCCCTACAAGACCACGATTAACGCACCACAAATTTCCGCGTCATATCGCCAATGGTAATGAAATACATGCCTTGGGGCAATGACGACACATTAATTTGTTGGTTTTCGGCCGTGATTTGACCTGTCATTAGGGTTTGACCCATAAGGTTGTTGATGCGGTAGGTTTGGGTCGATAGTAGAGACGCACGGCCGTGCGTCTCTACAAACAAAACGCCATTGGTCGGGTTAGGATAAACCGCAAAGGTCCCTGCGGTCCCTGAGTCTGTCGAAGGGCCGCCTTCTTCAATGCCATGCAATTCATCATAAATCGCATCGCAGTCCTCGTCGCCAGGTTTAAAGACCAATTCGTCCTCAACCCAATAGCAGCGCAGGCCCTCCACACGGATGCCGTCACCGTTGTCCATCAGCCTTTCAGGGAAGAAACTCGTCAGGTGGCCGATGCCGCATACGATGTCGCCGCTGAAGAGGTCTTCGGGGTCGCTCACATGCAGCATCCGATAGGTTCTACCTTCGTATACAATGTTCTCTACCGCGTCCACATGCATCACAAGGCTTTCGTTGCCAACCTTGATTTCCCACTCGTCGCCTTCTTGGGCACCAAAGTCATACAGCACGGTAAATTCTTCCAAGGTCTTGTTCCACCAATATAGTTTGCCATCGCGCTCGTAAACATATTCGTGCGTCACATCTTGATGCAAATCCTTGTCGTAAAGCGTGTTGATTTTCACAAGGATATGCGTTGGCTCGTCTTGTACGATGGTGTCGCCCGCCTGATAGAGATATTGATAGGTGATGCTGCCGTTGTCGTTTTGGATTTCGTAGTACCATTCGTTGCCGATGGGGCTGAAGAGCATAGTGCCGTCAATATCAACACCAATGGCAACAAAATCCCCAATGGAAGTATGAACAATGATACTTGTCGACACAAAAGCATGAAAAGGGAACGGCTCTCTGCATTTTAGGCTGCCTCCCAAATAGTCGCCATAGTTTTCCAAAGTCACGGGAAGTGGGTCTTCGGTGGTGATTTCAAGATAATCTGTACCTACTTCCTCGATTCCGGTAATCGTGATGGGTTGCGACCATTCCGCATTGACCAGACTGAATTGGTGTGGCTCGTATGAATCAAGCCCATAGAAAGGCAGGTATGCGACCAGCCCAAAACTAATGGCGGCCTCGTCAATCATCATGATGACTTCATCCTCACCTTCGGTGGAAACGATGTGAATGGGAGAGACAATATAGTTGTTGCGTTTTGCCAAAGGCAGAATGATATTCTGGATGTCTGTTTTAATTTCAAACGAATCTCCGGGTTCAAGTGTGACGGGCAAAACCTCATCGACATTCACCAATCCATAGGCAGGGTCATAGTGACTGAGAGAGACGATGGTGTCTTCAGTATAAATACTTGAAATGGTGACGTCATGGTCGGTGTTGTTCGTAATGGTAAAGTATTTTTGGTAGATGAACACATCAGTAACCCACAGCGTATCGGGTGTAATTATCAAACCCTCTTGCTGAAGAGTACCTTCAATTTGAATATCATCAACACAAATGGCAGACTGCCCAGAGCAGTAATGGTGACGAATGGCGACATAGACCTCCTGACCGGTATAAGCGGAAAGGTCAACGGTATAGTTGTACCAGTTGCCCTGACGGTTTCCCGCATCTTTGGCGGCTATGGTCCATTCCGACAAGAGTGTGAAAGCCAGCGGGTCATCGTTGACTGTCGTTGAGATGGATACCCCAAAATGTTCGGCTGGGTAATTCTCATCCAAAGCACAAGTATAGAAATGGATAACGGGCCAGTCTTCACTCAAAACCAATCGTGGCGAAACGAGATACTCATCTGGTGTGAAGGGTTCGCCAGTCACATAGTCTTTGGAATAAGCCATCGCCATCCCATTGGAATTGTGGCCCATTCCGCCAATGGAAGGTTCCCAATTATGGCCGTCACCATCGCCATCGAGTGTGGTCCAGCCTTGAAGGGTGCCGTCTTCAAAGTCATAATGGAGGCTCTGTGCCATGCCACCAAGGGCGAAGCCAGCCAAAATCGCTATAGTTAATACTAATCTTTTCATAGTTGTATGTTTTTGATTGTTATCTTTTACCACGATTAACGCACCACAAATTTCCGCGTCTCGCCTGCAAAGGTAATGAAATACATACCTTGAGGCAATGATGAAACATCAATCTGTTGGTTTTCAGCATTAATATTGCCGGAAAGGACGGTTTGACCCATAAGGTTGGTAATTCTGAATGCAGAATGATGAATGCGGAATGCGGAATGATGAATGCGGAATTCGGAATGATGAATGGTGAGAACGCCGTTTGTAGGATTAGGATAAACCGCAAAGGTCCCTGAGCCCATCGAAGGGCTGTCCTCATCCACACCGTGTACCTCCGAATAAATCGCATCACAGTCCTCGTCGCCGGGTTTGAAGACCAATTCGTCCTCAACCCAATAACAGCGCAGGCCCTCCACACGGATGCCGTCACCGTTGTCCATCAGCCTTTCAGGGAAGAAGCTCGTCAGGTGGCCGATGCCGCATACGATGTCGCCGCTGAAGATGTCGTCAGGGTCGCTGACATGCAGCATCGGATAGTATCTGTCCCCGTATTCGATGAAATCCACGCCATCCACATGCATGGTAAGGATTTCCGTGCCGACAAAAATGTTCCAACTGTCGCCCACTTCGGCACCAAAGTCATACAGCACGGTAAACTCTTCCAAGGTCTTGTTCCACCAATACACCTTGCCGTTACGTTCATAGACATATTCGTGCGTCATATCTTGATGCAAATCCTTGTCGTAAAGCGTGTTGATTTTCACGAGGATATGCGTTGGCTCGTCTTGTACGATGGTGTCGCCCGCCTGATAGAGGTATTGGTAGGTGATGCTGCCGTTCTCGTTGAGGATTTCGTAGTACCATTCGGCACCAGGAGGAAGGATTGGATTCAAAACTTCGGCATCGGTGATATTGATTCGATAATAGAAATTCAAACCGTTATCAATCAGCATTTTTGAAGTAAATGTCGCCGTGATTTCCTGACCTTCATAAATGGTGTCGTTACCCACTATAAAATAATTGTCTTCATATTGATTGTCGAGATAATATGTCTTTCCGTTCGATACGAAGGCTAGCGCTAATCCAGGCACTGGTATATAGGAGGTATAAGGCATGGGAGCCATTTCAACTGTTCCAGTCAAAGTGGTTTCGTCTCTAGAACCCATCTCCACCAATTCAACGGCATGCACCTCTTCGCCAGTAATATCATAACGAATATGCTCTATGCCTTTGAGGTCAACGTGTGTGCCTTCCCTGAAAATGTCGTTGTTGATATACGTCTCTTTGTAAAGTCGGCCATTGTGTGTTGGATAATAGGGAATGATGAAATCGCCAGGACCTATGAAGGTCAGAAAATGCTCATCCTCACAAGGATAGGTGAAACAGAGCGGATTCCAATAATCTGTGGTAAGTGTACCACTGTCTAATTGGAAAGTGTAATCTCTAAATGGCTGGATGTCTACCAATTCCATCCCGTTGAATTGATTTGCATATTGATCCAACATGACGCCACAATGCCCGATGACAGTGCGAAGGTTATAGTCCTCATACGTCACACCGTTGAAGACTAATGGCCAGGTTTGCTTCTCCCCATCGATAGTCAGATAATAAGTTGTATAAGGCGCTTTGCAAAGTGTGATAACCACCATGTCATCCTCCACCGACGTGGAAAGCATCGCGGTGATGGCATCGTAATAATGCGCCGTAGTCTGTTGGATATCAAGCACATTTTCCGAATGACCAGCATTGTCGTGCATCTCTGTAATAGTTCCAAACGCACCGATGGTTGCACCCACAGGGACGGTGTCATAGCGTACGATGAGCCGACTCAAATCAGTGGGATCAGGACGGAAACCATCCACCGTAACGGGATAGATATGCTCCTCATCAACCTTGATGGCCTGCCCTGAAGTGTAATACCAATTCCCAAAGGCAAAAGCGGATGGTGAAACAACGACTTCGCCTTCAATGTAATGGATGTCGTTGGTGTTGAATACGCTTTTCTTGTACGCACCATGACCATAGAAATACAAATGTCCATCACGGCCTTTCCAAAGATAGCCGTCGCCTTCGCCTCCAGGCGCATTTTGCTGAATGGACAAGGCTTCTCCGTAGTCATAGAAAGTTTCACCATGATCCCCCGAATAGCTCAGCACCATATAGAGGTTATAATCATAGCTCACATTGTGAAGGCTGTAGACGATGCCATTGTCGACGACAACAAATTTGTCTCCATTCAAGAGATAAAAACCTGGCTCATGTTGGAATCCCACAATGCCGCCCCATGAGGAGCCAGCCAACACATTGCCTTCGGGGTCAAACTCCATGTGGAGCACCACCGCACCGTCGAAAGCGGCCAACTCCCAGTTTTGCATATCAGAGAGGGTAGAGTGGAAGATGCCGCTATCCACGCCGGAATAGTACCATTTGCTGACATACACATCACCCGCCTCGTTGGCAATCACATCGCCAATAGCATGGTATTCGTCGCCGATAAAACTCATATCGGCAGTGTTCCATGTGGCACCAGCATCGAGGGTGTAAAACAATTGTCTTTCGCCCCACAGCAACAAAGTGTCGTTGTTGACGGCGTATGCACCGATCATATTGTAGTTGGAGGTCGAGTTTGGAGCGGATTGTTGCCAAGTGTCGCCATGATCATCGGAATAGCAGACGAAGGCATAGTCGTCAGGAAACATGAAGATGCGCCCATCAGGACTGATGGTCATAAAGTTACGCATGTAATAATCAAGGACTTGCGTCCAAGTCTCGCCTTCATCTTGGGAGCGTATGAGACCACCATAGCCAGCCATGGCAAAAAGGCTGCCATCAGCGTCTGCACCAAGAAAGTAGGTGTTGCAGTTCAAGGGTTTCCAAACATTTTGTGCCACGCCACCAAGGGCGAAGCCTGCCAAAATCGCTAAAGTTAATACTAATCTTTTCATAGTTGTAAGTATTTGATTGTTAATTATTTGATTTCGTTTTTAACTACGGATTTTACGGATTATACAAATTCCATTTTGATGAATATTTCCGTCAAATCCGTGTAATCCGTAGTTTCTCATACAGCATTCACAATTTCCTCAAAACTTCGTTTGTCATCGCCGAGGTCCATCTTCATCTGTTTTATGCGGGTTTTGCGTTTGTAGTAAGAGTCGGTCTGCGTGTCTAACAGGATGGAAATCACTTGGTTGGAGAAGCCGTTCTTGGAGAGACAGCAGATGCGCACATCCCACTTGCCGAGTTTAGGATAGAGTTGCAACAGCCGCTGCGAGAAGCCGTCGAAGACCAAGTCGGTGAGGCTGATGAAGTCGTTCCAGTCATTGTCGGTCAGCTCGAAGTTGAGCGAGTCGTTGTTTACTTCTTCCGTGAGGGCTTGCGCGGTGGCCATAATCTTGTTTCGCGTCAAGATTTTCTGGATCGACATCAAATCCTTCGGAGGAAGGGTCTGCTGCTGGCGACGCAGTTCGTCGTTGGTGCGGATCAGGTTCTCCATGTCACTCACCAACTCGTGGATGCGATTCTGGTCGCGCTCTACCTGTCGCCCGAAGTGCTCCATCTCCAACTTGTGGTCGCTGATTTTCTTCCTCACAATCAGGAGGATGACGAGCAAGGCAATGACAGCTAAGGCGATAATCAGATAGAGTTTCAGATCGCGGGTGCGGTGCAGGCTCTCGAGTTCGCTTTGTTGGGCTTTCAACTCGTATTCCGCCTTGATTCTTTGCATGGCCTCGCTGGAGTGCTCCGCATCGGCTTGCACCAAGTTGTCTGAAAAAAGCGTGTGGTATTTCACGGCCTGCTGGTAGTCGCCCTCGCTGTAGGCGATAGCGTAAAGCGTTTGATATACCGACATTTTCAGTCCGGCACGCTCGCTGCGGAGGGCTTGGTTTAAGTAGGACTTTGCCTTCTCGTTTTCGCGCGTGTAATAATAAAGGATGCCCAAGGTCATGTGGGCAATGTCGGTATCATTGTCGCCGAGGCCGATTTCCAAGGCTTGGTTGACGCTCTCGATGCCTTTGGCGAAGTTGCCCGTCTCCATGTAGTAGTCGCGACCCATCTCGAGATAGAGGTCAGCGAGCATAGCTCGGTCGTTGATGAAGGTGGCGACACGAAAAGCTGAGTCGTAGTATTGTTTGGCTTGGGTGTATTGCTCCTGCGCCCGCACCGCCCGACCGCTGTTGCGGTAGGCGTTCATCACGCCTGTGGAGTCGGCGGTCTGCTTAAAACAATTCAATGCCTGAAGGTGTTGATTGAAGGCATCCTCGAAAAGCCCGTGTTTCAGGTATATGGCCCCGAGGTTGTCACAAAGTTGGCCTTCCAAATGGATGGTTTCGGCAGTCTTGCCGGAACGCTGCACCAGTGCCAGCCCTTGCAGGAACTTCTCGGCGGCCTCTTCGGAGCGGCGTTGCTCACGCAGTTGTATGCCTTCTTCGTATAATGCTTTTGCCTGTTCCATGCGCTTCGTTGCGCTGTCGCAGGAAGCCAGCGCGAAAGCTATAGCGATTAGGATGAGTGGTTTCAAGTATGTTTTCATAGTCATTCTACTTTTTTACGCAGGACTTCGGGGCTTTTACCCCTTGCCGTCATTGCGGGCTTGACCCGCAATCTCCTGAACAGAAGGGTTTCGTCTTCGCGTTCAGGAGATGGCGGATGTTCCTCCGCCATGACGGTGTAAGGCGTAAGGGTAGTGCTCCCCGGTCCCATGTCCGTCATTGCAAAAATATAGCAAAAAAACGTTTGTCAAGAGGCAGGAGGCTCATCATGGGGCGATGTCCCTACTTTTTTGGAATGTCCTTATTGGTTTTTGTTGAAAATCAACAATGTAGCAAGTAGTGGCAAAAGGGCTTGTCCCTACTTTTTTATAATGATTGTGGGTGAAAAAGCTTCATAAAATCACTATTTTCCCTTAGATTCAAATGGCATTAATCGCAGAATTCATTACTTTTGCGCCTTAATTTCAGGGATTCAAATGGCCTGGAAGATGAGAAGATCGTAAAGCAAGGAAATGCGGAATATCGCGTTCCTACCGATGGTCTGGCGGCAGGATTGTATGTGTTGCGCCTGGTCAATGCCAAGGAGACCAGGTCGCAAAAAATCCGAATCAATTGAAGATTGCCTTGACGGATGTCGTTTTTGGTACAGTTTTTGAGAAAAGAGAAAAAATGTTTGAAAAAATGGAAGTTTTGAACAACGAACAACAATAATTACTAATTTTGCGACAATTTTAAATCAATATGCAATGAAGAAAGTGATTTATCTGCTTGGCATTATGCTTCTTATGGCTGGAGTGGCCAAGGCTCAAGACACAAAAGTACAGAATGGTCCTGAAATCGAATTTGAAAAGGTAGTCCACGATTACGGCGATGTGCCTTACAACGGTAATGGCGAATGCGAATTCCGCTTCACCAATACGGGTACTGAACCCCTGCTGGTGCAGAAGCCCAAGTCGAGCTGCGGCTGCACCATCCCTTCATGGCCCAAGGAACCCATCCTTCCCGGTGAGTCTGACGTTATCAAAGTGACTTACCGCACCAATCGTGCCGGTAACATTAACAAAACCGTAACAGTCACCTCCAATGCCATAAAGAATTCTACGGTCGTGTTGCGCATCAAGGGCCGCGTCCTTGACCAACCCACCGAGGCACTGCCTGAGAAGAAAAACGATATGGGAAGTCCTGTCAACAACAAGTAATTAATCCAAGTAAAGTAATTATCATAAAAGCCGTCTAATGTTCTGTTAGATGGCTTTTTGCTCAAAATCAAATATTTATGCCACAAATATCCAAAAAAGGTATGGAATTGCCGCAGTCGGCAATCCGTAAACTTGTCCCCTTTGCCGATGCCGCCAAGGAGCGCGGTGTCCACGTGTATCACCTCAACATCGGTCAGCCCGACATTGAGACGCCTAAAGGTGCACTCGCTGCTTTAGCTGATACCGCTCGTGAACTCCCCGCAACTAAAGGTGTGTTGGAGTACAGCCATTCGGCCGGTATTCCTTCCTACCGTCGCGCACTCTGCAACTATTACCACAAGCACGGCATCGATGTCACCCCTAACCAAGTGCTTGTCACAACGGGTGGCAGCGAGGCTTTGCAAATGGCCTTCACCGTGTGCTTGAACCCTGGCGACGAAATCATCATCCCGGAGCCCTACTACACCAACTACAACACCTTCGCCAAGCTGTGCGATGCCAAGATTGTCACCATTCCCAGCGACATCAAGACGGGCTTTGCCCTTCCTCCCATCGAGGACTTCGAAAAGGCCATCACACCACGCACCAAGGCCATCATGATCTGTAACCCCAACAACCCCACGGGTTATCTTTACACCCATGAGGAATTGCTCAAGGTGGCTGGTCTGGTCAAGAAGTATGACTTGTATCTCTTTGCCGATGAGGTGTACCGTGAGTTCTGCTACGATGGCCACAAGCATTTCAGCGTGATGCAGCTTGAGGGCTTGGAGCGCAATACGATTCTGTTCGACTCGGTTTCGAAGCGCTATAGCGCTTGCGGTGCCCGTGTAGGTTGCATGGTAACCCGCAACAGTGAGGTCTATGCCACCGCGATGCGTCTGGCTCAGGCACGTCTGTCGCCACCGAGCTTCGGTCAGATTTTTGCTGAGGCTGCCGTCGACACCCCGCAGGAGTATTTCGATAAGGTGCAAGCCGAATATGTGGCCCGTCGCAACGTCATCGTTGAAGGTGTCAACAAGATTCCGGGCTGCTTCTGCCCGATGCCTAAGGGCGCTTTCTACACCGTGATTGACCTTCCCATCGACGACAGCGACAAGTTCTGCCAGTGGTTGCTGACCGACTTCAGCTACAATGGTGCCACCGTGATGCTGGCTCCTGCCACAGGTTTCTATGCCGATCCCGAGAAGGGTCGTCATCAGGCTCGTATCACCTATTGCCTCTGCATCGAAGACCTGAAGGCTGCGATGAAATGCTTGGACGAAGCCTTGAAGATGTATCCAGGTAGGACGAGATAATCAATTAAGGATAG
>JAEEGJ010004924.1_pt1 | contig 43450 bp, 37 predicted proteins | sample 8958761 | NCBI WGS metagenome assembly JAEEGJ01 (sample SAMN16246546, study PRJNA631951) | gut metagenome | biome: gut microbiome; feature: rumen; material: RS-attached | host: Bos | place: Iran: Karaj | collected 2018-10
ATCAGACTCTGCAGCCAAAAGAGTCGCATTGAAATGCAAAAGAAAATTAACAAAAGAGCAATCACAAATAAGAGGCAAACGGTCAACCTTATTTAGGCATTGACTCAATAACCAATAACCTATAACCCATAACCCTTATAAAATGAACATAGAAGTCCTGAAATCGAAAATACACAAGGCCACCGTCACGGAGGCGAATCTGAACTATGTGGGCAGCATCACCATTGACGAGACGCTGATGGAGGCCGCCAACATGATCGAGAACGAGAAAGTGCAGGTGCTGAACGTCAACAACGGCGAACGGCTGGAGACCTACGTCATCAAAGGGGCGAAAGACTCCGGCGTGATCTGCCTGAACGGTCCCGCCGCCCGCAAAGCCGCCGTCGGCGATGTCGTGGTCATCATCTCCTACGCCTCCATGGACTTCGAAGAGGCGAAGCGTTTCAAGCCTACGATTGTGTTCCCCAACAAGGAGAACAAACTGTAGGACAATGCCGGACGATGAAGAAAGATGAAAAGTCAATTCACTAACCAAAAGCTTCAATAACCAATAACCCATAACCAATAACCATTATAAAAGAAAGAATGTACAAACTCATATTGATAAGACACGGGCAAAGCGAATGGAATCTGTCGAATCAGTTCACGGGCTGGACGGATGTGGACCTCACGCCACAGGGCATCGAAGAGGCGAAGCAGGCGGGCCGCATCCTGCGCGACGAACCGGGGCTGGACATCCGCTACACCTACACCTCGTTCCTGAAACGCGCCATCAAGACGCTGAACTATGTGTTGGAAGAGATGGACCGGATGTGGCTGCCCGTGTATAAGACCTGGCGACTGAACGAGAAGCACTACGGTGCGTTGCAAGGACAGAACAAGAAGGAGGCCGTGTCAATTTATGGCGAGGAGCAGGTCAACAAGTGGCGCCGCAGCTATGACGTGGAACCGGAACCGTTGGCCGACGACGACCCGCGCCACCCGAAATTCGATATCCGCTACCAAGACATCAAATTCAAGGCCGCCCGCCCCGCCACCGAATCGCTGATGGACGCCACCAAGCGCATCATCCCGTTGTGGAACGTCAACATCGTGGAATCATTGCGCCAATACAAGCAGGTGCTGGTCGTGGCGCACGGCAACAGTATCCGCGGTATCATCAAGTTCATGAAAAACATGTCAAACGAGGATATTGTGAAACTTAACATCCCCACCGGCGTACCCTATCTGCTGGAACTCGACAACGAGATGCAGGTGGTCAGCGACCACTACCTCGGTCTCTCCGATGAAGAACTGAAAGCCAAGCAGGACGGTGTCGCAAATCAGACGAAAGCGTGATTTATTGCGAAAACATAAATGCAAAGCCCCGGAAGTTGAATCTTTCGGGGCTTTGTTTGTGTCTAAGGGTTAGGGGTTAGAAGGTTAGTGACGGGAGGATTTGCGAGCGAATTCGAAGAGTTCAACAGGCAGATGGCAATATCCGTCAGGATGCTTGTCCAGATAGTCCTGATGGTACTCATCTGCGGGGAAGAAGTTGCGCAGCGGCGCTATTTCCGTCACAATCGGTTGTTCATACAGTTTCTGTTTCTCATCGAAAATGCGTTTGATAAGCGGCAGTTCAACTTCGTCCGTGTAATAGACACCCGTGCGGTAGCGTGTACCCACATCGTGCCCTTGACGGTTGAGCAGCGTCGGGTCGATAGCGTGGAAGAACATGTCAAGCAAAAAAGGCAGCCCCACCCTATTCTCGTCATAAACCACTTTCACCGTTTCAGCGTAGCCGGTGGTATCCGTATATACCTCCTCGTAAGTCGGATTTTCGGTGTTGCCATTGGCGAAACCCGTTTCTGTTTCCAACACTCCGTCAATCTGTTTGAAGTAGTGCTCGGTGCCCCAAAAGCAGCCGCCAGCCAAGTAAATTTCCTTCATGATGGCCGTTATCTTCTTCCGCGGGCATTCATGGCACGCATCATCCCTCTGGTTTTGCCGGAACCGTTGTTCACGGCCTTCATCACCTTGCGAATGTCATCGAACTGTTTGATGAGACGGTTAACGTCTTGAATATCACGACCGGAACCGCGCGCGATACGCTTGCGACGAGAACCGTTGATGATGTCAGGGTTTGCACGTTCCTCGGGAGTCATCGACTGGATCATCACCTCCACACTCTTAAAGACATCATCGTCAATGTCCATGTTACGGATGATCTTGCCCATGCCCGGAATCATGCCCATGAGATCCTTCACGTTGCCCATCTTCTTGATCTGCTGGATCTGTTGGTTGAAGTCGTTGAAGTCGAACTGGTTCTTGGCCAATTTCTTGGAGAGTTTGGCGGCCTCCTCGTCATCAAACTGCTCTTGGGCGCGCTCCACGAAAGAACGGATGTCACCCATGCCGAGGATACGTTCTGCCATACGCTCCGGATGGAACACATCAAGAGCCTCCATCTTCTCGCCCATACCGACAAACTTGATAGGCTTTTCAGTGACCTTGCGGATGGTGAGGGCGGCACCTCCACGGGTATCACCGTCAAGTTTGGTGAGGATCACACCGTCGAAGTTGAGACGGTCGTTGAAAGCTTTGGCCGTGTTCACGGCATCCTGACCGGTCATGGCGTCCACCACAAAGAGGATTTCCTGCGGGTTGACGGCTTCCTTGATGTTGGAAATCTCGTTCATCATCTCCTCATCCACGGCAAGACGGCCGGCGGTATCGATGATGACCACATCGTAACCGTAGTCTTTGGCGCGTTTCACCGCGTTCTTGGCGATTTCCACGGGCTTCTTGTTGTCAAGTTCGGCATAAACCTCCACGCCAATCTGTTGACCAAGCACCTGCAACTGGTCAATAGCGGCAGGACGATAAACGTCGCAAGCGGCCAACAACGGCTTCTTGCCACGCTTGGCTTTCAAAAGATTGGCGAGCTTCGCACTGTGCGTGGTTTTACCAGAACCTTGCAGACCGGCCATCAGGATAATAGCGGGCGAACCCTTGAGGTTGATATCGACTGCCTGATTGCCCATGAGCGCGATCAGTTCGTCGTAGGTAATTTTCACCATCAACTGGTTGGGCGATACGGCGTTGATGACATTCATGCCGATAGCCTTCTCCTTTACGCTGTTGGTAAACTCCTTGGCAATGGCGTAACTCACATCGGCATCAATGAGTGCCTTACGGATTTCCTTTGTGGTTTCGGCCACGTTGATTTCAGTAATCTTGCCCTGGCCTTTCAGTATCTTAAACGAGCGTTCTAATCTGTCGGATAAACTTTCAAACATTGTTATATTGTTGGTTTTTCATTCATTTTTTTGAGGCCGCAAAGATACGCAAATTACGAATACCCCCGACTATTCCCCAAAGCATTTATCCCAATCCGTTGTCAGGGCACGCATCTGCTGCATCAACTTTGCCACAAAATCGTCATAACCCTCTTTCACCCACCCTTGTGGCGGCGTGAATTCCACCTCGCGCTTGGAACAGACCTTCATCCGCAATCCTTTGAAGAGTGTGCCAGTGATGGCGTTGGCCACCGTTTTGCTGCCGTAATAGGTGTCCGTGGTCGTGGCGGGATATTCGTCGGCCACCATCCATCCGTTTTCGGGATGGAAGCGGTACAGCTCACCAAAGGTGCATTCGCCCGTGTTCTCATCATAATCCAGCATTTCAAGACGATAACGCCCCGTGGAAAGAGTCCCGATCGTACCTTCGCTTTTCATGATGAAGTTAAGATACATCAGGGTGAGATCATCCGCTCCCGTGAATTCGATGTCGCTGACCATAAACTGGCCGCCATCAAGCACCAGATACCGTTTACCAGCCTTATCCTTGAGGAAACCGGCAATCTTCATCGGCACAAAGAACATCTTGTACGACACTCCGATGGTCTTGCCGTTGACCGTTTCTCCATTGGTCACCGGTGTGTTGGGATCCATCACGCAGGTGAGGAAACCGTAGGTCCGCTCCCCATAAGGCGATTGGATGTCGTTGTTGGCGCTCATCTCCATATAGACATCAAATTCCACGTTGGCGGCCTCGTACTGCACCCCGCTCTGGCGTGCGCAATAGCTGCCCGTATAAGGCGGTTCCGGATCTTCCTTTTCGGGTTTTTTCTTGAAGTAAGCCACAAAACTGAGGTCGCGTCCATCGATATGTACATCGGCGGGCAGTCTTCTGTTATAATACCCTGGGGTCGTACACTCCCATTTCACCAGTTTCCAGTCTTTGTTCGGGGTGGCACCGAGTTTCACATCGCTACCTAGCAGGTACTTACCTCCGCCGGTCACTGTGCCACCCTCGGCAGGCGATGCCACCACAGTAACCGTGTATTCGTGCCTCGTTACAGTTGTCGGACCGATGGGCTCGACGGGTATAGGTTGGATAGTGAACGAATCACATTCCGTACAGGGGTCAGGGTCTGGGTCACGGAAATTACAAGGCGGATTGTTGCAGGGTTGAGGATTATTTTGATCCCGCACAAAAGATGCCAAGCCGTGGTTCCATTCATAGATGATGACAAACTCCCCTTCCAAGTTGATGAAGCCGTGGTAGCGGTCGCGGAAGTTGTCGAGCCAGGCTTTTGCATAGCCGGAAGCCGTGAAATCGTGGATGCCGTAGCTGTTAGCACTCTTCCGTTTCGGGGAGGAGGGCCAATGCTTGATGAGGATGGTGCCATCGGGGGCGAGCACACGGTTGTGCTCCGCCGTGGCCACCCCCACCGGAGAGAACACGGGCCGGCAAGCTTCCTCATCCCACGACGACATCACGTTGGGTGTATAACCCACCACGTTAAAATTCACGTCAATCACACGATTGATGTCAAAATTCTTCGGGTCTGCACAAAAGGCGTACCCATCATAGAACCAAGTGGCACCTTGGGCCGCAAATTTCTTCTCTCCTTTGGTATTGTAGTAGGAGCGCTCGTGGCCAGCCACCAAGAAATAGCCATTCCGCACATCGCCCACATCACCCCACATAAGGTCTTCCTCATCAACATTATCCAACGAAATGGCCTTGTTTCCCTTCTTGTCGATAAAGTACATGGTTTTGCCCTCCTTTACCAATGCGTAACCTTCGCTGAAGGAGCGGCACTTGTCGAAGCGGGCAGGAATCACGATAGTTCCTTTTGCATCGATATAACCCCACTTGTCTCCATAGCCGCTGGAATTCACGCTCCGATAAGCACGCAGTCCCTCCTTCAACGGCGGCACCGTATAGTTCTTGCCGTCAAAGCGTTCAGGCACGGAAACAAGGTTGCCATAGACTCGTTGTCCATTGACATTAATGTAGATATAGGACTTCCCTGTACCGATGAGTGCCACTCCGTCCACAAAATTGGTGGCAGCGCCACTCCACTCCACCGGAAGTTCTTTCACCCCTCCATCACGATAAAGGATGTACTGGGGCTTGGGGTATGAGCCCGTCTTTTTGGTCATCACGACAGCACCGCCCAGCATCTGCGGATCGCGGTTGCCATTGCACGTCCACTCGAAATCGAAGAGCTTCCGCCCATCATCGAGGTAGAAGGCGTACCCATCGTCATTCTTCGCCGTCCACACACCATCTTCCAGGTCAGACACCCAATAGATTTCGCCCGGAAGCTTCACGAAGTGCGTGTTAGGGGTGATAGTGAGGGGTTTGGGCTTTTGCGCTGAAATCACCATACTGATGGTCATCAACGCGAGGAAGAGGATATTTTTTTTCATAACATTAGGGATTGATTATTCTTTTGGTGATTTAACTGCTTTTTTCGTCGGCTCCATGTGCAGCGTGACGTGCGTCTGCGCCCCAAACCGTTCCTTGAGAAGGTTCTCAATATCGGTGGTGCGGTCGTGGGCGACATCGAGGGTGGTGTTGCCGTCCATGCGGATATGTGCCTCGATGGCAATACGGTTGCCAATCTTGCGGGTGCGCAGATTGTGCGGTTGGCAAACATCCGGACAGGAACGGATTATATCTTCGATTTCGTGCTCCGTCTCGGCAGGCAATGAACATTCCGTCAACTCGTTCATGCTGCCACGGAGTACGTTCACCGCCACTTTCACCAGCATCGCTCCCACCACGATGGAGGCCAGCGGGTCGAGGACCGTCCAACGATCGCCAAGCAGGATGGCTCCGCCGATGCCGATGGCTGCCCCGATGGAGGAGAGGGCGTCGCTGCGGTGATGCCAAGCGTTGGCCACCACGGCTTGCGAATCCAAACGTTTGCCAGCACGCGCCGTGTATTGATAGAGCAACTCCTTGACCGCGATAGAGATAAGGGCTGCCCAAAGTGCCAGTCGCCCGGGAGCGGGCAGTTGTTCCCCGTGAAGCCAATCAGCGAGTTTCACTGCACCGGAGACGATGATGCCCGTGGCGGCAGCCACCAACGCGAGCCCCACAAAGAAGGAGGCTAACGTCTCGAACTTGCCGTGACCATAGTCGTGCGACTCATCTTGTGGTTTCGCACTGACCCGCACGAAGCAGATGACGATGAGGTCGGTGACGAAGTCCGACAGCGAATGCACTGCATCGGCCACCATGGCGGCGCTGTGTCCCAGAATGCCGGCCACGAACTTGAAGGCCATCAGCGCGACATTGCCCGCACTGCCCACGAGGGTGACTTTATAGATTTCCTTTTCGCGATTCATAATGACATTATTTTTCAAACCATTTCAGCAACTTCATCTTCCATTTCCCGTCCTTTCCTGTGTAGGGGTGCTCGCGCAAAGGAAGGTTGAAGCGGGTGCGGCCTTTGAGGACAGTCTGCGGGTGGGTGAACTCGCGGAAGCCCCACTCGCCATGGTAGGCACCCATGCCGGAATGGCCTACGCCGTTGAACGGCACGCCCTTCACCATCATGTGGATGCATACCTCGTTGATACAGCCACCGCCAAACTGCTGCGTCTGCATAGTACGGTTCGCCCAATGCATATCCTTGGTGAACAGATACATCGCCAACGGGTGCTCGCGCTCGTCAATCATCTCCATCAACGCATCGACTTCCGCGTCCGCAAAGGGCACCACAGGCAGAAGCGGACAGAAAAGCTCGTGCTGCACGATGTGCTCGTCATGGTTCACTGGGTAGATGATGGTGGGCGCATACTTGCAGCTCCCTCGGTCTCCAACGCCGCCGTAGATGATACGGTCGCGGTACTCGTCGGCCAACGCCGCGCACTTGTCGTAGGCCGCCGTAGTGATGAGTTTCGGGTACTCGGGATTGGTGACAGGATTCTCGCCGATCTGCTTCGTGAAGGCTTTTTTCAGTTCCTCCAAGAAGGGCCCCGCCACCTCTTTCGCCACGGCTATCTGGTTGATGTTGATGCAGATCTGACCGGCGTTGCAGAGCTTGAAGAAGGCGATTTTGCGGGCTGCGTCCTTGAGGTCGGCATCTTGGCGCACCACGCACCAGTTGCCGGTCTCGCCACCCAGCTCCAACGCCACGGGCGTAAGGTTCTTGGCAGCCTCCGCCATCACGTGTTTGCCCACGGCGGGTGAGCCCGTGTAGAAGATCTTGTCGAAGCGCTGCGCGAGGCACATATCCGCCACGTCGTGACCACCGTCGATGAGGGTGACGTACTCGGGCGGAAAGACCTCCGCGAAGAAACGTTTGAGCACTTCGGTACAGGCCGCCGACTTGCTGCTGGACTTGATCACCACGGTGTTGCCTCCGCACATCGCTGCCGCCACCACCCCGATGGTCAGCAATATCGGGAAGTTGAAAGGACTGATTACCAACGACACGCCGTATGGCATCTTATAGACTTTGGTGACGGTGCTCGGGAAACACATCAGTCCGCTGAAGTGACACTCCGGACGTGCCCAGCGACGCAGTCCCCGCAACATCTCGTTGATTTCCACAATGATAGGGCCCACATCGCAGAGGTAGGCCTCCACCCTACTCCGTCCGAGGTCGGCGGTAAGCGCATCCTCGAACTCGGTGGCATACGCGATGACCGCCTCTTTCAGTTTCTTAAGCTGTTGTATCCGCCATTTGACAGGCAGCGTCGCACCCGTGCGAAAGAACTTGCGCTGGGCCGCGACGATTTGTTCTATTTCTTTTTCGGTGTATGACATAACAATCTACAATCTTCTAATCTCAGCATCAATGATATAAATGTCGCCATCTGTGTCTTTTAAGACATTTCTGGGCAACAAATCCCAAACTTCATATTCCGAGTTCTTATAACGACCATTTGAATTCACTTTACTGAATCCAAGAGCGGCCATATAAGTCTCTATTTCGACAATTGTCGCAGGAACAGCGTCTTTTACCAACATTTGCGTAAACACAGGCATAATTGTTCTTCCTTCTATGCCTGTAAAAGCATAAAACGTATATGCTGTATCATAAAAAAGTGTGTTATACCCAATAATCCTGTCAAAAAGGGCTAGAATTCCACCTGAATTCAACAAATTATTGACTTTGTATATTGTATTGTTTGAAACGTAAAGATCGTTTTCATTACCACTCGGTCCGGGGACGCCCAATGACATAATATCACAAAAAGGAATCCACAAGTTATTGCTTTTAGCATAAATTTCAGCCGAACGCTGCTCTAATTCAAAGAGGCTTGCATTTTCTTGGCCATTTCGAAATTGCGCTTCATATAGTTGGCAGCATCTACGGAGTCCATCGGCAATTTCACGGATTCTAATATTTTCCGTAACTTCCTCTTCACTGCCTCCTTGTGAAATTGATTCAAGTAGGTCATCTGACATTATATTTTCTAATGATTATTTCAACTGCAAAAATAACATTTTTCTTCAAACACAACCATCAAAAATTCCCATACATCACTTTCACCCAAGAGTTAATGCACAAACCGAAATCTTGTCCACATTTTCTTATGGATGTTTAAAGATAACTGACATTTCCGGCAGGCGAAGCAGCGAATACTGCCGCTGCGCCAAATCCATATTGCGTTGGAACTCCCTAATCAATATATCTTGAGAGAACTCCGACTCGAACAGGTAGGGGTTCTCGCGCATATATTCCTACACCATCTCGTTGTTCACCAGAAAGATGCAAGTTAACTCTTACATCACGGCAATGGATATTTAGCGAAACGAATGCCGTTTCTTTGAATTAACGACACATAGTAATAATTATCATCCGCGAAAAGAAAATCGCGGTATAAATGGAAATCATCTACATATTTCACTAAAGTCTGCTGAGATACTGTTCCGTTTTTTGCTATTTTGGTGCAGACACTGGCATATTTATTATTGGCACCCCATGGGGAAATCGACACACTTTCACCTTTACCAGGATAAGGGATATTGTCAACAGCCTCATTATAAATAAGGTACAGGTCGTTGTGGCGCACGAAAGCGCTGAACGACACGAATACATCTTTCCAATCCGACGGTTTTGTCCTGGAAATGCCGTTCTGGTTTTTGGGGACAATCTGGACAGTGGCGGATCTCCCTGGTGTATATCTGACCACGAGAATGTCCCCCGTCCGGTAGGTGTAATAGCCATAATCCACGGAGAATTTCATTACGCGTGACACGTGTTCGCCACAAATGACTATTTCTCCATTCTCCGTTTCGAAAATATATTTACAAGCAAGACGATGCCATGGACGGACAGGATGAGGAACGCTCCGGTCTGTTTTCGGATATTTGGCGAAATAGTCGGTTCCAAACCCATGGTGAAATTCAGATATAAACTCCTGTGTATTAGGATTAAACGTGTAAATAAACATACCTGTTTCCGTACTCAGCTCGTCTAAGCCTTCCTTGTAAAAACCGCAAAGAATCACGTTCCCGTCCTTGGTGGGCTTGGCCATGACATGCTCGGCATAACCGTAATCCATCTCTACCCTATTCATCTCCATCCCATCTTCGTCAACACGAATCAGATGCAAATACTGCTCCGTAATGTTTTTTTCATCTTTGTCCTTATTGATGGAAAGGAACGGCATGTAGAGCGTTTCTTTATTGTCGAGACAATAATCATAAACACGGAAATACTGCTCTTCAATGTCTGGAACTATATCGTTTTCCCATTCCATATTGCCGTTTTGATCAAACACCATGGCATGGATTTTCGAGATGTTGTCTTCATAATCCTGATGATAGATCAACAAAGCAAAGTGATCTTTGTCAGGCGATTGGACAAATTTAATGTCGTAGGTGATTTCATACTCGAACGAGCAAATTGCAGCATCGGTCACTAGTTTGTTCTGTTCGATATCGGGATTAAGCACGTCCAAATGCACATAACAGACTTTAGGTGCTGCATCATCATGAATATATAACAGCCTTTTTCTGCCATCGCTGCCGGCAAAGGAAACAAAAGAGTAGTACCGTTTGTCGGCAAACTGCACCTTTGATGTGGAGAAAGCCATGTCTTCGTTGTCAAAAGAGACAAGTAAGTCTGCTTTTGTCTTGGCATACGGCTGTGCCAAATACAGGGAAGTGTTGGCATCGTCATGTGAAAGTGGCCATACGCTGAAAGTGGAAGACTGATACCAGACATTTTGTACGGGTTTACTAACCAATTTGGTTTGCGACGGTATCTGAGCCACGCATATAGTCAAACATAATATATTGACAATCAATAAAATAACAATACAACCTCGTTGTTTCATAATCCTTAAATATTTTTGATGAAGCTTCAACGAGCAACATTGAAGTTTACGAGTGCAAAATTAGAAAAAAAAACATCTTGCTGGGAAAACTTTGCCGTGGCTATTGGCCGTGCAAACGAAAGGAGCGTTTAGTATTCCTCGCTATACCCGCCGCCTTTGTCCGTCAGATGGATAACAATCACGTCAAACAAGGGGTAGTCGAGGTATTCAATGTAATAGGACGTTTCCCCCGTAAAATTTTTCGGGAACTGAATGCCTAACAGTGCTCCTTGTGGAATTCTGCTGTTTTTGCCGTTTTTCGTGTTGGAGTCAGAATCACCTTTCTCCTTGAGCTCATAGTCGCCATAGACCTCCTTGACGGTTTTGTCGTCGTTGAGGATGACCACCCTGCAGTGGAAGTCGGTATAGGAGGTCTCGTTCACAACCTTCACTTGGTTGTAGGACTTTTCGCCGCCTCCCACCACGAAGGTCTGTATCTCTTGTTGGGCGAAGACAGCCGTTACGGCTATCAAAAATAATACGGATAAGATTGTTTTTTTCATTTTTTTAAGGGTTAAAAGGTTAATGGTACCTTTTGTAATTCTTAATTCTTAATTCTTAATTCTTAATTTTGAATTCTTAATTCTTCATTGCTTCCAGCACCCTCACAATATCCTCGTTACTGAACGTCATCGGAGCGGAGTAGTTGATGGAATCGGCGGCGATCATGCGGGTAAGTTCCTCATAATCGTCAGGTTGCACGGGAGACTCCAGCTTGTCCAAGCCGCAGGTGACGATCAGGTCGGAGACGGCCTGCAGGAACTTGTCGGCGGCATGGCGGTCGTCGGTGCAGTCGTCCGCCAACTGGCAGAATCGCGCCATTATCGCGTATTTCGACAGGCAGGCGGCCTTTTGGTACTTCAGCACAGGCAGCATCATCAAGGTGATGGCCTGTCCGTGCGGGATGTGGTACTTTGCCCCGATACTGTGAGCGAAGGCGTGCACGTAGCCGGCCAATTGCGTGTTGATGGCATTACCGCCGTACATGGCCGCGCGGCACATTGCCAGCCTCGACTCGATGTTCTCCGGTTCGCGCATCACCACGGGGAGATGTTGCAGAATCAGCCGCACGCCCTCCAAGGAATGGTACGCATCCTCCACATAGACCGCCACATCGCTCAGAGTACCTTCCACCACGTGACTGAGGGCGTCCATTCCGCAGGCAGCGGTCACTAACTGCGGCGCATGGATGGTGAGCTCGCTGTCGAGAATCACATGCGTCACGTCCAAGCCGACCAGCACGGTGGACCCCTTCGTTCCGCGCGCGTTAGTCACAACAGCGCCCACGGTCACCTCCGCACCCGTGCCCGCTGTCGAGGGCACGGTAATCATCGGCAACGTTTTGCCCGGAACCACCAAAAACTTACGCAATAAAGTTTTAGTGCTGAGATGCGGCATCTTCGCACCGGCGGAAATCATCTTGCAGGTGTCCATCACCGAACCACCGCCGATGGCAATCACGCACTCGGCCTGGCACTCCGTCGCGATTTTGCGACCTTTGTCAATCAGCGCGATGTTCGGTTCGGAGTTGATGTCGGCGAAGAGGGTGCAAACGATTCCAGTCTCTTCCAGCGACTGCACAATCTTCAGCTCGTAGCCGAGCGAGTGCAAAGTCTGGTCGGTGACCAACAGCACCTGTTTGTAGCCGCACTCCTGGCAAATCTCGCCTATTTTCTCCCGCGCGCCGTGACCTTCCACGACCTGCGGCTCCGGCAACGGCACGTGGTGGATTACCTTACCGGGTAGCCGGTGGATTTGTTTTCTGAAACGATATGTATCCATTTTCTTTAATTGACAATTGAGAATTGAAAATTGAAAATTGTTGGGGTAGTACATTCGGTTCCCTTAACCTTCTAACCCTTCAACAAAAGCCGCGCAAAAATACTCAAAATTCAAAACACTTCCATCACTCCAGCGTCCCCCTGTACTGCATCGGACTCTTGCCGGTTTTCCGCTTGAAGAAAACCCCGAAAAGAGTTGGCGAAGAGAAGTTCAGCGCATCGCTGATCTGCTGGATGGACTTGTTTTCGTCATAAAGCATGTAGATGGCCTCCTTCAGAAGGATTTCGTCAATCCACTCTCTTGGGGGCTTTTGCGTGACCCTTTTGACGATGTTGCTCAAGTATTTCTCCGAAATGTGCAGTTGGGAGGCGTAGAAGGAGATGGAATGCTGTTTGGTTGCGTGAATCTGAGCCAAACGGATAAATTCCCCGCTGATGTAGTCGCTGCGAGACTGCTTTTTGGGAGAAAGAACCTCGACATCCTTTTGCTCAAAAAGATGGATGAAATAGTGAAACAATGACTCCAACACGCTGTAAATCAAACGATCATTAGAGGAGTTTTGTGTAAGATGCGCCAACCGGTAAATCAAGTCCAAATAGGAAAGGAATATTTGTTTCTCGTCTTCCGACAATTCAAAGAACGGTTTCTTCCTGATGGCGGTGCGAAGCGCGTGAGTCGAGATAATCGGCAACTCTTGGATAAGATTCTCCGACACGACAATCAGACAGCCTTTCACGGCCGAGTGGTTGGCACTTTGACGATACTCCCATACGGTATGCGGGGTGGCAATCCACAACACCGGAGCCCGCAGAACCGCTCTCTTCAGATTGATGGTGTATTCCGCTTCCCCTTCCGTCAGCATAATCAATCCGTATTGCTGGCAATTCACGAATTTCGGCAATTCGGCGTTGTCCTGCACATTCCGACTCACCAACAGGTCCTGCCCATACCACACCTTGTCGTCACAATTCTCATGGTCATACAGCTTGACGGGAATCTTTTTCATAATCCACAAAATATTGGCAAATGTACATAATTTTCGAATACGCACGAGTAGCGGCCTGACGGCCAATTCGGGTTCCCCTACCCCGGCCTTCGACCACCCCTTCCTGAGGAAGGGGAATTGAGCTTCGGCCGCTGCTACCAGCAGTGACCAGAAAAACACCCCCAACATCTCACCTATTATGTCACTCGACTTGCGTTTTTGCGTTTTTCACAGCTTGCGAAATCCAAATAGACATTATGGAATTTCCAATAGATTATGTGGAAAATCAAAGAGTTTCAACTTTCTATATGTCGTAATTTTGCAAACATGGTTTATAGGGGCAAATCCAAGTTTGCACCTACATTGTTGAATGAATTTATAATACTTAAAAACAATACATTATGAAAAGAATCATTACCCTTTCGCTACTGACATTGATCGGCTTTTTCGCGGTGGCGCAGACCGTCACCCTCACCTTCACGGGGCGTGACGCGGACGGGCGTTATGTGAAGCTGGACCGCGTGGTCGTCAACAACTACACCAGAGGGTGGCAGAAAACCCTCACTTGGCCCGACACCGCTTTGACCTTGAAGAACACTTCTAGCATGATCGTTTCGACCGAGAAGGAAGGTTTCTCCCTGTCGCAAAACAACCCCAACCCCTTCAACGCCACCACCGAGGTGATGTTAACGGCAATGGAACGTGACGAGGTGTTCCTGACCATCACGGACATCAACGGTCGTGTGGTGGAAACGCACAACCTGCAACCGCAATCCGGAGAGCACCATTTCCGCGTCACCCTCGCCCATCCCGGCACGTACGTGATGACCGCCCGACAGAACGGCAAGGTGTCGTCCATCAAGATGGTTTGCAATGGTACAGGAAACACCGACAAGATTGAATATCAAGGTGTTGTAGAGACGTTGCGCGCAACGTCTCTACAGAATGTCTCCCACGACATGTTCCATTTCGGCGACCAGATGGAATATGTGGGTTACGCCACCATCGACAGCACCGAGATGGAAACGGCGTTCGTCATGGAGGCGCTGAGCGCTTCGCAGACGATTCCGTTGCAGGTCGCGAGAATCTATAAGGGGAATGCGAAATCTTCTGCAAAAGAGGATGCCGAGCCTTTTCGCGTGGCCCTTTCGCTGAGTCCTTTCTCCCTCAACCAATTCGAAAAGGGATACTCCTTTACGGTCGGCGACAAATCCGCCGCTACCCCGGAGGAATTGCAAGAGATTTACCGTGAACTCGGCTCAACGGAGATGTATGTCCGTATTGCCACGAAACGCCATGTGACGGATGAGGACGTCACTGACGGTGTTCCGGACGAGAACGCCAACGTACACACGTTCGACCAAGGCATCCGGATGTGCCAAATCGCGGCGGCGTTGAACATCCCCATCAACCCGGAAATCATGTGCGCCTATACGTATATGGACATGGACAAGCAGCAGGCGCCTCGCTTTGACGAATACCCAGAGTTCAATTATCTGATGAACGGCAAACCATGGGAAGAATTGACCCTCGATGAAATCTGCGTGGTGTTAGAGGCATACGGCACTTTCGTGGCCGAGGCGATTCTCAACACCGGCTGCACCGTCAATAACTGGAACCTCGGAAACGAGGCCAACTTCGGTTTCGCCGGCATCAGCATGGGACTGAAAACCGCTGTGGATCCCAAATTGGTAAAAGCGGGGACCCTCAAGAAATATACAGCCCCGGTGTTCGCACGCGGCTGGCTGAAGAAGCATGTGTGGCAGCATAACGCCAAAGCCTACGCCGCCGTGAAAGCAGGAATCTTACAAGCATACGCCAACTTGGGCATCGACGCCTCCAACGTCAAATTCTCGACCCATGTCGCCACCGTGGTCTTCCCCGCCGGATGCACGGCAAAGTTCTTCAACTTCATGAAAGACAACGGCTATGAAATGGAGACCGCCGGCATCAGCTATTATCCCAGCGCTCCCTCCATGTCACTGAACAAGAAAAGCTTGTTGAAGAAAACGGTAAAGAAAATCAACAAAAAGTGCGGGCTTCATGTCTTCATCGGCGAGTTCTCCTATCCGTCAGGCAAGATGGACGGACCTTTCGCCGGCTGGAACAAGAAAGTGAGAGGCTACAAGCACGACCAACAAGGCCAGGCCAACATCTACGCCGACGTAGTAAAATGGGGCAAGGCCAACGGCATGGCCGGCATCCGCTACTGGGCACCCGACTACGAAGGCTGGTACGCGATGTCCATGTTTGAATTCTCCAACAAGAAAGGTACGGCGAAGAACATTTTGCTGAAACACAAGGATCTTATAGAAAAATAGTTTCTTAAAGCCTTTTTTGATAATTGAGAATTGAAAATTGAAAATTATTGGGGAGCATCGTAAAGATCTCCCCATATATTTAACTATTACCTAATTACTATTGCCTTTTGCCTTTTGCCTACCTCACCCGCCCCGTTTTGCAATCAGATATATGACAAGTATCCCCAATATGATGAGCAAAACCAGCAGCACAAACATAATCAAGGAAGCGGTAACAGCTTTCATGGCAGTGCGCCACCAGCTGTAGCCGCTCATCTGTTTGAGCGGAATCAAGGTAAGAAAAATGGAGTATGATGAAAGTTTTGAGAGACAGAAGAAATCGAACACGATGCTATAGACGGTGTACATGTTTGCGATATAGAGCAGCGCCATGAAAAACTCCGGATAGCGCAGATCCGGAATCTTTGGACAATGCCGGAAAAAAAGATATAGGAATCCTGACACAATCATCAACAGAATCAACGTGTTAATGCTGGGAAATCGCTTCTCAAAGCGTTCCATTCTGTCGAAAATTTTATAGACTATAGCTTTGGTACGATCGGAAAACTTAAACGTCTCCCCTTCTATTTCCAAGACATCCTGTTCCACGGTGGATCCGGATTTCTCATCAATTTCTTTCTCCAAATTTTGAACAGAGGTTTCTGAATCGTCATAAAGGGCCTGTCCTTTGATATTCAGTCCGTGGGTCACAAGGGTGGAAAGAGCGAAAAGCAGGAAAAACATCTTGAAAGGAGCGAAATAGGACACCCTCATGCCTCGGAGATAGTCGAGGATCAAATAACCGGGACGCAGGATGAGGTCGCGCATGGTTCGGAACATGCCTCGCTCGCCCATACCGTAAGCTTCCGCGAAGTTCTCCGCCGCCACTTTCATCGAGAAGCGGCTGGTCGTGGCCGCCTGACCGCAGCGGGGACAGTAGTTGCCGGTATAATGGTCATGACAGTTCAAGCACTCATGCTCCTCGTTTGACATCGGGGCGACCTCACGAGGGCGTTCCCGCCACGCTTTGAACCGCTGCCACTTCTCTTTGATATAGAATTTGATTTTCATATTGCAAAAAACGGGGCAAAAATAATCAATATTTGAATTGGCAGTTTTTTTTCGACTTATTTATTTAATTTCACACTATAGTGGGCGGAAGGAATGTGTCCTTAACTCCAGTTCCCCTTAGCAATCGCATTGCACAGAAATCAATATCGGTTTTACCTTAAAGCGAAAACTCTCCAAGACAGCGAAAATATGCTAAAAAAAGTTATTTTTGCACCTTCAATGAAAGAAACCGACCTATGTTACTTTTGGACATTTCGCGTATAGCCACCGTCATCGAGACCATCTACAGCTGGGTGTGGAGCCCGGCATTGGTGGGTCTCTGCTTACTATCGGCACTCTATTTTTCCCTCAGAACCCGTTTCGTGCAGGTGCGCCGCTTCGGCGAGATGTTCCGGCTGCTCTTCAGCACCGACAAGAAGCAGAAGACGGGCATCACCTCGTTCCAGGCGTTCGCGATGGCACTGTCGGGACGTGTGGGCACAGGCAACATCGTGGGAGTCGCCACGGCCATCGGCTTCGGTGGTCCGGGTGCTATCGTCTGGATGTGGGTCATCGCCTTTTTCGGGGCCGGCAGCGCATTCGTGGAGGCCACGCTCGCCCAGATCTTCAAGGAGAACCATAACGGACAATTTCGAGGCGGTCCGGCCTACTACATCGAAAAAGGGTTGCACAGCACCTTCTTCGGCTGCGTGTTCGCCGTCATCACGGCCATCGCGTGCGGTATCTTTTTGCCGCCGGTGCAGTGCAACGGCATCGCGCTGTCCATGTCGCAGTCGTTCGGCATCGCCCCATGGATCGTGGGGCTCGCGGTGGCGTTGGTGCTCGCCTTGGTCATCATCGGCGGGGTGAAGCGCATCGCCAACGTGGCGCAGATCGTCGCCCCCTTCATGGCCATCCTCTACATCCTGCTTGCCATCGTGGTGCTCGTCATCCATTACAAGTTAGTGCCCGGCGTCTTCCTCGACATGTTGCGCGGCGCGGTGGGCGCGGGTCCGTTGGGTTCCGCCATCCTCGGCAGCACCATCTCCTGGGGTGTGAAACGCGGCATCTACTCCAACGAGGCCGGACAGGGCACCGGTCCCATCGTGGCCGCAGCCGCCAAGGTAAGCCATCCCGTCAAACAGGGACTCGTGCAGGCTTTCTCCGTCTATATCGACACCCTGCTGGTCTGCACCGCCACGGCCCTGATGATCCTCGCCTGCCAGACCTACAACATCATCGACACCGTGCAGGTAACGGCCCCTGGCGAAACCACGGTCACCTACCTTCAACAGAACCCCGACGCGCCTGACGGCGAACCTGGCGTCTTCTATACCATCAGTGCCATCAGCAAGATCATCGGCAAGCGTGCCGCCGGCGACATCGTCTCCATCGCCCTCTTCTTCTTCGCTTTCACCACCATCATGGCCTATTACTATTACGCCGAGACCAACCTCATATACCTCTTCAGCCGCTTCCGCCGGTGGCAACTGCGCCGGATGCGGGAAAAAGGACGGAGTCAGGCGGCTATTGAGCAGGAGAAGACGGAGTTGGAGCGCGCTGACCGCGTTTTCGGCGATGACCGCAGCGAAAAGATTGTCGTCTGGATCCTGCGTATCTTCACCGTCACGATGGTGTTCATCGGCTCTCTGACCACCAGCGGTGTCACCTGGACCTTAGGCGACATCGGTGTTGGCGCCATGGCCTGGATTAACATCATCGCCATCTTGCTACTCTCTCCCAAAGCGTTACGCGCCCTCCGCAACTACGAAAAGGAGAAAAAGCAAGGTGTGGAGCCGAAATTCGACCCTTCAGAACTGGAGATTGAAAATGCGGATTTTTGGGCGTGACGAACGGTGCGGAAAGGTTTAAAGGTTAGAAGATTAGGAGGTTAATGGGTTACCGCTTTAGCTGTTCTTGCTTCTTTTTCAGCCGTTCTTGTTTTGCCTTTTCCTTAAGCCAATCCCGTAATTCCGGGTTCTTCTTCAGCTCTTTATGCAAATAGGATTTCAACGTACCATACTCAGAAGGGCATCGTTTTAGGATTTTTGAAAGGGCGAAAATACAAAAATATAGCAAAAGGACTTCAAAGTGTGATGCTCAACAACTCCTCGGCGAAGCGATGGATGCCGTCCCGTATGCGTTTCGTCTGCCTCGGACGAGGCACTGATCTGTGGTTCATATAGTTGGACAATTGTTTCTGGTTGACACCCGTCATTTTTTCCATCCCTGCCAACGACATGTATTTGGAATAATATTCCAAGAAACTAGGGACATCTATTTTCCATTCCACCTGAAAATCGTTTTTCAGGATGTCAGGCCATTGTGTCTCCGGCAAGTTTTCTTTCAGAATCCTTATGGCTTCAAAAGTGTCGGTCTTCACCGCGTCAAGGCTGTCACCAGCGGCATAGATTCCGTCACAATTTTCGGAATAGGCTCCGAAATGGTCACTAGATCGCTCTATCACTATAATTAACTTTTCCATAGTCTTATTATCTTTTATCTTATTGAATTCAGACTCCGTAACGCTTAATCACTTTGTTAGCCAAACCCGTAGGGATTTCGTGAGCTCCGTGATAAGGTATGGGTTCCGTCAACTTCCCGTCCTTGATGTAAAAATAGTGGCTTCCTTGTGCATGATGGAAAACCCATCCTGCTTTGACAAACCGTAGGTGTAGTTCTTTATACTTCATACTTCTGGCTGCAAAAATAGCAAAATTTCTATTGTTTTCAATTTTTGAAAAAACTATATTTAATGGCAAAAATAGTAAAACATCCGTCACAACAATCTTGAACACTCGTCAAAAACCGGCCAAAACTGCATTTTTAACCGATTTTAACACAAGAATGGCGTTTACAAACTCTTTTTTTGCAAAGATTTTTCGTGTCACATCCGCTATCGGAAAAACCTTATCTTTGCATTTTCAAATATCATGTCAATGTCTAATCGGAAACACCCTTTCATGCTCGCACTGATGCTCATCCTGTCCTGCTGGACCGGTTCTGCGCAACCCAAAACGACGGTTTCCCCTCGACGTACTGTGCTCTATCGTCCCGGCGACTTCGACTCGCAGTATTTCCGCATTCCCGCTCTCATCACCGCCAAGGACGGTAGTTTGGTGGCCGCCTGCGACCGGCGCAAATACAGCAACGCCGACCTCCCCGAGGACATCGACATCATCCTCAACCGCAGCACCGACGGTGGCCAATCGTGGTCGGGACCGCAATTCCTCGCTATCGGAAGAGGCAAAGGGCAAGGGTTCGGCGACTGTGCCTTGGCGCACACCCGCGACGAGGGCGGGCTCATCGCCGTATATCCCGGCGGTGTCGGCTTCTGGCAGTCGCGGCCCGATGAACCGCTCCGCATCTACTGCCGGCGCAGCACCGACAACGGCCTTTCGTGGTCGCCGGCCGAGGACATCACCCACTACCTTTACGGTCCCAACTGCGTGGATTCCGTCCGCCGACAATGGTGGGGGGCTTTCTGCGCTTCCGGCAATGGGCTGCTCACCTCCACCGGCCGCATTATGTTCGTGGCTGCTGTGCGTGAGGGCGAGGCTTGGTCGGCCAACGACTACGTGTTATACTCCGACGACAACGGCAAGACCTGGCAATGCTCGCAACGCGCCTGCAAGGGTGGCGATGAGGCCAAGGTCGTGGAACTCCGCGACGGCCGTATCCTGATGAGCATCCGCCACAACGGCGAGCGGTGGTTCAACATCTCCGAGGACGGCGGCGTCACTTGGCGCGACACTGCCTTCGCGACGAATTTTCCCGCATCGCCAGCCTGCAATGGTGACATCATCCGCTATGACCGTGAGGATGGCACCAGCGTACTGCTCCACTCACTGCCTTTAGGCGACAAACGGGAAAATGTGGCGGTGATGCTCAGCTATGACGAGGGCAGAAGCTGGTCCATCGGGCGTGTAATCGTGCCCTACAACTCCGCCTATTCCTCCCTCTGCCTCCTCCCCGACAGCACCATCGGCATGTACGTGGAAGAAGACCCCAAGGGCGGCGATCATTACGAAATGGTGTTTTATAATTTCAATTTGGAATGGTTAGAGGAGCATCTCAAACCTTGAAAGCCTTCAAACACTGCAGCGCAATTATTTGTTTTACAACAATTTATGCAAAAAAAAAAAAAAAACGATTGAACATCAAACAAATAATATATATTTTTGCAGCAGAAAAAAACATCCTTTTCAATGAAAAAAACACGACTGTTAGTCCTCTTTTGTTTCATATTTTGCATCCCGCTTCTCCTTAATGCGCAGTCACCCTGCAATACTGGCGGTGATGTTTCCATAGGGAGCGGTACGGAATCCTATTCCGTAGCCAATCACCGCACCTCCTTTATGGAAGAGATCTACACAGCTGCAGAGATGGGCGGCGGACGCAAATTACATTCTCTCAGTCTTTTTTCCAATACAGGAGGCTACACTCGGAACTTGGCTGTCTATCTGATGCATGTCGAACAGCCCACCTTAGAGCAATACATCAGTCTGGACAGCACCGCCGTGAAGGTTTTCGACGGCGACATCAACATACAATCCGGCTGGTTCACTTTTCCGTTTGACACCCTCTTTGATTACGACGGTAAGAGCAATCTCCTTTTGGTCATTGACAACAACACAAATGATGTCACCACTTGGAGCCAAGCAAACTCCTGCCGCATATTCGACAACCATTCGGGCACCATGCTTCGTATCACCGGATATTACTGGGACTTCAATCCCTACTCCACCGAAAGTTACAACGAGCACGAGAACAATCACACCTACTATTACCGCCATCAGGTGGTGTTCGGCGATGCGTGTGACAGTTCCATCACCTGCCTGGTCACGAACCTTCAAATCAGCGGGCTCACCGACACCTCCGCCGTCTTGACATGGAGTGCTGTCAGCCTCAGTCAAGGTTTTGTCGTGGAATATCGTTCTGACCATGACGCAAACTGGTTGTCCGACACTGTCTCACTATCCACATACACCCTTTCCGGACTTATGCCCGGCACCGGGTACACCTTCCGTGTGGCACCGCTCTGTGACAGCGGGACTTACTGGAAAACCTGCTATTTCAAGACTTTGTGCGGCACGATGTCCACGATTCCATTTTTCGAAGATTTCGAGCATAATGTCATCTTTGCCGAGGCGGACAAATTCTTTGAATGCTGGTCCCGACAAACCTCGCCGGATGGCGTTCCTGTGACGGCAGGGACAAGCATTCCCGAAGCCCACAGCGGGCAGCACTTTCTCCTCTTCCCCGACACCACAGGCGCAACAAGCACCGCTGTGCTTCCCGCCTTGGACAGTTCCATTAGCGTCAACAATCTGCTTTTAGAATTTTATGTGAAATCTGATGAGAACAGCATGTTAGAGGTGGGTATCATGACCGATGCCGACTCTTCCGGCACATTCCAACCTATCGACACCCTCTTCCTCACGGCTTCCGACGTTTACGAAAGAACACTATGCCCGTTAAACCACTATGCCGGCACCGGAAGACACATCGCTTTCCGAGTCACCAATGAAGGAAACAGTTCGCTATACCTTGACGACCTCTTCATAGACTATGCGCCGGAATGCCTCACCCCCACCCATCTCACACTTGACGACCTGAGTGCCTCTACCGCCACGCTTTCTTGGCAGGAGGCGGGCAGTGCCAGCCAATGGGACATTGAATACGGGCCTGTGGGATTCACGTCCGGCACTGGCGTTTCCGTGTCCACTGATACATGCGCCATCACGATTACGGGGTTGCAGGCCGACCATCTCTATGAATTCCATCTGCGCAGTCATTGTGATTCGCTCTTTCAAAGCGAATGGACGGACTTGTTCACCTTTCAGACCCCATGCTATGAAATAGATTCGTTCCCTTTCTTGGAAGACTTCAGCACTCCTGCTTCCGGTGTCCACAGCAGCAGCACCATCTGGCAAATGCCCGAATGTTGGCACAGAATCAACTACTGCAGTATCTGGAGCGGGTATATGGAACTCCAATGCGGGAGCAGCTATGAGAAAGCATACGCCATCATGCCGAGATTAGCCGACCACGATGAGAACGGCGATACCATTGACATACGTTACCTTCAATTGGCTTTCAAAGGCTATTTTGCTTACGGAGAAGAAGGAAGCATCTCCATTGGGGTGATGAGCGACCCGTCGAACACAAACACCTTCCAGGCCGTCAAAACATTCAAAGAAGATGGTAATCATTCAGGAAACTTTTATGATACAGCCTATTTCTATTCCTATATGGGAAATGGACGTTATATTGCTCTGAAGGCTAACGAGCATGTGATGATACTTATGGATGATTTCATCTTGAGCCGCACTGATGGCACTTGCGCACCGCCCGAAAACCTTACCGTCAGCCAAATCCAAGGGGCATCCGCAATTATCAACTGGACCGAGGGACCTTACGGCGAGAGTGTCGAATACACGCTTCAATACTCCGAATTGGGTCAGGAGAACTGGCAAACCATCACGCATATCACTGACAATCAAGTTTTTATTAGTGGATTGGAGCCTATGACCGACTACGATGTCCGCGTGAGGGCGTTCTGCGCCGACAGCACCGACGGTAGTTGGGCGACAACCTCTTTCCGCACCACCTGTCTCAACGGAGACACCGTCAATTGTGACACGACATTCACCTGCACCCCTCCGAATATGTTCGTGGACAATATCACCGGCAACGAAGCCACGGTCTTCTGGGTGCCCGGCTATCATGAGGATTCCTGGGAGATGGAGTACAAACGAGTGGAAGATGCGGTTTGGACGGTGGTTAGCCTTCCCGTCGGCGGGCAACGGACCCTGACCGGACTGCAACTCCTCTCCGAATACACGCTACGCATGCGTTCGATATGCGCCCCTACAGATACCAGCGACTGGGCTTATTGCTCTTTTTCCACCGCTTGCGGTCGCATAGCCCAGATTCCTTATTATGCTGATTTTGAAAACTTTGAATATTACGCCAGCAACTCGCGTTTCCCCAAGTGCTGGGCACGCAGCGGAAACCACGTGAACGTTGATTTATTCAATGAAGGTACTACTCCGGGATTGTCCGACAACCACTGTATAACCTTCACGCACAGCACCGCCAATCCCAACCCCACAGCCATTTTACCGGAAATCGACAACAGCATTCCCATTTCCGGACTGGCTCTTTACTTCTACCGGAAAATCCCGACGGCTACTTGCTCCCTGGTTGTTGGTGTCATGAGCGACCCCGACGACATCGCAACCTTTGTCCCTGTGGATACGCTTACGCAAGAAGGCAACGGCTGGATCCAGGGCTATGTCCCGTTGGCTTCCTACACGGGGATGGGGAGATTCATTGCCCTGCGTTCCCTTTGCACCAGCGCATCGGGCACCCTCTACATTGATGACCTCGAACTGGTTTACAACACCGACTGTTCCAGACCTATCAACCTGACCATAAAGCACATCTCGCAAGAGACCGCTGAACTATCCTGGGAATCGTCCACTTCAACGGACGATTTCACGGTGGAATACGGTATGGCAGGATTCCTCCCTGGCACTGGTGTCGAAATCCTCATCACGGATACAACCCTCACCCTCCAAAACCTTTTGCCCGGGACTGAGTATGACGTATATGTATATTCCCTCTGCGGTAGAGTTCGAAGCGAACCGTCAAAAGTCTCCTTCACCACTTCTTGTGAAAGAATGTATGCGCCAACAAGCGAGAACTTTAATTCTTCCGACTCATTTCCTGCATGTTGGACTGAGGAACATTTGGCTGGAAACCTTGGATGGATGGTGACCACGCCAACCTCCTCGCCCTCATACGCGCATAGCGGCCCATACGCAATATGCCTCAAAAACCGCAGCTACACATCCAATATCACCCGACTGATCACTCCGGAATTAGACCTTTCCCAAGTATATCAGCCACACTTGCAGTTTTGGCTATTCCAAGCCCCCTGGTCCGGCGACCAAGACACGTTGGCTGTACTCTACAGGACTTCACCCGACAGCACATGGATATTCCTGAGTTCTTACTCACAATCCACCATGTACTGGCAACAGATTGATTTAGAACTCCCTACCCCCAGCACAGACTACCAAATCGCCTTTGAAGGCACTGCGAAATATGGTTTCGGAATTTATCTGGACGACATCAGCGTGAACCATGGGGCGATACCACCTCCTTGTGACACAGTCTCCGACCTCACAGTTACTGAAACCGGCAACCACCATATCACGCTCAATTGGTCGCCCAACAATGCGGCAGAATATTGGGAAGTCCGCTACCACAATATAGATTCCACCGCTTGGGACACTCTTATGACCATAGTCCCAACTGTCACACTTGAAAACCTGCCTGGACTCAGCACATTTGAAATCCTGGTCACCGCCCACTGTCAGTACAGCACTGTATCTGCAACCTCGTCCATCACCACTTCCACCACCAATGTCGGCATTTCCCGATTGGAAAGCGACATTACCCTGCACCCCAACCCCACCACTGGTCAATTGACCATCACTTCGTCTCAGGACATTGTCACCAGTGTCGAAATCCTTGACCTCACAGGACGAACCGTATCAATTCAGAAAGCAAAAGAAAACACCGTCAGGGTGGATATTTCCGAATTCCCCAATGGTGTCTATTTCGCAAAAATAGTGACCGAACATGGACAAGCCGTCCGCAAGGTCATCAAAAAATAAGGCAAATTAACGAGACAGCTCGTCAAAATGGTGTTCAATAGGGATGCCGTTGTCCTGCCTGAGAAAGTTTTGGTTGGCTTCGATGACGTGAGCCACGAATTTCATTGCTTTCAAGACACTGTCTTCCAAAGTATTACCTTTCAGATACTGACCGATAGTCACGGAAGAGAAGACATCGCCCGTGCCGGAGAACTGCGCTGCCACCTGACGGTAAGGAAGCACAATCGTCTTGCCTAATCCTTTGTCGAACAGCATCGTGCAGGTCTGCCCATCCATCACCATACTGGAGATAATCACCGAATTATCCCCTAATTCGTGTAATGTCTGTATCAAATCCTCCGCCTCATCAAAGGTCAGAGATTCTTTATCCAAATACTTGTTTGCCAAAAACTTAGCTTCCGTCACATTCGGCACTATCAAGTCGGCAATACGGCAAACGCTCCGCATGTACTCCACCGTTTCTTCCGTCGCACCGTTGTAGAGTTTTCCATCATCCGCCATAATGGGATCAACGAAGATGAACGTGCCTCGCGACTTCAGTTTTTGGCAATAATCCGTCACTATCCGCGTCTGCTCCGCGGAAACGAGGTAGCCCGTGCAGACTGCGTCCACGTTGAAGCCCTGCTCCTCCCAAATGTCGATGCTTTGGCGCATATACTCAGTAGTGTCCAGCACCGCGAACTTGCCGTAGCTGAAATTGTTGGAGACCATGGAGGAAGGAAGCCGGTATATCTCATATCCAAGGTGGGACAGAATCGGAGTCATCACCGACATGCCCAAGTTGCCGTAACCGACAATGTCGCCTATAAGGAGGATGCTGCTCATGATATAAGTTTCAGGTTTCAGGATTCAAAATTCAAAGGTCAAAGGTCAAGGGTCAAAGGTTAGTCTTCGAGGCAGTTGTCTAATTCGCGGGTGAGTTGGGGGATGTCCATGTGTTGGCCGATGAAGACGATTTTGATCATGCGGTCGCCGTATTCGGGGTCCCAGTCGCGCATGAAGGAGGGGTCTTCCTGCATCAGCTGCACCAGATCCTCCTGCGGGGCGGTGGCATACCACAAGCCCGCCTCCGTGAGCTTCTGCTGCACGCCTGCTTGCTCGTAAAGATACGACATGTCGCGGTATTCCTTGAAATAGCACACACCCTTGGCCCGGATGATGTTCTTCGGACGCTTCTTCGAAAGAAACTTATTGAATTCACTGATCTTGAACGCTTTCCGGCGATAATAGACAAACGTGGAGATACCGTATTCTTCCACTTCCCCACCCTCGTGGTCATGATGGTGATGATGATGGTGACCGTGATGGTCATGGTCATGGTCATCATCATCGTCATGATGGTGATGCTCGTGCTCATCATCGTCATCATCATGGTGGTGATGATGATTTCCATGCTCGTGATGGTCATCGTCGTCCTCGTCGTGATGATGATGGTCGGCGCGGGCCTCGCGTTCCTCTTCCTCTGTGGTCTCGCGCTCTAATTCGCGCACCCAACCCGTAGAAACAGCAACACGCTCATAGTCAAATGCTTTCGTACCCACAATGCGGTCCAAGTCCACTTGGGCGTAGTCGGTCTCGATAATCTCCGCACCGGGATTCAGATGGCGGATAATCTCCTTGACACGCTCCATCTCGTCCTCCGTGACTTCCGACACCTTGTTGAGCAGCACGATGTTGCAGAACTCTATCTGTTGGACAAGCAGGTTTTCAATATCCTCCTCGTCAATATCCTCGCGTTCGAGATCGCCACCGCAGGAGAACTCGCTCTGCATCCGCAACGCATCCACCACGGTAACAATACAGTCAAGGCGCGGGATGCCGGCCTCCGTGTATTTCGGGTTCATTCTCGGGATCGTGGAAATCGTGCGGGCGATGGGTTCCGGCTCGCAGATACCGCTGGCCTCGATGACGATGTAGTCGAACTGCTGTGTTTTGACCAAATCGGACAGTTGATCGACCAGATTCATCTTAAGGGTACAGCAGATGCATCCGTTCTGCAAAGCAACCAGGCTGTCGTCCTTCTCAGCGACAACCCCGCCCTTCTGGATCAGCGAAGCATCGACATTCACCTCACCTATATCATTGACTATCACCGCAAATTTGATACCCTTGCGGTTCGTCAGAATATGATTCACCAACGTTGTCTTTCCGCTTCCCAAATAGCCCGTCAGCAGTAACACCGGCACATCTTTCTTCATCATAATGTCTCAATTTTTCGGGGCGCAAAGGTACAAAAAATTGCTATTGGCTGTTGGCTATTTGCGGTTGGTTTTTAGCGGTTGGCAATTTGTAATACTCTTGGTATTTCCGGATGAAGCGCCAATATTCAGGCGTTTCAATCTTGGCGCATAATGCGGTGTAATGCTCCTGATAATAGTGCCTCATCTGTTTGGTAACCAGTCGGTCGCACTCGCTGTCGGTCTCAGCTTGCACCTCCTCATACGGGCGCATTCGTTCGCCCACTTCGAGATACATTTCGCCGGCGCGGAACATCAACTCTTCCTTGGGCAGCACGTGGCCGATTCCGTGCAGAAACACAGGCAGGATGTCGGCATCCAGCTCGCGGGCCAAAGCAAAGGCACCCTTATGGAAACGCAGAATCTCACAATTCGGGGAGCGCGTACCCTCGGGAAACACACAGACGGAATAGCCTCGTTCGTACAAATCCCTCAAACGCGGCAAGTTACGTTCCATCCCATCACTGACAGGATAATATTCGGCCTTGCGGATGACCAGTCCGTAGAAAGGATTCCGCCACACCCAGTCGTTCGTCAAGAAAACTATCTTCGGTGAAAGCGCCATCATGCACAGCAAGTCAAAATGGCTCTGATGGTTCGAAATAATAACCGCAGGCTTCTTGAAATTTTCACCTGAAGTATTATTCATAACAAACTTTATATGAGGAAGATGATACACAAAAAACACCGCCATTTTATACAAAAACGTGTGATAACGAAGTCGCTTTTCTTCCGTTTCCTTGCCTATCAAAAAGAAAATAGCCGTGAAGGGTATCAGGAACAGGAAGAGCAACAGGAAACAGAAGCCACAAAATAACGTGTACGCAAACCGTTTGAGTGTCACAGGAGTTTCTCGCGGCTTCCCGTTCTTCTTCGTCAGCAGGTCGAAAACGAAAGGCGGCAGGAAAGAGGCCATCATCACCACGGTGACCATGCCGATGATCGTGACCAGTGCGAGCGAACGCAATGCGGGATGCTTTGCCACAATCAGGCAGCCGATGCCCGCAAACATGATAAGCGCAGATATGACCACGCTGTGTTTGTAAGAGGCCAGGCGCGGTTTGCCCGTCGAATATTCGTACAACAATCCTTCCGTGATGAAGATCGTATAATCATCGCCTTGACCGAAGATGAATGTAGCCAAGATAATATTGACAATATTAAACTGGATGCCAGTGAGATGCATGAATCCGAGTATCCAGATCCAGCTGACTGCCAACGGCAGGAAAGCCATCAGCGCCAGTTCAATGCGACGGAAAGAGATCAGCAGAAAAACGAACACCACTATGCCGCACACCCATCCGATATAGTTGAAAGATCCGCGCAGCATATTCACCAGTTGGCTTCCCACATCATTTCCGGAAAAGACGAAGGTACTCGCATCGCCATTATCCAACAACGCATGTACCGCTTCCGGGTCGTCTGTCTTCACATAATTCACTATCCTGTATCCTTCATCCAGAGGATAGATATACCTTAAAGTAAAAGGTTCAATAACATCTTCAAAATCCTCAATATCAGCAATTCCACATTCTTGATTAATCAGATCTAAAAAGGGTTTGAAAGCCTCATCGGCAAAGCCTTGCGCACTCGCCTCGCGCAGGAAATCACGCAGGAAAGTCTGACGCGACTCCTCCTTCCAAAAGTCGTTCCAGCGGTCAGCGGCAACCTGTTGCCGGGCTTGCGAAGGCAGCATCTCTCCCACTCCGCTCACAGCCTTCACCACCGGGCTGGACTGCAATATCGTCACCAACGAATCGTTGCGGTTGACCGCTTCCTGCAAGGTGCGCCCTTCCGCCACCGCATACATCTGGTCGGAGGACTGCACTTGCGACAAAATCTCCAGATTGTCGCGTTGGGTTTGGGTCATGTAGTTGATATGCGACAAATCGCTGTCAAAGGAGATCTTTTTCGAAAAATAGCCCAGTACTATTGTGATTATCAGTCCGATGCAAAGAATCCACGGACGTGCTTTGCTGCGCGACAGATGACGGCCCGTCCATCTTTCAAACAGCAGATGCTCCGATGGTGACGGCCGGCTGCGCATAAACTGCGGCAGGAAAACCAGCACAAAGAGGATGGTGCCGAGCAGCATGAGGGATGCGAAAAGGCCGAGATCCTGCATGGCGCGCGCATCGAGCCATAGAAGGCAGAAGAAAGCGGCCACGGTGGTGAGATTGCCGATGAAAAGCGGCAACACCATCTCGCGGAGAGCCTCGCGCCGGTCACCCACCTCCTTGTATTCATCGAGGAAGTGCAGCGGATAGTTCGCCACAATGCCGATGATGACGGAGCCGATACCCAAGACGATGATCGAAATCCCGCCCCTGAAAACGAACACCCCCGCCAAGGCGAAAAGCGCGCCGAAAAGGATGGAGCCTCCCACCCATAGAATATCTGAAAGCCGGCGATAGTGCAGCAGCAATATGAGCAGAATCAGCACGATAGCGATGGCCACCGCCGTGATGGAATCCCGCTTGATACGGGCGGCATTGGTGGCTGCAATCAACGGCGCACCCACGGCAACAATCTCCGCCCCAGGAATCTCCTGCTCTACTTCTATTGCTTTTTCCTCCAAATATTCAGACAATTTTCCGTTGTTAAAACTCTCATTCGCTCCAAAGGGACTGTCAAAAGTGACGATGCCATACTTGCCATCAGCGGTAAACAGGTATCCATCAACAACTTGAAAAGCATCATTGAGTTTGAGGGAGTTTAGTCGCTGCAGGCACGGCGTGAACAGCTGCAACGGGTCCACAGGCAAAGTGTGCATGACCGTGCCCGCCACGGGGAACATCAGCAGTTGCTTGTCCTGGGCCAACCGTTCTTGAATGAACCCCGGAGTTCGCAACAACGAATCCACACGTGCATAATCTTCATCTTCAAGAAGATATGGAAGATGGGCATATACCGCATCCATAAGGTCGAAGATCTGAGTCTCGTCAACTGTAACACTCAGATTATCAACCATATCACTTTCAGAAAGAAGATCCCCATACTGCTGCATGGCGGTCTGGAGGGTTTCCGTGTCAATGGAATCGTTGGTGGCGGAAAAGACCACAGCGACGCGGTTTTGCGCCGCAAATTGCTGATACACTTCCTGATACTTCCTGCTCTCGTCATCGCGGGGCAGAAACTTTGCGATGTCCTCCTCATAGCGCACGCGGGAAGCGAGAAAAGCGAAAACAGCAGTGAGAGTCAACGCCAAAGCGACGGTCAGCCCGCGTCGTTTCTCCAAGAAATCATATATGCGCAAAAAGAACCCAGTCATTCTTAATTCTTAATTCTTAATTTCCGTAGTATTCGTAACGGCAAGTAATAAAACAAGGCTCCGAAGGTAAGCACACTATTGAGCACGCTGATGCGGAAGAAGTCCCAGAACGGCCGGAAGTGGCTCACGCGCTCGCCCTCAGGCGGATAATAGACACGTACGGGCACCGAAATCACCGGCACACCCCGCCACGCCGAAAAGACCAGCAACTCCAGCTCCGCCTCATAACGCGGGGTGATGGGCCATTGTAAGTTAATGGTTTCCAAAGGGTAAAGCCGATAGCCACTTTGCGTGTCCTCCAACGGGATGCCTGTCTGCAAGCGGAACCAAAAATTGGAGAACTTGTTGGCGAAAGTGTTTTTCGAAGGCATATTGTCGGCGGTGAGGTTACGGGAACCGACCACAAGAGCATCCTTGTTTGCTGAATGACAATCCATTATGGCAGGAATATCTTCCGGAAAGTGTTGTCCGTCGGAGTCGATGGTGACGGCATAGCGATAGCCGAGTTCCAATGCCCTTCGGAAGCCCCGCATCAATGCGTAACCCTTACCTCTATTGGGTGTATAATCCACGATTTCAGGGAGTTCCGAAGCATCGAAAGCGGCAGTAAGGGCCGCCAACGTCTCAGGGGTACTGCCGTCGTTCACCACGATGATGTTACGGGTATAGGCTCGAATACGGCGCAGCACGTCCACAATCGTCCGCTCGTTATTGTACGTCGGCACGATCACGCAGATGCGCTCATCCTCAAAAACCTTCTGCCACTCCATTAAGCTTCTTTACCAAAAACAAGTGAGAACTTCGTGAATATTTGTCCACCTGACACAAGCGTCCCCTTCGCAATCACGGTATCTCCATCCTTTTCCAACTTGTCAAAACACACTTCAACTATTTCTTTAGATGGACGTAATATATCAGTATATTTCAATAATTTAACTTCATGCAATACCAAACCAAATCCGTAAATCTTCTCGGCCAATTCCTCCACGATTCCCACTTGGCATACACCAGGCGTCACCGGATTGCCAGGAAAATGGCCTTGGTATATCGCGCACTCCGGCAACAACCGGATTCTAGCGACATTATCGTTTATCTCAACAACCGTATATAATTCGTCTTGCAATTTCATCTTCTTTCATCGCATCAGTTAAACACCGAATCCGCAATTTTCTCGTTCAACTTCGTGTTGGCAAACGTGATCGTGGTGGTGTCGCCGTTGGCCTCTTTCATTTCCACTTTGGTCACAGCGTTGTGTTTGTCATTGAAATAGAGGTAGATATTCGTGAACATCTTCTTCAGTTTCGCTTGCTTCGGGGTAAGTTTGGCTACCCATTGGTCGCTCTGAGTGTACATCTCGACGGTGAAGTCTCCATTTTCGGACAAAGCCGCTCCGGTGACGCTGTTCATGACGACCTGCGCGATGCCCTTGAAGAGCTGCCCGCTCTGGCCGTCGGCCTTCCGTGTTTTGCCATCCTGTTGAATATAGACCTGGCCATCGGCTTTCACGATGAGGGCGTATTTGTTGGGCGATGCGTAGGCCCATTTGAGGTTCTTGCCTGCAAAGAACATCTGTCCTTTGGAGGTCTGCTTCTCCTTGAGCATGGTCGATTGCCGTATCTGCGTGAAGTCGCACTGGATGCTTTTCACGGCGGCGGTGGCCTTCCCCACCGTCTCCACCATCTTCTTGGCTTGTTCGGGGGCGGCCTTCTTGAGGGTTTGGGCGGAAGCCGAGGCTACAAGTAGGAGCAGCACCAAGCCCCACACTGCGCTGCGCTTGTGTGTGGTTATTAGCGCTTCGCGCGTCTTGCCCCTCCGGGGCTGCTTAAGGAATATGTTTTGATACCCCCCTGCCCTGCGGGCATCCCCCCTAAAGGGGGGAATGGTGCTTCGATCGTTAGATTCGTCTATCTTATTCATAATTCAGCATTCAACATTCATAATTCATCATTGCGCCACAAAATAACATCCCGCCATGATGAGCAGGACTCCTATCCAGCGGGTGGCGGGCACGGTTTCGTGAAAGATGAGCACGGCGGCGAGCATCCCGAAGACGTAGCTCAGCGAAATGAGCGGATAGGCGCGGGAGAACGGGTAGTTCTTGAGGATGTACATCCAGAGGACGGCGCCGGCACCGTAGGCCGCGCCGCAACCCAGCCACCACCAATTGGTGAGCTGCGCCAGGAAAAACGAGCCCTTCCAAGCGAACGTACCCATCTTCTGGAGCGCAAATTTCAGAAACACCTGTCCGGAACATAAAAGAACCGACTGGATAACAGCCAAAACGATTAGTCTCATAGCGTTATTTTGATGATTTCGGCACGGTCCTCCATGCCTTTTTGGTGAATAACTCTCACGTTTTCAATCTCATAGATCGGGTGCTCACCTGGTTCCACGGAAAGCATCCACGCCTCGGAACGGTCGCGGACTTCCAACTGCCCGAAAAAGGTCGGATGCTGCAACTGCAACTCCGTCAGTTCGTCGTTCGCGCATACGAGCGCGGTATGCAGCCTGCCCGTTCGCAGCCGCAGGAAAGCGTCCTGCAACGCCAACTCGAAGGAAACGGTACGATGCGAGTAAGTAGTGTTGTAACCGTGGTTTTTCGTGTAAATCGCAATCATCGAGGCCACGGTGTTGTGAGTCGATTGCATGAAACAGGTGGGCATGTTCATCGCCTCGCCCTCCGTCGCCAGACCGTTGAGCATCTGCACAGTGTTCTCCATGCAGCCCATCGCAGTACCGTTGAGGATGGCATCAGGCTCCCCTATCCCGCTGACTTCCATCGCTTTGAGCGCAGTCACCAAGGCCCGTTTCTGCAACTTGCCCATACGGCGCGCCTTCATCGGCGGTATGTAACGGCTATACTCCTCTGCCGGAACATCTTTCACGATAGCTGTAACAAACACCTTATTCATAGCGAGACAAGATTATCGACGAGTCGTTGCCCCCGAACCCGAAGGCGTTGCACATCACGTGACGCAGATCGGCACGCGGGCATTCCTTTCCGGAAACAGGAACAACGCATTGCTCGTCAAGATTTTGGTATTCAGATTGATACGGAAGAAAACCGTTGCGCATCGCCAACAGGCAGAAAACGGCCTCGATGGAGCCCGACGCGCTGGTCGTATGCCCCGTATAGGATTTCGTGGAGGAGACAGGCGGCAGTTTTTCGCCAAAAATGCGTCTCAGCGCAGTGCTCTCCGAAGCGTCATTGTTAGGTGTTCCCGTACCGTGCGCATTCACGTAGCCAATGTCGGATGGGGACACCCCAGCATCTGCAACAGCCTGCATCATAGCCAAGTAAGCTCCTTCACCGTCTTCCGAAGACGCCGTCTGGTGGTGTGCGTCGCAGGAGTTCCCGCCCCCGCTGAGCACCGCAAGGATCTTCACGCCGCGCTGCAACGCCGATTCTTCGCTCTCCAGCACCAAATAGGCTGCGCCTTCACCCAAGTTCAGTCCCGCCCGGGTCTGGTCGAACGGACGACACCTTTCGCGGTCCAAGATCATCAGCGACTTGAAGCCGTTGAGATGGAACAGCGAGAGCGCTTCCGAGCCGCCCGCCACCACGACATCCCGCTCTCCGCTCTCTATCAGCAACTTGCCCATTATCAGCGCATTCATAGCCGACGAGCAAGCCGTGGAAACGGTACTGGTAAAGTCGAAATCGCCACAACAGTCGGCAATATCGTTCGTGGATGCGCCACAATCGTGAACATCAGGCATTCCCATGGGTAGTGGCTCAGGATAAAGGTGTTCGGTGACATCCATACCTCCGACGGTGGTGCCGGAAATCAATGCAAGACCTTTGTAATCAAGCAACTTGGCTTGTGCCAATGCTTCCCGTAATGCCGCCACACCGAGCAGATGCGTGCGCGAGTACAAACGTCCGGAAGGCAGCCTTAACGTTTGCAAGAGCTCTTCGTTAGACACCGGTACCTCGCCAACCGGGAACTCGCGATGTTCCGTAGGCAGATAGCGAGCCTCACTGATGCCGGAAATCCCGTTCATCAAGGCAGCAGCATTCGTTTCCGCACCCACTCCGAGCGCGGAAACGACTCCCATACCGGTTATGACGACTTTCGGACGCATTATTTCGTACGGTTCGCGGCCACGTAGTCAGCCATCGTGCGCACAGAGGCGAAGATCTCCTTACCCTGCTTCGGGTCGGCAATCTTGATGCCGTAGTTGCGTTCCAACAGCACAATCAGTTCGAGCACATCGATGGAGTCGAGGCCGAGGCCCTCGTCCCCAAACAGCGGCGCATTGTCGTCGATGTCCGCCGGTGTCATCTCTTCGAGGTTCAACGCCTCGATCATTTTGGTTTTTAATTCTTCTATCAGTTCCATATTGTTTGGTTTTTATTCCTTTGACTTTTATCGCTACTCCCGCAGTCCGCATCTGCCCCCTGTTTCAAGCCCCACATTACGCTGCGCTTGCGTGGGGTTTTACCCCCCTGCCCTGCGGGCATCCCCCCTAGAGGGGGGAATGGTCCTTCGACCGTATTATTCTACATTCTTCATTCTACATTCTTCATTGTGAATTAAAAAATCCGCTTCGTACTCCGTTTCCGAAACGGCCTCTATCCAGCCGGTCAGCACGCTGGTCGTTTCGGAATCGAGGAAAGCACGGTCAATTGCCTGGTTCATTGTCTCTTCCGATTTCTCGGGCAGGAGGATGAACTCACTTTCGCCGTGGTATTTGTTGCGGATGGCGATCTCGCCGGTGACGATGTTGGGCAACGTATAGACAAACACCGCCGGCGACGGGTAGAACTCCTCGGGATCGGCGATAGTCCGCTGGAACGTGCGGTCGGCATTCAGCGAGGAATGGCGGTTGAAAAGGATGACGGCACGGTCGGCACGGGGCACGAACCGTTCGGCACCTTCGGCATCCAACAGAATCTCCGACGCGATGAACCCGATCTTGCACAACACATCCATCTTGAAGAACTTCGGGTAATCCATCTTGTACTTGCGGTACAAATGCGTCAAAAACGATTCCCCCGCGACGGCCTCCGCCACGCACTTCCCGTCCAGCATCAAGCTCCTCGGCGTCAATTTAACCCTATGTGTTACCTTCGGTTCCATTTCTTTCAACAATAAATCGTTGGCTATGACTATAAACTACAACTATGACTATAAACTATGACTATGACTTATGACTATTAACCTACTAACCGTTACAAAACGCCGCTGCGGCGTTGCAACCACCAAAACCCGACAACAGTTTCACAAAAGCATTCTTCTGGGTATCAATGGATTCAGATGACAATTGCACCGGCATGGACACACCCAATTCGTCGAAGCCTCGGGTGGCGGGTGCTTTACCGTCCTCCAAGGCACGCATCGTGAGCAGCGTTTCCAAAACGCCGGCTGCACCGAGCGTATGTCCGTAATAGCCCTTCATGGCGTTCACGGGCACAGAGTTCAGGCCCGCACGGTTGATGGCAATAGCCTCCATCTCGTCGTTGTACATCGTAGAGGTTCCATGTACATTGAGGCAGGCCAAGTCGTTGGCGGTCAAGCCACTATCGGCAAGTGCCGTCATCAAGGCGCGGTAGCTGCCCTCGCCTGTGCGTGACGGTCCGGAGATATGATTAGCATCGTTGCGGACAGCTCCGGCCAACATCCGCCAGCCGTCGGAATTGTCATCGGCAACTTGATAAACCACTGTCGCAGCGGCCTCGCCCAAATTCAGCCCTTTGCGGTTCGCACTAAAGGGCCGGCACTGCTCGTCCGACAAAGCCTTCAGTGACTGGAATCCTGCCACGATAAACGGTGACAGCACGTCCGCTCCGATAACCACAGCGGTATCATATTGTCCAGACATCAGGCAACGAAACGCCTCAATTTGCGCACACAGTCCTGAAATACAGGCATTTGAAACCGTCAAAGGTATATTTGTGTTCCCGAAACAGGCAGCCACCTTTTTTGCGGTATAGGCAGGGGTAACGCACTCTAAATCCGGGTTCTCCTCCGCCAGCAATTCCACATTGCCTTTGGTGGAAGAAAGGATGAATACAACGCGCTCTGACTTGGCATCTATACCGCTCTGTTTCACTGCTTTAAAAGCAGAAAGAAAGGCTATTTTCTCAAATTTTGTGCGTAATGAGGGAAGCTGGGAAGCGTTCACTTCTTGCTTCAATTCCGCATCCAACCGTTCATTGGGAATCAGCGACACAAAGCAGGGAAATGGCATCCCCCACAGCGACTCATAACGACGCAGAGCAGACTTCCCGGCCATCACTGCCGAGAAATTCTCCTCGACCGAAAAGCCGAGTGGCGACACGATGCTTTCTCCTATCTTCTTGACTATCATGCTTCCCTCCTTTCTCCTGACAAGGCTATCGTCAACTCTGCCACGGCAATCCGACGATTGTTCACAAACGATTCTGCAGCAACCAATTTCATGTCTCCAAAATCCTCCACCACTTCCATGCGAGTGCGCAGAGTTTCACCCACCCGAGGGGAATTTTCAATCTGCATCCGCTTGACTGCACCAATGTAACCTATTCTCACATCTTTCTTCCCATTGACATAGACATCCGCGTATCCCAACTGCGCCGCACAGGTCTGCGCCATCACTTCAATCAGCGCGTAGGCATTCAAACGGCCTTCTGTCACGAAAATGTTATCTTTCCGAATCAGCAACGATGTCGAGGCCGATTTCTCGTCTGCGGAAATCAGTCGGTCCAACATCAACATCGGAGGTTGTTGCGGCAGAAGTGTTCGAATGTCTATCTGCTGTATATTTACCATGTCTTTAGTTTCAGGTTTCAAGTATCAAATCTAAGTTCTAAGTCTTAAGTCTCAAGTCTCAATCACCCCAAAATTCATAATAGTTAAACCATTGCTCGGGATAGAGGCGCAGCACCTCCTCCAGATGCCCGACATACTGACGGGCGTAAGCGTTGATGCGTTCCTCTTTTGTCGCGCCCTCCTTTTCTAACCTGTTGACATACACTTTATAGCGTTTGGCAGAGGATTTCATCACATTCACAGTGAGGACGGGCAGGTCGCGTTGCACGGCGAGGGCGAAAGAGCCCATCGGGAATTTAGCGGGCGCACCCAGAAACTCGCATTCCACGGTCCTTTGTTTGCCCAGAAGCCGGTCACTCGGGAAGCTGACGCTTTCACCGTTATCGAGGGCGTTGTTGATGGCAAAGAGGTGCGAGAGGTCGTCTTTCACGGGGATGATGCGAATGTTGGTGTCGTTGAACAGCCTCTGCCTGTTTTCCACGATGGCTTCGGCCTCCTCGCCGAAAGCGAGCGCGTTGAAGCGTTTTTTCGTCGCCACCAATGAAAAGCCGGCCAGCTCGTAGTTGCCGACATGGGCGCTCAAGATCATGAAACCGGGTTCTCCCTCCGCCAATTCCTGGTAAAGATGGTAGTTTTCGACATCCACATCGAATTTGCCACCGCCGAACATGTAGAAACGGTCGAGGATGACCTGCGAAAAGCGGGAGAAATTGCGATAAACTCCGACAAAGGCTTTCAAAGGTCCGTAGCCAAGGCGGCGGTTAAAATAGTGGTACATAGGCTTGTAGCCCTTTGAAAACAGGAAATAGAATGGTACTACAAAAACAGCCACAAAACCGTACATCAGTCGCAACGGCACGTGGCGGACGATACGCACGAGCGTCCTGTGCATCCACGAGGTTCCGTCGGTACCGCCTTGCCAAGCCCGTTCCTGCGCCATGGGTGAGGTTTTACGCCATCTTGGAGGCTACATAATCATAGAATTGGGCGAGGGTCTTCACCGACTTCATCTCATCAGGCTTGATCTTGAAGCCGAAAAGCTTCTCCACAATCACCACAATATCAACAAAATCGAGACTGTCGATACCCAAATCCTCTTTCAATCGTGCCTCTGGCTTCAACTTTTCCTCGTCGATTTCCAATTCTTCCACCAAAAAGGCGTTCACTTTTTCTTCTATCTCACTTCGATTCATGCAATTAACTCTTTTTAAAAACGGCGGCAAAAATACGCAAAATTATCGAAATATCCGCTACTTTTTTTAAGATTTGAGACGTAGGACTTGAGACGTAGAAAAAAAGCCCTTCACCATTTTGGCAAAGGGCTTCGATTTTTAAAATAAAGCAGAATCTTGGACTATTTCCGCGCCAGCTTTTTGTTGCCAGGCCAGGTGGTATAGACCTGCTCTTTGTTGCGTTCGTAAATATTGCCTTGTGCGCAGTTGCTGAATGTGAGGCCGGAAGCGGTCACATGGTAGTTGGCGAAGTCATATTGTTCAGTTTCCCAATCAACTGGGATGGCGACACTCATACCATAGCCGTTGCTGCCGCTGATGGTCACGTTGCTCAATGCAAGACGGGTATCCTCATTCATGTATAAAGCAGCATCCTCCGCATGCATGCCAGCGTTCTGGATGTTGCAACAGGTCATGTTGCAGCCGCCGTTGGTCTGACGGGTGGAACCGATTTCGATACCGCTCCAATAGCCAGGTTCGTTGCTGAGACCACGGAAGACGACGGGTTGGGAAGAGGTGCCGTTGACCTGCAGCAACGCGTTGCTGTTAACCGACACGTTCTGGTCGTATGCCATAACAAACACCACACCGGCATTCACCTTCGCAATGGCACTTCCGTCAACATGAAGACCTGATTTCAAATAATAGGGCACGCCCTGATTGCCGTAGGTGACCGTTAAGTTATCCTCATCAAGCCAATAGTTGTCAATCTCAACCATGTTGTTCGTGTTGTTAGCATAGGTATTTCCGGCACCGAGATTGTTGACCACCTTATGATTGGCCAAAATAACAGGACATTTGGTGTTTTTGACGGTATTGTTCTCAAAAGCGGAAAAATTGCCATCCTGACCAACAAAGACGCCATAATTTGTCGCACCATTGACCGTACAATGCTTCATGGAAAGTTTGCCGTAAATCAGCACCACTTCCTCGTAGCTACCGCCATTGATGAAGTTGACATACTCGAACTGGTTGTCATTGCGGTTGGAGTTGACCTGCACATTGTCCCATGCGCCGATGTTCTGGTTGTTGGCCGGACCGGTGAGGGTGATCGGCTTGTCAGCCGTACCCACCATGCGCAGACCGGCGTTTTCTTCCACAGTGATACCATCATTGACACTCGTGAACATGATTGTCACACCGGGCTCGATGGTCAGGAGGGCATTACCTTCCACATAGAAACGGCCTTCGATAATGTAGTCAACCCCTGCGCCGCGATCGGGCCAGTTGGTGTTGGCGCTGATGCTGCCGGAAACCGTCACAGCGTTTTCAGTACCACCACCGCCACCGCCAGGGGTGTCACTGAAGATGGCGATGTACTCGGCATTGCCACTCACCACAATCTTACGCGGGTTTTCGACATTGCCGTCGTTCCACGCTATGAAATAGTAACCTGTAACGGGGACGGCTGAAATGGTGACCGTCTCGCCATCCTTGTAAGTACCTGAACCCGTGACTGATCCCCAATCATTGTTGTTGGATTTCACCGTAATGGTGTAACTTTTCTTACAGCCCGTCAAAGTCAAAACGACCAACAGGGCCATAGCTGAAAATTTGATGATTCTTTTCATAATAATTATAATTGTTGTTTGTTTCTGCCTTATTTTTTCGGGCGGCAAAAATACATAATAATTCGACTGTCCTTCCCAAAAAAATGTATTTTTGCAATTTATAACAGAAATCCTCATCCGTATGAGAAAAATATACCTATTCTTTTTATTCATCTCCATTTTGGGCACCTGTATGGCACAGACTGTAAACATGGAAGAGGCCACCGCAGCTGCCCAACGCTTTTTCGAGCAGAATGGTAAAACGTTAACAAGCTGCGCCAAAATCATCCAAGATGACCAAAAAGAACCGCTTCTCTATTTCTTCAACGCGGAAAACGGCTTCGTGGTGATTTCAGGCGACAAAAGTGCTCCGCCGGTGCTTTCCTTCTCCGACCACCAGCTCTATAACGACAGCGATGTGGTGCCGCCATTCGAGATGTGGATCAACCATTACGCCGACCAAATCAGGGAAATCAGGAAACAGCATATCATTCAGACACAATATGTCAGCCAATGGGAGAATATCCTATCGGGCGCACCTGCCTTCCGCTCTGGCGACGAGGTGGAGCCGCTGATGCTGTCGAAGTGGGATCAGGGCGAATATTACAATTACTACTGTCCGAGGGATGCTGCGGGCGACAACGGACGGGTGGTGACGGGCTGCGTGGCCACCGCCATGGCACAGCTCATCTACTACTACCGATTCCCAGAAACCGGCATTGGCAGCTATTCTTACACCGACGAGAATTATGGTGTGCAGTCGGTGGATTACGGAAACGCCACCTATAACTATAATGCCATGTGCGACGTCCCAACATCCATCAACACAGAGATTTCAAAGCTTATTTACCATTTCGGCGTGGGCGTGGACATGCATTACGGTCCCGATGGTTCCGGCATGTTCAATCACAGCGCAGCGAGAGTGCTCCGCACCTATTTCAAGTACTCTCCCGAAACCGAATATCTCTACCGCGACTCCACCGACCTCAACTGGGACAGCGTGATTGTCAGCCACTTGAACCGCCGGATGCCGCTCTACTACGCTGGGTGGAGCGTTCCCAACATCAATGGACATGGCTTCATCTGCGACGGCTACAAAATTGTGGACAGTGCCTACTATTTCCACTTTAACTTCGGATGGAGCGGCTACATGGACAGCTACTACTACACAAACTCCTTGATTGTGGGATCCTACAACTTCAACCTCGCGCAGGAGCTGATCATCAACGCATATCCCGACACCACGCAGTACACCTACCCCACCCCGCAGCCCCTGACCGGCAGCCTGACATTGACTGCCATGGAGGGAACTTTCACCGACGGCAGCCAGACATACGAGCACTGCCCTGCCGGTATGGACTTCACCTGGAACATCGAACCTGACGTGAGCAACCTGACAAACGTCACATTAACCCTTCATTACAGCCTCGCTGAAGGGGATACTTTGTTTGTCACCAACCCCTACGTGAACACTTTCGAGATGCGGACAGCAGACACGGGCACAGTAACCATTGATTGGGGCACGACCGACCTGACGGTTAACCTCAAGACCCACTCTTCGGCAAGCGAGGGTTTCCGCGCCCACTATACCGCCCACCGCACCGAATTCTGCAGTGGGACAAGGACATTTTCCAGCGTCACCGGCCACATTGAGGACGGCAGCGGCGACAACGACTACAACAACCTGACAACCTGCAAGTTCAAAATCGTGTTAGGTCCCTTCTCTGCCATCCATGTTGACATTAACTCGTTAGATTTAGAAGAGGGCAAGGATTTCCTCTACTTTTACGACAACCTGATGAGCGAGGCAAATCACCTGCTTACCCTGACCGGCAACCTGTCAAACACAGGCTACACATTTGATACCCGACGTCTGCTGATGGTTCTGGAAACGGATGAGACCGGAACGGCAGGCGGATTCTCCCTTGATTACGAGGGAGGTCAAGTGGGCGTTGAATCCCATGCCCGTCAAGATGTGAAGCTGTTCCCTAATCCCGCGCAAGACCAGCTCCAGCTCTCCTACTTCACCCCCATCCAACAAGTGGACATATTCAATGCCGAAGGAGAGCTTGTCTTCAGTGAGACTCCTGACAACGAGGAGGCATCCTTGCAAATCAGTCAGTTTCCCGCCGGCATCTATATCGTGAAAATCACGGCAGAAGAGCAGATCATCACTCGGAAATTCATTAAATTATAATCAGAATCTCCGTAATTTTTTCTCGTCAACCGGGTCAAGGGTGAAGATGTCATCACTGCTGACACGGATGACAAGCAGTCCTTCATCGTGGGCGAGGGCATCCGCACCCGCCTCGTAGTTGATGGCTGCGATGGCGGCAATGACTTCCTTGTCGGCGCATTCGGGGAAGAAATCCCTGAACATCTCCATCTTACGCAAGAACCGCTTCACTTTCTTCTTGGTGAAATGCTCCTTTACCTCTACCGGGACGACTATGCTTTCATTACCGAGCATCGCATCCACCTCCATCTGTCTGTTCCCAGGTGCGAGCACTCGTATCAAGTTTTTGCCTCGGTCATGCAGGTCGAAACCCGCCTCCTGGAATATCTTTTCCGCTGAAGAACCGACCAGACCCTCTACCATGTGTCCCGTGACACCGATGAATTCTATTGAAATGCGCCTGATCGATGCATTGGTCTCCGCAAACATCTCTTTGACTTGCCTGTCGGTCTCTTTCATCCGTCTGTCGAATTCCTCCCTGCTCTCTTTTAGCCCTCTGTCGAACTCCTCCCTGCTCTCTTTTAACCCTCTGTCGAACTCCTCCCTGCTCTCTTTCAACTCCCTATTGAACTTCTCCTCGCTCTCTTTCATCCGTTTGTCGAACTCCTCCCTGCTCTCTTTTAGCCCTCTGTCGAACTCCTCCCTGCTCTCTTTCATCTGTTTGTCGAACTCACCCCTGCTCTCTTTCATCTGTGCAGAGTTCTCCTTTACAAGCCTCCAAGTTTCTTTGAGTTCGTTTTCGCGCTCTT
>JAEEGJ010004925.1_pt1 | contig 43427 bp, 36 predicted proteins | sample 8958761 | NCBI WGS metagenome assembly JAEEGJ01 (sample SAMN16246546, study PRJNA631951) | gut metagenome | biome: gut microbiome; feature: rumen; material: RS-attached | host: Bos | place: Iran: Karaj | collected 2018-10
CGTAGAAATACAGACCTGTTACGCAGTAGTTGCTCTTAGGCTGTACCGGTTTCTCTTCAATGGAGATTGCTGTGCCTTCCTTATCGAATTCCACGATACCGAATCTCTCGGGGTCTTCGACGTAGTAACCGAAGACTGTGGCACCCTTGCCGGATTCTGCGTTCTCTACGGCGTTTCTTAGTCTGTCACGGAGTCCGTGACCGGAGAAAATGTTGTCGCCAAGGATCATGGCAACATTGTCATCACCTATGAACTCATCACCGATAATGAAAGCCTGCGCGAGGCCGTCAGGTGACGGCTGAACCTTATATGAGAGATTGATGCCGAACTGTGAGCCATCCTTAAGGAGCTCTTCAAATCTAGGAGTATCTGCCGGAGTTGAGATAATGAGGATATCCCTGATACCTGCCGACATGAGGACCGACAAAGGATAGTAGATCATCGGCTTGTCATAGACAGGCAGAAGCTGCTTGGATGTTACCATTGTAAGAGGATAAAGCCTCGTGCCGGATCCGCCGGCCAGAACTATGCCTTTCATATCAGGTGCCTCCGTTCAGGAATTCGCAGTATATTATATATTATTAAAAGAATGGACTCAAATCGAGTTAACCTAAATATTGGTAATTATCAATCCAAAAGCCTAAAACAACGAAACAGATTTGCTGTAAGAATAACCCAGTCAAACAAAGTGAATTTATCGAACACGTTTATTTATACTATTCCTACAAAACCAAAACTCCTAAAGTGTCAGTACATCCACAATACTATTCACATACTTATAACCAGCGATAAAAGCATGTAATTGATATGATATAAGGAACCCCTCAGAGGCGGCTCTGCCTCTGAGGGGCTGCATATAGCACCTCGATGTCACTCTTTTGTTGCTTTTATCCTGCGCTTATAATAGCTATGATCTGCAGGATGATTAAGGTGATGGTGAGCAACTGGGAGACAAGGCCCAAAATAACACCAATAATCGTTAATGCCCTCATAGGAAGCTTCCTCCTAAAAACATTGCAAACGTTGTGCCCTTGGAATTATACTGTAGATGTCCAGACTACAATTATAATTCCACTTCCATTTGGAATTATAATTCATGGCAACGCAAATTTCAATATTAATGTAAAATTTTTTATATTAATATTCTTTAGACAAAAAATCAAGCCTTGTCTCAAATTATTCACTTGACATTAACCAAAACGTGATAGTAAAATATCATGCATATTACTTGTATTTGTGTATAATACAAGTAAGTAATGCCTTTGTGCATTGCAAACGTATGGAGTTGCTCAAGCAAGAAAGTTTGTCCAGCATGAACTTGTTCATGAAACTGATTGCTAAGCTAACCTAAACAACTTTGAGCGGAGTGTTTTTCATTCCGCTCATTTTATTGAATCACGGACTATTGTGACATATATTCTCCCTGTTAGGAATTTAGAGACTTTTTCGAATAAGCATTATCAATCCACAACCTGCATGCCAACACTATATATTATTTATAATTAGGACGCTCAGATGCGTATAATGCCCTTCCACAAAATAGTTCTGTCGCGGTTCGAAAAATCAGGGACATCCAAGTGCAATAAAGATATTAGATGCCCCCGGCTATTTGATTTGTCTGTTCTTGATCCACATTTGAATCTTATTGATCGTTTTTTCCTCGTATACCCAACCATATAAAGCCAGAATCAGGAATACCGGATAGAGTCCATACAGATATCTGGATTTGATCTCCCAAATCAAGAAGAACAAGAAGAAACCACAAACTGTAAAGAACAGAACACTGAATGCATTTGCATTTCTCTTTTTTGCGCGTAATGTGCCTATTACGGCGAAGAACATATAGAACAAATACTGTGCTCTCAGCACCATATTAATTACAATGCGCAACAAGCGATCCGGACTATCTGAGATGTATTTGGTAACGACAGTATCATAATCATAGGGAGTATTCGGATAGCCCAGTCCATAGCGGCCAGACTGATATGTTCCTTCACCCCATATCCAGAAAGTCTTCTTGGCATATACAGTCAATACCTTAAGTGGTCCATACTCCTTATACCTCTCAACACAATCCCATAAGGTACAGTCAGATGTGTGTGAATGATCCTGGAAACCGAATTCGGCTTCATTCATACCCATTCTGATAAAAGACCAAACAGGATAACCTTGTGCGCCTTCGCCAACCAGGGCGAGTGTATACCATTTCTCGATCAACACATATCCGAGTATTACACTGGCAAGGTATATGATCGAGTACAACTTTTTCTTCTGATAGAAGAACATATACATGGCAACAGCAATAACAAGGATTATTCCGGACTGTCTTAATACGAACTGCAAGCAAGAAACAATTATAGTTATCACCCGGATCCAGATAGCATCATCGTTACGAATGACAAGATACAGCATCAGTATGGAGAGCATTACTGCCGGAACTTCATTATAAATGTGGTTGTTATAGAATAGTGCGGGTAAGAACAATGCTCCCATCCAAAGCATTTTGCTTTCATATTCAGTGAATAATGCTTTGGGGGCGTCAGCAATTCTGACCTCTTTAGAGGTTAATACCCCATATATCTTTGCCGTAAGAACAAGAGTCAACAATCCACATATAAGGTTGACTATCTTCTGAGCCCATAACGATGTGCCACAAACCTTAACAATGCCATAAACATATAAGATCGTTGGTATAACATTTACATTTACAATCATATATCCGCCGGGATCATTCAGGTCGTTTGTTGCCAGATCAAATACGATCTTCTGATCCGATACCGGAATCATCGGTACAAGGAACAAGAATGCAGCTGCCGTAATAACATAGAATACTATCGGAACAACAGGATTCCATTTGATTATCTCACCAAGTTTCATGATGCCTATCGTGATCAACACGACTACGATTATTGCTAACAAAAGGAATCCGCCTCTATAATCAAAATACGGGTAATCATCGAAGTGGTATTCCGGCTGCACAAACACATCCAGTACAACAATCGTTGTAAATAGGATTACAACTATAGAGGTAGATAGTTTCTGCAGAAAACTCATGTTTTAACTTGCACCTTATCTTTTATTTTTCTAACAATAAGAACTATCGCTATGGATATTCCTGTCGAGATTGCCATCACAACAAGAGGGAACCTGTACCCATTATAGATATATCCACAAAAAGCATTGTATGGTGCATAGGATTCTATAATCTCACCTATCAGCTTATGTATCACATATATCCAAACAGAAGCTTTCCCTAGCGTTTTTGCTGTCGCTATGAGTTTATCATATCTTTTATTGCCGGTGTCCGGCCCTGGCAGACCCAGCACCAACACAATCAAAGATACAGCCACCAAAAACATTCCTATCGGCATCTCGGCTTTTCCAAAAGTAAACCACTGGAACAACCCAGCAACTATGCCAAGAATCAAAATCAACATCAATATGATTCTCAGTTTCTTAGTGTGGGTATTCCACTTGTTCATAACCAAAGAGATAGTATAACCCAAGAGAAACATCGGAATACCGAACAACCAAGCATTCCTATAATACTGCTTGGGAACGGGTTCAGCCATAACCATTGACACTACTGATCCCATCCAGATGTGAGCACACAATAAGATAGTCATCAACACCATAAGTACAGTGTTCAGGATCTTCTTGTTTTTAATCACTAAGTGGGAAATAAGAAACAGCAGATATGCTATGGCCAAAGCTTCAATAAACCACAAGTGATTTGAGAACGGATTGATGCTATAAAGAACAAAATCTGTACCAGTAGCAACATTTAACTTCTCACTGAGAAAGTTCTTTATTCCTTCGTTCAGTATGGATTTTGTTTTCCACACTCCCCATAGCGCATAAACGAGAGTAATTGAAACAAGAAGCACAGTATTCCTCAAAAAGCGGCGCCACAATATGCGATTGTCGCAATTGAATGAATAAAACCCGGATACCATAAAGAAAAATGGCACAGCTACTCTAGCAATACAATCAACAGCTTCCCCGAATTGTCCCGGCAGCACAAAGTGAATACAGACAACCATGTTCGCCAATATGAATTTGACTATATCCAGATAAGGGTTGTATGTTTTTGTCTTCACCTATTTCTTTCCTCACAGTTTAAGGAGTATATACCAGTACTTGATAGTTAGAAGAGTCCACCGGAAGCTCTGAACAACCATATAATATCAAATCAGCCGCTCGCTCATCGCCAATCGGGAACAGGAAATAAAGTGATGTACTATCTGTTCCATAGGTCTGAATAGTCGCTATATAATTGTCCCAGTATTCTTCGCGTTCTTCACTAGATAATGCCATATATGATTCAAGAGAAACGAGTTCATTCAATTGTATTCTTGATGTGTACATTCTTATCGAGTAGTTTAATGTACCACCATAATCATTGATTCCATGCATCTCATACATTGACAACAAAGTACGATCTCCGTCCATATCGGATAATATAGCATCACAGATATCCAGGTGTTCCTGAGGTATCTTATATGCGTTTTCAGATAGTAAATACATATCAGACCCCCATCCTTTCTCTGCTCTTTGCCATGGTGCTACACCAAAAAACAATAACACCGAAACAATCGCTACGCTCAAAGCAACAGAGAGAATACGGCTTTTCTTATTGACCCAAGACACCAATGAAGCAAACACATAAGCCTCTGTAAACAGAACGGGCAATACTAGGAATAAACGAACTATTACCCTATCTCCATGCAGTAGGTATTTCTCGATAAGATTCACAAATAAGGGATTGTAAATAAACAAAACCAAGCAAATTACAGAGAACAGCAGGTAAAAACGCCTGCCTCTCTCCATCTGTTTCCAAAACAACACCAACGATAATAAACTTAAAAGGTACAATATGGCATAGAAATAGTTGTGCCAGAATAATTCTTGCATCGCACAGATCAATGTCAAATCCCAATTATCCATAAAACACATCCTACACCCTATCTAAAGTATAAATGCATGACAACCATCAACAGAAATACAACGGACGGCATCATAGCAATTCCCATCTGAATAAAAGGTTTGAATGATTTACTCCTAATTGTCAAGACAAGCCCCAATGAGAATAAAACAATCGGTGCCAGACCAGTGCCCATCAAAGAGGGGGCACAGACACCGATCATCATGATCAACAAAAGTAATACTTCTGATGTCTTGAAATTCCGAACTTGTTTCTCCAGTAACGATGTCCTTTCGGCTATGAAGAGCATCATAAAAGGTAACAATATAGTAAATACGACTTTCTTTCCGAAGTAAATGCCGGAAATAGCATGATTTGCATATGTATAATCATATCCCCCAATGGTTTCCACAAGAACGCCAAAGAAAAACACAAACATCCAAGAAGACTTCTTTTCTTTGAAAAGAAGCAAACCACAGTGCCAAACATTGTCATATAAGGAAATCGTTAAGATAATTGGTAACAGTGTCTGAACCAAAATCGCCGGATGCAATCCGGATGATTTGCAAATAGACGCTAAATAAGGGAAATACGTAGTAAAGAGATACTTTATATCTGTCTCCTTTGTTCCTGGGACCCCTTTTATATAATCCAAGTAATAATCTAGATCCGTCTCAATCAGGTCATTTATTACGGGTATATAATGGGCATTGTCGGCATAGACAAAAAAGTGGCCTATAGCAACTCGCACTACTTGAAATCCAATCAGCAATACCGCACATATCATCCATAGATTAAATCCACCTATAGCATCTCCAATATTCATCAAGTGTTTCAAACGATCTCTATAATGCCTGTGGCGCTTAATGATTGATAGAATGCATATGCCAACAATTATTACAGAGAACACTATGTAATATGGCGTGAAGTGATGCTGGAAAATGATGAATGGTAGAAAAACAACTTGCGCAATAGCAAGTGACCCAAGAAAACCCATTATAAACTGCTTGCCTAATAGCTCATCAGGAAGTAGTAAATCTCCTATGAGCACTGGTATAACAGTACAGATCAACAAAGCAATAATGAATTGAATCGCAATAATCATTATTAGATTATACTATTTCGCTGAAAGTATCCGGTCTGTCAGGATTAAAGACTTCATTACAGGTCATAACAGTGACCAGCTCCTCGGTCTCAGACAGATTGATTATGTTATGTGTCCATCCCGGGATCATATGTATTGCCTCGATCTTGTCCCCGGACACTTCAAATTCAACTGTCTCTCCAGTATTGATATTGCGTTCCTGGATCAGACCATGTCCTGCAACAACGATAAACAGCTCCCACTTAGAATTATGCCAATGCTGGCCTTTGGTAATGCCGGGTTTGCTGATGTTTATTGATACCTGACCGCAGTCCTCGGTATGGACCAATTCCGTAAAGGAACCCCTGCTATCCACATTCATCTTGAGGGCATACTTGAACTTATCAACAGGCAGGTAGGTTAAGTACAAGCTGTAGAGTTTCTTTGCAAATGATCCTGCCGGCATCTTAGGTATCATCAGTGTAGTCGGTTGAGCCTTGAACTCTTCAAGAAGATCCACTATCTCGCCAAGAGTTACCTTGTGAGTAACCGGCACACAGCAATACTTACCATCATCTTTGAGCACTGTCTCTACGCCATCGAATTCACAGTGCTGCTCTTTGCCTTCCAGAAGGTCGAACATACCTTCCACAAGATCGTCTATGTAAAGAAGCTCCAGCTGTGTCGATCTGTCATTAACTGTAAACTCTTCATCGTTTGCTACAGCCCAGCAAAACGTCGAGACAGCAGAATTATACTTTGGTCTGGAATGGCCCATCAGGTTAGGAAAACGATAAACCGCTACCTTCGCTCCCGTCTCCTCTCCATAGTTAAAGAACAGCTCCTCGCCGGCCTTCTTGCTGCGTCCGTACTCGGAATCTCCAAAGCGTCCGGACAAAGTGGCCTGGATCGATGAACTGAGCATTATCCCCGCTTTGTTGTCATGACTCTTAAGAGCGTCCAGCAGCTCACTTGCAAATCCGAAGTTCCCTTTCATGAAATCTTCCGGATTCTCCGGTCTGTTAACGCCTGCAAGATTGAAGACAAAATCACATTCAGAACAATACCGGTCAAGCTCTTCGTGTGTCGAATCGATATCGTATTCGAATATTTCATCCACCTGGATGTTCGGTCTGGTCCTGTTCTTGCTGTCTCTGATATTCTTCAGATTATTGACGAGGGCGGTTCCGACCATTCCCTTCGCGCCGGTTACGAGGATCTTCATGAATCCTTTCTCCAAACCATCTTATTGACTATACCTACATACGACTGGATGATCTTAACGACCTTATCGGATACATTCTCATCGACATAATCCGGTACGGGAATGCCGTTGTCTCCGTTCCTGACCATCTCCACAGCCGTATCAACAGCTTGCAGGAGACCGTTGGTATCAATTCCGCTTATGATAAAGCAGCCCTTGTCTAATGCCTCTGGACGCTCTGTGGATGTCCTGATGCATACAGCCGGGAACGGCTTGCCTATAGAGGTAAAGAAACTGCTTTCCTCAGGGAGCGTGCCGCTGTCAGATACGACAGCAAAAGCATCCATCTGAAGACAGTTATAGTCATGGAATCCGAGAGGCTCATGCTGAATGACTCTCTTATCAAGTTCAAAGCCTGATGCTTCAAGCCTCTTCTTCGACCTGGGATGACATGAATAGAGAATCGGCATATCGTACTTCTCAGCCATCTTGTTAATGGCTGTAAACAGCGACAGGAAGTTCTTCTCGGTATCGATATTCTCCTCACGGTGAGCCGACAACAGGATATACTTGCCCTTCTCGAGCCCGAGTTTGGAATGAATATCGGAAGCCTGAATCTTATCAAGGTTCATCCGCAGGACCTCTGCCATGGGAGATCCCGTTACATAGGTCCTCTCCTTAGGTAATCCGCAGTCAGCAAGATAACGGCGGGCATGCTCACTGTAGGCAAGGTTTACGTCAGAGATGATATCTACGATGCGGCGGTTGGTCTCTTCGGGAAGGCACTCATCCTTACATCTGTTGCCCGCTTCCATATGGAAGATCGGGATATGAAGCCTCTTAGCACCAATAACAGAAAGGCAACTATTAGTATCACCAAGCACCAAGACTGCATCAGGTCTCAACTCAACCATAAGCTGATAACTCTTAGCAATTATATTGCCCATTGTCTCGCCTAAATCAGAGCCAACTGCTTCCATATAAATATCCGGATCGTCCAGCTCAAGATCCTTGAAGAATACACCATTAAGGTTGTAATCATAATTCTGCCCAGTATGAGCAAGGAGTGTGTCGAAGTACTTGCGGCATTTCTTGATTACCGCAGCAAGGCGAATAATCTCAGGGCGTGTTCCTACAATAATAAGTATTTTGAGCTTTCCGTTATTCTTCCAATTTGCAGCCATAATGACTCTTCTCCTGAAAACTTTTATGCTTCGACAAGGTGCGGGCGCCCTTCTAATTCTTCTTTAACATAATCCGTAGTCTTAATCTTAGCAACTACGCCATCCACATCAAGGCGGTTGGTATTATGACTGGTATAAGCTTCGTCGCTTTGGGTCTGAACATTACCCTCGACATAGAACTTATCGTAATTCAACCCACGACCATCAGGAGCAATTCGGAAATACTGGCCCATATCTGTAGAGCGCAATCTTTCTTCTTTAGTCATAAGCGTCTCATACAATTTCTCGCCATGACGTGTTCCAATAATCTTCTTCTCAGTCTCTCCAAACACTCTCATAACCCCGTCAGCCAAATCACCAATTGTAGAAGCATCGGCCTTCTGGATAAAGAGATCTCCCGGCTCAGCATGTTCAAATGCAAAGGCAACTAGATCAACAGCCTCGTCTAAATTCATTAAGAAACGAGTCATGTTAGGATCTGTGATAGTAATCGGTGCTTTGCGCTTGATTTGGTCAATAAACAAAGGTATGACAGAACCTCTCGAGCACATTACATTACCGTAACGCGTGCAAGCTAAGACGGTTCCAGAGCGTTCAAAAGCAACTTGAGCTCTCGCCTGAACTATTTTCTCGCCAACAGCCTTTGTCATACCCATTGAGTTAATAGGGTATGCTGCTTTATCGGTAGATAGAAATACTACTCTCTCAACTTTGTTCTCAACAGCAGCTGTGATGACATTATCTGTGCCTAATATATTAGTTTTCACTGCTTCCATAGGAAAAAATTCACAAGAAGGTACTTCTTTTAACGCAGCTGCGTGAAAGATATAGTTTGCCCCATACAAAGCATCTCTTACCGAATCAATGTTTCGAACATCACCAATAAAGAACTTAACTTTTCCTGCATGCTCAGGATGCTGTGCCTGCAGGGTATGCCTCATCCAATCCTGTTTCTTTTCATCGCGGCTAAAGATGCGTATCTCTCCGATATCCGAAGTTAAAAAATGCTTTAAAACTGTAGAACCAAAGCTCCCTGTGCCACCAGTTATAACCAATGTTTTTCCTTTAAATGCTTCTTTAATCTGCATATATCCAATCTCCTTTGTCATTATTCTAAGACATTTGAAAGAGTTACAATCTCCAGAATCGCATTCCAGATGCTTTCAACTCATCCATACGGTACAAAGACTTTACATCGATCAAAACTTTCTCTTCGTCGGTCAAATCAGTTTTGAATAGGTCTTTAATCTGCATCATTGACATATTTCTGAATTCTTTATGACCAACAGCGACTATAACACAATCAGCCTTGGGTACATTTTCCCAATCAACCAATTCAACACCATACTCATGCCTTGCCACTTCTGCATCAGCCCACGAATCTGTTACTATAGGATTAATCTCATACTCTTTAAGCCTGTTGATAATATCTACTACTTTACTATTACGGGTATCTGGACAATTTTCTTTAAAAGTCAAACCCAGTATAACCACTGTGGATTTCTTCGGAGCTTTTCCTGCTTCAATCATCTCTTTGATGGCAGCGTCTGCTACAAATGCTCCCATAGAATCATTAACTTGACGACCATTCAAGATTATCTGGCTGTGATAACCAAGCTTTTCAGATATATTAGTAAGATAATACGGGTCTACTCCTATACAGTGACCTCCAACCAAACCGGGTTTAAACCCTAGCGCATTCCACTTTGTGTTCATACCAGCCAATACTTCATCAGTATCGATTTTTAACTTATCGCAGATGATAGCGATCTCATTCATAAATGCAATGTTTATATCACGCTGACTGTTTTCAACCACTTTAACAGCCTCTGCAGTCTTGATGTTGCTTACAGGGAATGTGCCAGCTTTTATAACAATGTCATACACTTTTTTGATTTCGTTTGCTGACTCTTCATCCATACCGGATACAACCTTACGGATATTAGTAAGGGTATGTACTCTGTCACCGGGATTAATCCTTTCAGGACTATATCCAATCTTCCAATCTACACCACACTTTAATCCAGATTCCTTCTCGATAATCGGAACGCAAATATCTTCCGTAACGCCAGGATATACAGTTGACTCAAAAACAACGATAGTTCCAGCGCTGATGTTTTGACCAACAGTCCTTGATGCGCCCTCCACGGGACGTAAATCAGGTGTATTGTCTTCGTTTACTGGTGTAGGGACTGCAACCACTATAAACTTAGCTTCCTTGAGCTTGGAAGGATCAGCTGTAAACTCAACTTTAGTATCTTTAATAGCTTCTCCGACTTCGTTCGTAGAATCTATTCCGTTCTTATATTCATTTATGCGCTTTTCGTTAATATCAAAACCAATTACACTGATATGTTTTGCAAATTCAACTGCAATAGGCATGCCCACATATCCAAGCCCTACCAAAGCAAGCTTTTCTTCACCAGAAATAAGCCCCTGATATATTCTATTAAACTCCATATCTATTCTCCTTTAAATATGCCAATATTCTGCTTGAAATAGTATAATTCATTTCGAATTATCATGTCATATCAAAAATGAATCAAATACAACACCTATAGTTTAATTGCCCTCTTCAGTTCATATACAACCTTTTCAATGTCATCAGGCGTTTTATATGGATCTATCGGGAGACTTAGTACTGTTTGGCAAAGTCTTTCAGTGATTTCACAGTCAGCTTTCTCACTGTCAGTTCCAATAAAAGCTCCTTGTTTATGCATAGGCTTGGCATAATACACCATGGTAGGAATACCTGCTTCCTTCATGGCCGCCTGGACTTTACTTCTGTCAATATTCTGGGGCAGTTGAATCGTATACTGAGCCCAAGAACTATAGAATCCATCTTTAATCAAAGGCAGAATCAAACCGGTATCTTGAAGCTTTTCAGTATACCAATCAGCAACTTTGTTAATATCTGTAAGTTCATAATCAATAAAGGCATTTAGCTTTTGAATAAGTATTGCTGCCTGAATGGTATCTAACCGGCTGTTTTTACCAAGTCGAATATTATTATACTTAGCATTGGGATCACTAGGATTGCTGGTATCCTTGCCGTGAACACAAATTGAGCGTATGAGATCAGCCCATTCATCATTATCGGTAAATATAGCACCGCCGTCTCCGTAGCAGCCCAGAGGCTTCGCCGGGAAAAATGAAGTTGTTGATATATCTCCAAAACTACAAGCTCGCTTGTTACCTATACAACCGCCAAAGCCTTGTGCACCATCTTCTAATAGGAGCAAACCGTACTTTCTACATATTTCTTTAATGGAATCAAAATCAGCCGGCAATCCAAAGAGATCTACCGAAATCACCGCTTTTGCATTATACTTACCCTCTTCCTTGACCCTCACAATAGCTTCTTCAAGTTTCTTAGGATCCAAGTTATAGGTTTGCGGATCAACATCGACAAATATAGGTGTAGCACCTTCATCAGCGGGACATTCACCAGATGAGAAAAAAGTGAAATCTGGGACAAACACAGCATCATCTTTGCAAATATCCCATACCCTCATGGCAATAGAAATTGCATCTGTACCATTAGCACATGTAATGCAGTGCTTTACGCCTACATAATCTGCAAGCATTTTTTCTAATTCTTTTGTCTCAGGACCGGAAATATAGCGGGTGGAACTCGCGACCTTTATCATAGCTTCGTCTATTTGAGGCTTTAGAACTTGATATTGCTTTGCTAAATTCCTAAACTGCATTTACTTTTCCTCCAAACCCTTGTCGGTTTCTTTATATTCACGTCCGCAAAGTGTGCAAATAAGATTGGTAGATAGTATCTCTCCACACTCGCACACCCACCCTTTCCTTCGTGCAGGAACGCCTAACATTAAAGCATGTGCGGGCACATTAGAAACTACAACAGCTCCCGCTCCAATCAAAGCCCAATTACCAACTCTGTGTCCACAGACGATTGTCGCATTTGCACCTATACTTGCGCCAGTTTCTATTACAGTCTTTTTGTAACCACTATGACCCTTGGGATATTTGGCACGTGGTGTCAAATCATTGGTAAATACACAAGAAGGACCGCAAAAAACATAGTCTTCCAATTCAACGCCTTCATATAGACTTACATTATTTTGAATCTTGCAGCCATCGCCAATTCTCACATTGTTAGAAACATTTACATTTTGACCCAAAGAGCAGTTTCTTCCGATTCTTGCTCCTGATTGAATATGACTAAAATGCCATATTTTCGTTCCTTCGCCTATTACCACATCGTCATCTATGACACTAGTGGGATGTACAAAGTAATTAATCATGATAGGCTTCCTTTTCCGAATCTGCCTGTGAAATCTAGTGTTGAACAAGAATCAAGTGGCAGCTTAACAGGTCTGTGTTCTGCAGCAGACTTGTAGATGGCTAGCACCATCTCAAGAGCGCGTTTTCCATCTTCACCGGTAACATACGGTTGTCTGTGATTTGTAATCGCATCTATAACATCTGCATAAAGCGGAGTGTGACCAAAACCATAAACATTTGGGGGATTCTCAGAATATGTTGCTTTAACAACATCCGGGTTGTCCAGATTATCAGCGAAATTCCACTCTTCAATGATATTATCACTTGTCCCTGCAGCTTTGGCAGTTCCTGTTTCACCAAAAAGATATAGGGTCTCCTCAAGATTTCGCGGATATACATTTGTTGTTCCCTCGATTAAACCATATGACCCATTAGAGAACTTCACAATAGCCATTCCCAGATCTTCGGCTTCAAGATACGGATGCTCTAACTGATCCGTGTATGCCATTACTTCTTCAACATCATTTCCCATCATCCAGCGCAGGAGATCAATATTATGAATGCACTGATTCATGAGGCATCCACCATCTTGCGCCCAGGTTCCGCGCCACGGGGCTTGTTCATAGTAGTTCTTTCCTCTGTTCCAACGGATATGCGCTGCACCATGTGAAAGCTTACCGAATCTCCCCTCTTCCAACGCCTTTCTAATATACTGAACCGATTTATTGAAACGATTCTGATGGTTAGCACAAACTACCACTCCCGCTTCATGACCGGCCTTAATAATGGCATCAGCATCAGATATGGAAAGAGCAATTGGTTTTTCAATAATTACATTACAACCAGAAGCAATACAATCCAGAGCAATTGCAGCATGTTTTCCAGATTCTGTAGCAATGGCAACCAATTCCGGTTTTTCTGAAAATAACATCTCATGGTAGTCAGTATATTTATGGACTTTTTCCAGACCAAACTTTTGAGATTTCTCCGACATGACTTCTGGAACAATATCACACATGGCAACGAATTCGAGATTATTGTTCTTTGCTGCCTCGATATGATTCGGGGAGATCCTGCCACAACCAATTAATGCATACTTCATAATAATATCCTTTCAAATCCAATGTTGTTTCAGTTTACACTGCAGTGTCATTCTTCAACTTAAAGTTTTTAATTGTTTTAATAAGCCCTTTCGGTCCGAATTCAAACACAGCAAATATTAATAACGAAATTATACCCACGAATCCACCAAATACAATGAAAACAAGCCAATTGTCAAAAGTAAACAGAGGTTTCGACAGAATAGTCAATAAGAAACACAAAACAGTAGCAATTATTGCTCTAATTAATGGGGGATAGAAAGTTGATATCGAAACTTTCAGTTCTCTAGAAGCATATATCGGCAAAAACAGACCTGCCCAAATAATCTGGAGTGCTGAACTGATAATCTGTATATATACATATGAGGTATGCAAAACTTGACTAACAATCAAGGCAAACAGAATATTCAACGATCCTATAAAAAGCGTAAAAATAGCAGGTTTTCTCACCTTGTTCATGGCTATATTCAGATTAGATAGGATCCACATGCACGATATTACCAAGTGGGGCATAATCGCTACAAAGGATAGTTTGGAGAGCTCTGCTGCATTCTCTTCGGGTGTCCATAATGTAAAGAACTCCTTAGCCAATCCGGAAAAAACTGCAATTACAGCACACCCCACAATAGCTATAATGCGTTGCGCACTCAAGATTTGTTTTACTGCTCCATCTATATCTTTCTCTGCCACTTTATATGTTATTACCGGAAAGAACACCCCAACTAACATTGAGATTACTCCATTAATAAATGTCGGAACTGTCTGAACTATGGATAATGAACCAGAATCATCAGCGCTATAAAGTATGTTTATTAATACTATCGTTAATCCAGATAGTAAGATATTTCCGAATGTAAATATTATGCTCCATACGGTAGAAGAAAGTAGTTTCTTTACATGAGTAAATGAGACATCAGCTTTTTTGAATCTTATGCCCGGTAACAGTTTTTTGGTATAGAACACTTGGATAGACAAACTTATTATTACAACTACTAGTGTGACTAATCCCACATACACGATAGAAGGGGGAAGTATGGAATAGAGCAAAACATAAAGCCCCAATCGAATAACAGCTGTTACCAACTCTCTAGCCGAACGAAGATCAATTCGATTCTTGGCAAAAGTTGCAATTCCAAATATTGAACCTACAACATTTACTAATGCCGCAGAAAAGACCAAAGCAAACAAAGTTCTGATTGCGGCAACAGAATTTATAGGAACATTTAGAAATGTATCAACAAATACAACAATGACCGCCATTGGAATGAACATAAAAAAACTAATTACTATGTTCGATGCCAAAACAGAAGAAAAGTATTTATTAGCCTCTTTATCATTGCCGTTCACTATCTCAACAGTAAAAAAGCGGCTTGCCATAGTATTTAGCGTTGCTGTCAAAACAGAAAGATAAGAAACAATGCTATTGGCAATGGGATAAAAGCTATATACATCTTTCCCCAAAGTATCGATTAAAAACGGTGTAAGAATGAACGAGATAATGAGGTTGCTAGAGTATGACACTACATTAGCCACCATGTTAATGCTTATCTGTTTTTTACCAATTGCTTTATTGTTTCTCATATCAGTTTCCGGTTGTGTAACACGCTTCTATGTTACAGTTAATTGGCATTCTTTCAATCTTATATGATTGACTCAAATGCTTCAGTTAATTTCCTTCCTTGTGTCTCAATGCTAAGTTCCTTTAGCAATGAATATCTTTCGGTATAGTCTGCTGTGTCTACATTTTCAATTGCCTTGAGCATTCCCTTGTACAAATCATCTTCATCATGATCGCAAATTATAACAGTATTCAATCCGTCCAATAGCATATGTGTTGGACTGCCTTCTCCTGTTTCACAAAGGATCTGGCGATCATACGGCAGATATTTCATTAATTTGCTAGCCAAAAAAACATCATTAGGGATATCTGCATCGACACTTAAGAAAACAGCAGAATCATTATAAAAAGGTGTTAAGTCTTTAGTATATCGCACCAAGTCTATAGATTGGGATGCATCACCTGCAATCTGCTCAACAAAAGATCTTTTCATATGAGATCCGACAAAAACAAGTTTAGCATCTTTGTATGTATCGCATACTCGAGCAAATGCGCGAATTATATAATCGATTTTTCTTTTACCATAAACTCCGCCGGTATACAGAAAGACATGTTTATTGTTTGGCTTGCCAATACTGGCTATATGCTCATCTATTGGCATGTATATTACCCCATATTTCAAGCCTGGCTTGTTTTCAAATGTAGTCAATTGGTACTCAAGCATTTTCTCATTTATCGTTGCAAAATAGTCGCAATGTTTAAGCTCACGACTTATGAGCATTGATTGGAACTTACTAAAGTTTGACTCGCCCCACCCCGGTGCGGGAATGGCATCAACACAATATACAGCATATTTTGCATTGCATTTGTCAGCAATAGCTTTGCCGCACCATAAAGGGTAGTAATATGATGACGTTAACATGACACAAACGACATCATACTTTTTTCCGTTCACTGTATTTATTGCCTTCTTGCTCCAGGAATCCACCCACGGATTGATTTTCCTATAGTTAATATATCTTCTTCCCACATAGTCCAAAAGCTTGTTAGACTGGCACGGTATAAACGTTCTTACTCTCTTCAGTTGTTTCTCTTCGAAATCGCCATCGTATAACAAATCCACATTATTGTATATAGATATACCCTTTATAATGTTTTTAAATACACTACCAGGGGCGGTGTTATCCAAATTCTGTGCAATTACCAATATATCCATCAATTAGTACACCTTTCTATATGTTATGCTCAACCTGTTCACGCTGTTGTTCGATTACCGCATTGTCAGCAAATGTTCTGTTCATTTCATCGTTATAAAGTCTGTAGTAAAGCAAAGGTGCAAGGAGTGCTAGATATATATAATTCTTCTCCATCGAGGAGCTTGATGATAAACCGACAAATACAGTTATATAGATTAATCCGAGGCAAAGAATCCCCTCAGATGTATGTGCCCTTTTGTAAAACCATATAAGGAGTTTGAGTGTGAGAATAATTAATAGTATTGCCCATATCATTCCAAATTGTCCCGCTATTTCTAAATACAGATTGTGCGGATCGGTAGACGTATATGGAAGTGGCGTGTATCCCACAGCCCACATACCACTGCCATAATTACCAATTCCTGTTCCAAACCAAACATGTTCCAAGCAATTCTTAATGCCAAATCTGTACATATACAGCCTGTATACTAGAGATGAATTTTTAATCATGTCAGTGATTATGCTGAGCATAGCGAGACCCACCAAAGCTGATAAAGAAAAGCGGATAAATCTGTTTGTCTTTCTTCCCAGAATAAAAGCAACCAGCATGAACGAGAGAATGCCCAATAAACATATTTGGCTGCTATTTATATATATTATCAAGACAGATAAGCCTGCAAATAAGGCCTTTATCTCTTTATGGAATCCGCTCAATAATATATAGAAGATTCCGACTGTCAAAAAGCCTGAAAAATCGTTGGGATTATAATACATTCCGCTAGCAAATACTCGGATGTCTAATACTGCATTGCTTTCATTATAAAAATGGTGTCCCGTAATCAGCTCAAAAATGCCGACCAAACAGAAAAACATCGCAAACAGTGCTGTACAATTTACAAATCGTTTGACGAGTTGCTTTTGATCAATTGAAGTATATAAGAAATAGAATGCAATCAAGGGACAGTATATTGCAAGAGCTTCTTTGAGATTCCCGCTTATTCTTGTTAATCCATATAACATAAACACAAGAATAATAAAAGCAATATTGTCGTTAGTGCGTAGTCTGGGTTTAGTATAAAAGAGAAACGGAATGGTAATTAACAGAATTATACGCAAGTATGTGACAGTAATTGCGCCTATCTTAAGCGATTCTATCGTAAGAAAATTATGAAATACCAAACCTGATAATAGTAAAAGTATTATTCCAGCTCTGCTTACTTTCAATTCCATGTGTGTATCCTTGAATAGCATTGGATTACTTTGACTTCACTTCTGCCATCTTCGAAATCACCGTACTCATAATAACCTTTCCAGAATAATTCTCCAAGCAATGTTCTGATATCTGGTTTAAGTTATACGAGTTATAGTTCTTGTAGACCTCTTTCATAGCCATAATAAGTTGATCATCAGAATCAACATCAATCAGTATGCCATTTTCACCAGTAATAAAATCTACCGCTCCATTCTTAGTGCATATTACAGGTCTTCCTATAGCCAGAGATTCAATACAGACAATACCAAATGTCTCAAAAGCACTTGGCAGAACTAAAACATTGGCATTAGACAACAAATCAAACACTTCCTCACGCGATAAAAAACCCAATATGTCAACTGACTCTCGCAGAATATCTGAAGTGTTAACCATTTCGTTTATTTGTTCCCTAAGCGGACCGTCTCCAGCTACTTTTAAGCGAATACTCGGATTGTCAATATAGCACTTCTCAAAACATCTAAGAAGCTGTATTATCCTTTTGTTTTCATTTAATGTTCCCACAAACGCATAAGTAAAGATATTGTTCTTCACCGGCTGGTAGCAAAACAAGTCATCAACCATATTCGGTAATAATTCTATGCCATCGTTCAATCCAGTCCTAATATAAATGTTCTCTCGTAATTTGCTTGATACACAATAAAACATATCAGCTTGGGTAACAGTTGCCTTCAAATACTTATTAACAGCACCCGAAAAAGCTCCTGTAATTAACATACTTCTATGTTCTTGAACGATCAGTGGAAGGTTGTATTCTTTCTTCAACAATGTGCCAATATACCCTGCATGCCAAAACGAATGCGCAAACATAACATCAAACATTAAGCCTATAGAAAACAGATGCTTGATAAGTTTTTTATAATAATGAGCATAATAGGAAAAGAATACTCCTGGTACATGTCCAGTCATAAGACTTGGAACCACCATTCTATAAACATCAATGCCATGACGTTCTTCTTTGATTATTTGGTATTTTGGCTGCTTACTCCTGTAGGGATAATTCAGAATGTCAACAATTGCAATGGTTACATCATTTCCCAACTTTTGGAGTTCCTTTACCTGTTCTGTAAAGAAAGTCCCCGCATTGTTTTCATCAACTGATTCATACCAGGATGGCATATACAAAATATTCATCGCTAATTATTCTTTCTGCTTAATCGTAGACCTTGTTCATTACTTTCCTTATATACTTTTCCCAATCAAGATTGCTGGCAGCATATTCTCTCATTGATTTTACTGCCAAATCATAATCCGTTTTTCTAGCCCAATTAACAACGGCGGATATGTCTATGGGCTTATCATCATTCGAAAAACTCAAACAATATAAATAGTCATCAAACGAGGGGTCTCCTCCCCCCTTGATAAATGGAATACCTTTAGCACAGTATTCTCTTAGTTTCAAACTCTTGGCCGTAACAATCCCCTTTCTGAACAAGCCGAGAGAACCAATTCCTACATCGGAAATATCATACAAGTGATCTAATTCAGTTCCTTTTTGTCTTCCTTCAAAGATAACAAACTTCTCCAAACTGCATTGTTCCGATAGTTTTTGTAAGTTGTATCGTTCCGGTCCATCTCCAACTATATGAAAAATGACTTTAACGCATTTATCCCCATTCTTCTTGTAGTATTCATCCATTCCTCTTATAACTCGATCAAAGCCATGCCATTTAGCTAAAAGTGCAACTCCGATCAGATGAACCTCTTCGGGATTTTGCAGTTTCTTCTTAGGCGTATACTCTTCAAGTAAAACACAATTGTCAATCTCGATTGCAGGAATACCATATATTTCTGTATCATCTGTTAGTGTCAAATAGTAATCTACTAAATGCTCTCTAGTTACTTTAGGAATAATCCGTTTCTCTTTCCAAATAAATGGTTTGTCTATTACTCTGTTCCATTCCTGGAAGTACGGATATGATGGTATTTCAACAATTACCTTTATCGAAGGATTAACCTTTCGAATTGCTCGAAGCAACATGTAATACGATCTATCAAATATGTTTTTTCGTATGAAAACGAATTCAGAATCAACGGCCTCTTTTTCACATTTTCTTATTATGTCACGCGAGTATACTCCACGAAAAGGCATTCTATAGAGCACTTTGTCTATTTTTCTATCCAACACAACATCAACGAAACACATTTCAACGCCAGCGTTTCTGAAGGTCTTTACCTGCGATAAGACTTTTTTTGCCTCACCGCTTGCCATATAGTCTTTATCATTAGTAGAGTATACATATATGCCTTTCATACAAACCATTCTCCTGCAAACATAGCACTATTATTCGCTATAGTAGTTGTCTTTAATCCACTTCATTGATTCTGTGAAATAGTAAGCTCGCTTTGTCGGTTTAAGTGTTCGTGTCGTCGAATGCTCCTTGTGCGTGATTTCAAGATCAGCATCATAATAGGTCTTCATGCCTCTCTGATATGCATTTTCAGCAACGAAAATCTCTTCGCTATATAACAAAACACCGTATTTTTTTGTTTTTAAGAATTCAGCATACTCGCCAGTTAATATGAAATAACAACCATGAACAGAATAAACCTCTCGGCTTGTTAAGTCTTTTTTTCGCCTAATAAATCGTGGCTTGATAAATCCGGCAGTAACATATGCTTCTCTTAAAATAGGTGTGCCAAAAATTCTTATATATTTCTTTATCTGTTTAACACTATATCGATTCTCACTAACAGGATTACAATAAGAATTAAACTCACTCACCAAAACGGAAGGCCCAATACAAGCAATACTATCGTCATACTTTTTTTCTAACAGTTTATCAATCAGTTTTTTATCTTGAAAAGCAATGTCAGTATTACTGAAGACAACGAATCTTGGTGTGCTTCCTGTTTGTTTCCTATAATACTCATATCCATATAGCAAGCCATTAATGTACCCTAAGTTTGCACCTGGATCGACAACATAAACATGTAGGTTTTCTTCATCAAAACTCCTGAGAGTCTGTCTCTCTCCTTCTGAAGAAGCATTAATAACCACTACATAACCAAGTTCATTTCCTTGATCCAAAGTAAGCAACTCTTCATAATACGCCAATACTTCAGCTGCATTGTTATAACAAATCACTACATTTACAACTTCTTCTGAGTTCATTTTATTCTTCCGCCGTTAAATATTTATCCATCTCATCCATCAGTTTATCTTTTGCAAAATGACTATCAAAATAACATCTTGCATTTCGTCCCAAGTCAACAACATCTGATTGGGCAATCTTTTTAATACCTTGTGCTAGCGACTCAGGGCTTCCTATCTCACAACACACACCGCATCGTGCTTCCTCTATTATCCTTTTTGTTTCACCGGAAGCAGATGCAATAATGGCTTTCCCACAAGCCATATAGGATTGTAGTTTTGCTGGTATCGTCATCTCCCAAAGCGGAGTCCTATTAAAACTAATAAAGCCAACATCGCAAGCACTTAATATGTCAGGAATTTGTGTAGCCGGAACCCTGGGAATAAGAATGAACTTATCTCTTACACCACATTCATCAATATGCTTCTCAAACTCAGATTGATAGCGCCCATCTCCAACAACAACAAAACACACTTTTTCTTCTTTTAGGAGCTTTGCCGTTTCAGGGAGAATATCTAATCCCTGTGCCGTTCCTATATTTCCCGTAAAAGCAATTTTAAATGTATCATCATCGGGTATTGCATCAATCTTTGTTTTTTCTTTTGGTGTATAAAAGGACTCCGCGTATTGTGGCCAATAATATACCTTATCCAAATCGACCGGCTTTTTTCTGTTTACAACCGCGTTTACAAAAGACGGGCTTGTTACAAATATCTTATCAGCTTGCTGATATATCTTATCGACCATTCTGTCTATTGGCCCTATTACCAATCTGCTGTGAATTCCGGTAACTGTCTCGACATTCTCCGGCCAAAGGTCCTGAACATAAACAAAGTGTGGCTTCTTATGTTTTTTTGCATATCCGCATCCGACTTTTACTTGCGTCATAGGCGAAGTCTCAAAACTGAAGACTAAGTCGGCATCAACCTTGTTGAAACGATTCCAAAACCAACCGGAAATTACGAAAGAATAGTAATTCAAAACCATGCCTACCGAGCTGTGACCGCGTGCTATGAGAGGAATCCTGATTATATCCATGCCATTCCAGTTTTCTCTTCTCTTCTTTGTCCAGGAATACCCCGGAAAGAATTTGCCCATAGGATAATTAGGTATACCTGTTAATACGGTTACTTTATAGCCTCGCTTAACCCATTCGGAAGCCATATCATTTATGCGGAATGATTCTGGATAGAAGTACTGTGAAATAACCAGAATGTGTTTCATTTATCCGTCTTTCCTCTCGCCAGCCATATGGTTAGGATTGGAGTCATGGATTTCTTCTATCATATTTTGCTCAAAACCTTCTGTACTATCCTTTATGAACAGAATCTTTATGGTTTCAAATATAATCTGAACATCCAATGATAGACTGTAATTGGTTATATACATAAGATCCAATTTGAGTTTGTCCAAGGCAGCTGTATTATATTTTCCATATACTTGAGCATAGCCAGTAAGACCGCCCTTTACCTTGCATCTGTAAGAAAACTCAGGTATTTCAGCCTTAAACTTCTCTACATGTTCCCATCTCTCCGGGCGTGGGCCAACTATAGACATATCACCTTTGATTATGTTGATCAACTGTGGCAATTCATCTACTCTGCAGGCACGAATTACTTTACCAACCTTGGTAATTCTATCATCGTTTTCTCCGGCAGGATGAGGTCGTCCATCCTTCTCAGCATCTACGATCATAGATCTGAATTTAAGTATCATAAATCTTTTTTCATTCAGAGTAACTCTCTCTTGACGGAAGAATACCGGGCCGCCATCTTCTAGTTTTATGGCTATGGCAGTAACAATGAACACCGGAGATAAAACAGCAAGGGCTATCGTTGATAAGAATAGGTCTGCAAGTCTTTTAAGAGCAAGTTGCCAACCGCTTATTCCAAGGTTTCTACACAAAAACAAAGGTGTATCTACAAGGTTAATATTGTCAGATGATTTAATTATAATGTCTGAGATTTTTGGCACTGTGTAAACACGCTTATTCTCTTCAAAGCATTTTTTGAGAATAATATTATGCCCCTCAGCGGGTATATCATTGATTAGAACCGCATCATAGGACCTGATTTTCTCTTCTATAGAGGGATCTGTATAGGAAACGGTTTCCTTAATCGAATACTTGTATTTGATTCCATTCAGCGATCTTGCCAAGTTATTGTTATGTGTGCCTATAACTTCAAGCAGGGAGAGAGGCGGTACGATTCTTCTGTAGATGCCAATCATAAGTACAACCATAAGAACCAATACTATCGATTGGCAAATTGCAAGAACGATGTATCGCCAAAGGAACTGGAAAAAGAATCTATACTGACCTGTTATAGCCAAAGAAACAAACAACTCAATTACATCCGTAACTAATATGGTCATCAGAACACTTGCGACCATCTTTGCTTTTCGTTCAACTCCAATTTGAAAAGCATGTAACCATCTTCCCGCAGAAATGAAAACAAAAGCATATATAGTCAGGGCCATCAAAATATTACCCATACCCATCAAGTGCCCCGTTTGATTATTAACTCGTACAAATGTTATCCACACATATGCGAAAGAAGCGGTATTAATCAATACCATTATTAATGCACATATAAAACGATATAAGTATCTGTTCACTTGAGCTCCTTTTTAACTATGTCCATAACAAAACACATAACAATAGCTGAGATTATCAGATTACAATTGCACCAATAAGCGTTGTGTCTGCTTTTGCAATCAACCTTATTTCTTCGGCAACCATTCTGCAATCAGAGTGCTTTCTTTGTTCAACAAGAACAATGCCATCATAATTGGAGACGTTTTCTAAATTTGCAGGATCAATAAAGAAACTTTCCTTAACATCCGCTTTAATACCTAACGCGTCAACCAAGGCTTTTATCTTAATTGTTTCGGCCGTGCCAATGAATAACACCTTACTGAAATTGCGAGTTTGATTAGCAATATTAGCAGCTAAAAGCCTGTTGCTGCTTTCAGCAGAGAGTTTGTCGTCGTCACCTGTTATTCTGTCAATAGACTTAACAAGTACTGAGCGCTTATTAGTCGGCTTAACAATGCCGATTTTATTCAAGCCAGGGAAGCGACCGAAAAATTTAGCCTGCGTCGAAAACTTGTTTCCAAACACATAAACAGCTGCAATTACCACGAATACTGCACACACACTAACAGCAAATCCCTTGAGAGCAAACATAAGCATTGCATTCATTGTAGGTCTCGAGTTAACCCAACTTACATCATTGTATGAGAAATACGCAGTTATATTATCTTTGCTGTTAATACCAATTTTAGTGGCAAGATCTGTAAGCGATAGATTGTAAGTATCAATCTGCTTCTGCAGTGTGTCCGAACGGTTTGATGCCAGATGCTGTAAATCTCTAGTGTCGTTATCAACCTTGTAAAAACTCTGTTTACCAATCAACGAAACGGTATGTGGTGCTACTGTTGAATTAAGATTCGCAGAGGTAATGTCAATTTCTTCAAAGACACAATCCATAATCTGAGCAGTGTACTGAGTAGATGTGCCTATAACAGTAATTGTAAATGCCATTGCATTACCAACTGAATCTCCTGAATTAACAACGAGAGAATTGGTGTCATCTCGTTCCACTGAAATCAATTCTGTAAGATATACCTGCTCTGTCCCAAGTTCATCAGCTAATGAACTTAAATAGTCACCGGACAATATATCCTGTGAATATGCCGAATATAAAGAATCAGTCATACCAAGGGCCTGGTCCTCGTCAACCGAAATAACCACTTGAGCAGAAGTTACTGCTTCATTTGTAAAGTCAATCTGCATTACAATAGAATTTGACAGATAGTCTCGCTGATTATCAATTTGACGGTTAAGAGCATCAATGCTGTTAATTATATCTTCTGCACGATTTACATTATGTACGCGTTCTGAATAAGCTGCATCACTCTCCCCAGGAAGCCTAGTTCCTATGTCAAGAGCATTGGCATCACTAGTGTTAGAAGTATACTTATAAACAAAAAGCGCACCAGCAACAATTATTCCAACGAGTAGTGCTATACCCAGCCTTCGTAATAAAACAAATAACAAGTCAACAAGATTTATCTCTACAGCACGATGTGTATTAGAATCCATCTGGTTCGCTCCTTAATATAATTAATATAATAAACGAGAGTATTATATCATTACCGTCCCTACAAGTAACGCATGAGAAAACACCTAATTTGTTCATTAGAGACATTCCTTCGCCCTAATATATTGGCAAGTTGCTCAAAAGAATGGGAAGAATGAATTAGATTCGTGAGTTACGAGTGTACGAGTGATTTGCAAACCTTGCTGTCACCATATACTTGAATCCCTCACCCGACACATACTGCTGGAAGGCTATCTCCATGTTGTGGAAGAACTTGACGTCTTCATCTGAATAGCCTAAGTCAACGAATTTCTCGGGGCTTATCCCAGCGTAGAACAGGGTCCTGTGTTTGACAGTAATATCATAACAGCTTATCTATTACATTAAGCCTATCAAGGATCTCTTCCGGGGTATATACCGCTATTCCAAAGTTTTTGAAGTCCTTCTTATTTCTGGTAACAAGGCCTTCGCAGTTATTCGATTTTGAACATGTAGCCAATAGGCAATCCTCAAAGTCAGTTGCCCTCTGGAGATACGCCTCAGTTACATCATCGTTTGTAACAGTTAATACTTTAACTATTTCAAGGATCTTCCCGAACGCCCTATAGGTGTCTTCAGTGTTTCCAAGGCCTTTACGCATTAGATAGAATAAATCCGAAGCAGCAGATGCTGATATAAATCCAAGAATCTCTTTTCCCTCGCAGAGTTCGAGAACTGCTTTGGAACAAGGAAAGAACGGTTGTCGCTTGTAAATGACATCCAGGATGATGTTTGTGTCAATCATCAATCTCATATCTGCTAAGCCTTTCTTTTCTAAGGCTGTGACGGTCCGTATCGCCGGGATCAAACCCTTCAAGTATCCCGGATATTGAATCAACAGCAGAGACATTCGGATTCATGAGCTTTGCTACTGTTTTGCCGTTCTTGGTAATCCATATATCTTCCGTACGGACCAGTTCCAGATAGCGGCCAAGGTTCGTTTTGAATTCGGTTGCTGTTACTTGAGTCATATCATATCCCCCTTTTATCGATATTTTAATCGATTCAGTAGAAGAATTCAAATAAATCGTTCGATTTACCCGTATATACCGATTGTCATCGAGCGATTTGTGCTAATATTGCCTGTTTCGCAAATATTTCTTCCAGGTCTTCAGCTTTGTAACCTCGAGGCCATGATATATTTGAAGTTGTCGCCCGACACATACTGCTGGAAGGCTATCTCCATGGAATGGAACAGCTTGACGTCTTCATCAGAATAGCCGAAGTCTGCAAACTTCTCGGGGCTGATTCCTGCGTAGAACAGAGTCCTGTATTTGACGAATCTTACGGGAACGGGGAAGTCAAATATCCACTCGTAGTCGATGCAATAAGTCTTGCCATTGCTGACCATGAAGTTATCGAGATTGGAGTCCACGTTGATCATGGGATATGCCTGCTCGCCCTCAGGAACATCGATATCGCCGAATATCTCCCTGAACCTGTCTGTAACTTCAAATCTTGAGAGAGGCTCGTTGTAATCAAAGACCTTGTCCAAGTCTTCTATTGTCAGGATCTCTCCCTCTATGAATGGGAATACTGCAGAATCGCCTTCGAGTTTGCAGTCTGCTGGTGTTATGCCCTTATACATTCCTACGACCTTGTCCTTATTAGATGCGAGTCTTGCTATGTGCTCTTTTGCTGCTTCAGTCATAGGACTCTTGATGACTCTCTTCGTACCGTTTTCTTCAGTGATCTTGGTGGATACCCTGAATTCGGGCTTTCTCTGGCAGGCGAACTTAACATAGGAGACAGCCTGGTCACAGGTACCGTCTCTCTTCGCGAAGATAAGGAATGATCCTTCTCCCCTGCCAGTTCTGATCTCAAGCGGGATCCTGTAGTCAGGAGCCGGATAGCAGGTCTTGGTCTCTTTGAATCCTGCCTTGGCAAGATACTTGTCTGCCTGCTTGATGTCGCCCTCTCCTGCCAGTATCAGCTGGCCGCCGGGAGCGAGAAGCGTTGCTGCCTTGGCTATGGTCTTCTTGAGAAGTTTCTCCGGCAGTCCGACGATGGTTATGTAATCGAATGTATTGGTGAACTTGATCTTCTTGAACTCGCCCGTGATCAGCTCGAGGTTCTCATGTTTATTCCTGAGGGCGTTTATCTCACAATTCTCTTTGGAAGCATCAACTGCGGTGACATGCTTTGCCTTCTCACACAGAATACCCGTGAGAGCGCCGCATTCAGAGTTTATCTCAAGGACTGATGTATCTTCTTTGAAGTCGATCCATGAGAGGAGATTCGCTCTTAACGGAGACAGATGATAGAAGATATCCTTGTCATCTGAAGCAAGGACAGCATCTTCGATGTCTGCACCTGATTCGAGGATGGCACGTATCTTATCGGCTGACATATTACTCGATCTCTATCTTGGAATTCATGTCGTAGAAGCCTACGGTATCCTTCTCCGAGACGACCGACAGGCAGATGATATCGTAGAGCCTGTTGAAGACCTTGAGTTCGTCTCCTTCGAATCTTGTGCATCCTATGGACAGCAGATACTGTCCGCCGTGGATGTCCATCTTCTGAGTGAACGTGACCGTCTTCTCTTCGCCTCGCTCCATGTGACCGAGGCTGTAGCCTTCGAACATGGTATTGGTTCCGGTAATGTCTGTGCCCTTCATGGTCTTGATCGTATATGTGACGATAGGTTCGTCTGCAGGTCTGTTCGCCCTGATCTTCACCTTGATCTTGAAGGGGTCGCCCTTTGTGAGTACGCTCGTATATTTGCCCTTGCAGTCGATGACTGCAAAGTCGATTATCTCTACGTCCTTGTCGCCGTATTCGTCGTGGGACGGGTTGATCTCGTAGTTCTTCTTCCACTCGCCCGTAACGGCCGGTGTCTCGGGAACCGTGTACGGCTTGTCCTGGTCGTCGAACTCTTCGAAGTGGCCTGCGAGGACACGCTTGTAGATGTCTATTACTTCGGCAGGTGTGCCTTCGGAGATTTTCGTGCCGTGGTTAAGAAGGATGGCCTTATCGCAGTACCTTCTGATGCTGCCCAGGTCGTGTGATACGAAGATTATCGTCTTGCCCGCCTTACGGAATTCCTCGAACTTGTGGAAGCACTTGGTCTGGAAGAAGACGTCTCCGACGGAGAGTGCCTCGTCTACGATGAGGATCTCGGGTTCTATGTTGATCGCGACTGCGAATGCGAGCCTTACGAACATACCTGAAGAATATGTCTTGACCGGCTGGTTGATGAAGTCGCCGATGTCGGCAAATTCCAGAATAGAGTTAAGCCTCTTGTCTATCTCGTCTTTGGTAAAGCCCATCATGGTGCCGTTCAGATAGACGTTCTGAAGGCCTGTGTATTCGGGGTTGAAGCCCGCGCCGAGCTCCAGGAGTGCGGATATCCTTCCGTTGATCTCGACCTCGCCGTCCGTAGGCGTGAGGACACCCGTTATTATCTTAAGGATGGTGGACTTACCTGCGCCGTTGACGCCTATTATGCCTACCGATTCGCCCTTCTTAATATCGAAGGACAGATCCTTCAGGGCGTAGAGATCCTTATAGAGCTTCTTCTTGCCCGTAAGCCCCAGCGCGTCCCTGACACGGTCGCGGTTCCTCTCGAACAGCTTATATCGCTTGGTTATGTTCTTTACTCTTATCGCGTATTCTTCAGCCATACATGTCACCCGTTAAAGAACATCCGCGAAGTGGACCCTGAGGCGCTTGAACACGGTGGTACCGAGAAGGAACAGCGCGAGTGTGAGCACCCAGAAGTATATGGTCAGCTCGGGCTTCTGGAAGAACCAGACGTCGTTGATCATGGAGTCCCTGTAGCCCTGGACTATATAGAACATCGGATTGAGCTTCAGGATGAAGCCTAATACCGGAGAAGGATTCATTGCATCGAAGTTCCACATGATCGGAGTTGACCACATGAGGACCTGCATGAGTATGCCAACGATCTGCGCGAGGTCCCTGAAGAATACGCAGAGAGCGCTGGTCGTATAGACGATCGCCAGTGCCAGACAGAGCATCGCAAATGAGTAGTAGATTATCTGTACCGCATATATTCCCGGTGGCATTCCCATAGCCGTATAGATTATGAGCATTATGACGACGAACGCCATGTGCACGAACAGATTGGAGATTATCTTAACGGCAGGAAGTATGCCGATGTTGAATACGACTTTCTTTACCAGGAAGGCATACTCATAGAGAGTGCCCGTTCCGTGGATAACGCAGTCCTGGAAGAAGAACCAGGGTACGAGACCTGCGGTAAGCCAGAGGATGAACGGTACGGGAATGCCTGCCCTTAAGCCCTGGGGACCTGCGTGGAGGCCCTTCTCGAAGACGAACCAGAACAGAAGGATCGTTACTATCGGCTGGACAAAAGCCCAGATGGTGCCGAGATAAGAACCTGCAAATCTGTTCTTGAGGTCGTTCTTTGCAAGCTTGAAGGTAAGCCCCCTGTTCTCCAGGAGCTCCCTTACAATGGATGTCTTGTTGGTTGCCGTTCTTTTATCCATAAGTCTGCAAATTATAGCACATTCCTAAGACTTGCCTTCATTCCCGCTTCCGAGGACCTCGATCCTACCGTTCCTGTCGGTGATCAGGATCTCGTCTTCTGCTCCGCCTTCCGTGAATCTCAGGTTGTCGTCCCTGCCAAGGATGACGGATGCGACATAGAGCACCTGTCTCGCTGTATCCGGCGAGCAGTTGCTGTCGATACAGAAGGTCTTGTCTTTATACTGCATGAGTTCTTTGGCAAGTGCTCTGTCTTCTTCGTTCGGGAGCCTCTCGAGGAAGAGTCCGCCCGGGAGAAGATTCGGGTTGTAGTAAGGATCCGTGAGCGCCGTTACCGGGTGCCTGCTGATGAAGAGTCTCCTCTCCTGCTCTTCAGCGGCGATATCCTTATCGTCAAGTCTCCTGAAGCCTCTGCTCTTGCCTTCGTGATGGTATAGCTTTGCATACGGGGTATAGCTGATCTGATATCCGGCTTCCCTTGCCCTCAGGCAGAAGTCCACGTCGTTATAAGCGATCCTGAATGCTTCATCAAGGCCTCCCAAGTCATCCCAGACATCTTTACTGACCATCATGCAGGCAGCAGTGACCGATGAGACTTCGTGACTTCTCGAATACATTACGAGATATCCCTGTTCGTCTGCTGATTCGTGCATGCCGAGGTGGAACACATTGCCGCCAAGGATGCACATGCCTGCGTGCTGTATGGTCTCGTCGGGATAGAGAAGAAGACTTCCTGCAACGGCTGTATCATCCTTCTGACATTCCTTGAGGAGCGCCTCGATCCATCCGGATTCGATGACTTCCGTATCGTTGTTGAGAAGGATTATGTATTCACCCTTTGCTTCCTTGGCAGCGAAGTTATTCAGGGCAGAGAAGTTGAATTCGCTTCCGCCTTCCCAGGTGATCACACTTACCTTGGAACTGCCTTCCAGCTTTTTGTAGTAATCCTTTATGTCATCTTCCGTGCTGCCGTTCTCACAGACGATGACCTCATAGTTGCCGTATGTTGTCTTCTCTTCTATCGAGCTTATGCAGCGCTCTAATATGTCCCTGTGATCCCTGTTGCAGATGAGGATCGAGACAAGAGGTGTGCCCTGCACTTCTGTATTCTGAGGTATCGTCTTGAATCCGATATCTCCGCCCCGTGAGTAATAGAGGACAGCAGGCACGTGCGCGGGGTTGTTGGCCTTCCTGAGAAGCTTCATCCCTGCTTCGCCGGAGGTGAAGTCCTCGCCTTCAGCAAGAGCCCTGCTTACGGCAAAGGCCCTGATGGTATAGTCCGCATTGTTAAATGCTGTCTCGCCGTATCCGGGTTCATACAGAGGATATCCGGGTCTTATATTCTGCGGATACTCATCGAACCCGGCTTCGTCTGCGTAGATGAAGTCGGTTCCGTCAGTGACCTTATCTGCCATGAGACGGAGCGCCGCAGGATTAAGGAAATCTCCCGGACGGAGAGACATGATAAAGTCTCCTTCGGGAGCAGTATTGATCTTCAGCCTTCCGCCGAATGCCTTGGCGGCATTCTTGATGAGCTTGCTGATGTGGAAGTTTTTCTTCGAAGAATTGTCCGTAACGCAGATCTCGTAGTTATCGTAGGTCTGGTCATAGATGCTTACTATTGTCTGCCTGAGAAGGCTGACATCGCCGTCAGTCGCATTAAGCAGTATGCTGAATCTTACCTTGCTGTCAGAAGGCGTGTCTATCTGCATCTTGAGGAGCTCTCCGTCGAAGACTGTTCTGCCGCCGTAGGTCAGGTCTATGCGGTAGAGTGAAGGAACAAACTTCGCATTGGCCACCTTAAGCCTATATCTGAGCTTGCCGAGCTTGGAAGACGGCAGCGGTTCTTCAGGGTATCTTGCCTTGAGCTCTAACAGTTCGCCCTGTCTCATCAGGTTAAGCTTGAGGTGATGGTTCTCCTTCTGACTTGCGAAGTGGGCACGCTCGACGCGCATCAGCTGCTCGGTATAAAGATCGATCCTTGCCTTATCTTCGTTCATATCAAGCGTCCCCGAACTCGTCTATAAGAGCCTTGATCTGCCTGGCAGATTTTTCCCAGCTGTACTTCTCCAGAAGGACTGAAGGATCCTTGACTTCAGTTGCCAGGATCTCGTCCATATCTATATTCTCATACTTCGTAGGATCTATATAGTGCGCGCACTCGCCGTACACTTCGGGAAGCGCCGTTACATTCGATACGATTATGTCTCTTGCTCCCGCGCTCACTGCCTCCAGGGGCGGCATGCCGAAGCCTTCGCTAAGAGAAGGCTGTATGAATGCCTTGCAGTGCGCCATCAGTGCCTTGACCTTCTCGTCAGATAAGAATCCCGTGAAGATAACATTCTCGGGCGCGCTGGCCTCGATGTCCTTGGAGTAGTCTGCAAGCGTATTGTGTCCCGTCACAACGAACTTATACTTTGGGTTCTGCCTTGCTGCGGCAAATACCCAGTCCATGTTCTTGTGCTTGTATCTTGAACCGAGAGAGAAGAAATATTCTCCCCTTGTTATGCCCTCGATATCGGTAAAGACCGACTCGTCTGCAGTCACTCTTCCGAAGTGCTGCCATCCGCAGTAGACGACCTTGATCTTCTCAGCGGGCACGCCGAAGATCTCGGAGATGTCCTTTCGAGCGTCGTAGCTGTCCGTGACGATAAGCTTGGCGTTAACTGCCGCCTTACGCCTCAGGTTCAGCCTCACCTTCTGCACGAAGCGTGAGTAGGGCTTGGTGAGGTAGTTCGTGGAGAACTTCTCCGGCTGGCAGTCGTAGATGAATGTGATGTCGTTACGGCCGCGCTGGAGCATCATGCAGATATCCAGGACTATGGTGTCCTTGCTGTTCGCATATTTTGTGAAAGCAGTCTCTCTCCAGTATTCTCTGCCGAACTTGCCGAACTTCATGAGTTCCGGCTTATAGATGACCGTCTTGATCTTATTGAACTTAACGCCCAGGTCGAGCTGCCTCGGCATGACGAGCTCTATGTCGTAGGGCAGATCCATCTTATCGAGCTCTCTTAAGATCTCGATGGAATACCTCGGGATCCCTACCATGAATCCGCTGGTAAATACTTCGCCGTTGACTACGACCGTCTTCATGCCTTGTCTTCCACCATCTTGTCCACGAACTTGCCGAGCCTGCCGGTGATGACATCCCACTGATAGTTCTGCTGGACGTAGTCATAGGCATTCAGCTTCATCTGCTCGGCAGTCTCCTTCTCGTTCAGGAAGAAGTCGACGACCCCTTCGAACTCGGGGTAATTCATATAGTAGAGTGCGCCGTTGCTCTTGACGCAGTGGCCTTTGAGGACGGGACACTTTCCGTTTACGACGACATTGGTATGAACGCACATCGCTTCAAGTACGACCATGGACAGACTCTCGAAGATGGACGGGAGCAGGAGCATCCTTGCAGCTGCTATGCCGTCGAACTTGTCTTCGTCTGATACGAAGCCGAGGCTTAAGATATCGTCGTCCTTGGGGATATCCATCGCAGGCTTGCCCATGAGGACGAGTTTAAGATCCGACGGATGTCTCTTCTTGTATGCCCTGAAGTATCTGAACATCTCGCCGCAGTTCTTGCCTTGGTCGATCCTTCCGACATAGACGATGAAGTCATTGAGGTTGTACTTGGCCTTGAACCTCTCGGGGTTGATATCGTCCGGGATCTCAACACCTGTTCCGCCCAGGTCGTTCGGGATATTCTCGTTGTGGAATTTCTTGTTTACCATCTGGCGCTCTTCTTCCGTGTTGTAGAAGAAGAATCTCGGCTTGTGGAAGAGCTCCGCGTAGTGCTTCATCTTGAGGAAGGGCTCATCGTGAGCGGTCGGGATGAGGATAGCCTTGTCCGCGACTTCAGGAAGACCTATTACCGTCGTGTAGTACAGGTATGTGAAGAAGATGAAGACATCGTAGTAATCCTTGTTGTCCTTAAGATACTTAACGAGCTTCGGACACTCAGGACCCTGGAGGTTGATCCACTCGCGCTCGGCTTCATAGTCGAATGCTTCCTTGTAGAACAGGAATCTCGAGTTGATGAGGTCGAACCTCGCCTGATCCCTCTGGTGCTTGACCGGGAATCTGTGTACCGTGATTCCGTTGATGACTTCTTCGTTCTTCTTGTATGTATTCTTCCAGGTCGAATAGTCGACGGCCTTGGTGGTCGCGACGTGAATCTCCCTGTCATCTGACTTCATGTGCTCAGCGAGCTGCCTGCAGTGGAGCTCCGCTCCGCCGTTTACTTCGAGCCCGTATCTCTGAACCACAAAACAGATCCTTATCTTCCTGTCCATGTTACTCCCCAATTCGCGACTTCAGAAGCTCAATGAGCCTTGCCTTGATCTTATCGTTATCGAAGTCAGCCAGGCGAGCCTTCTCGCCTTCGATGAGTTTGTTTCTTAATTCTTCGTCAGTTACGACGAGGTTGATGGCTTCGGATACGATCTTCGGATCCTTGTCCTTAAGAAGGATGCCTGAGCCTCCGAGCGTCTCTGCTATCGCAGTGCTGTCATAAGCGATTATCGGGATGCCGAAGTACATTGCTTCGACTAGCGGAACGCAGAAGCCCTCGTGCTCGCTGAGGCAGAGCAGCAGGTCTGCCGTCCTGTAGATGGCAAGGATCTGGTCGAAGGGAATGTGTCCCGTGAATTCGACTGCGTCTTCGAGACCCAGTTCCTTGGTGTATGCTTCGAGTTTTCTGTAGTAGATATCCGAGTTCTGGAACGATCCTGCGATTATCAGCCTCGACTTCGGATTGACGAACTTGTGGTAGTAGTAGAACGACGTGATGAGGTCCTGCTGCTTCTTGTTGGGTGCGACTCTTCCTGTGAAGACGATATTGGTGACATCATCGCTTAATCTGTCTACCGTCTTCTGGTCAGGCTTCTTCTCGTAGTCGGAGAACCTGATAAGTATAGGCAGGACATCCACAGGGCATGTGTAGCCGTAGCTGATGAGGTCGGACTTGTTGAACGCCGAGTCTGCTATGCAGTACTCGGGAGTCTTTGCCAGTGCCTTTACGCTCTCGACTCCTGCGGCACATCTCTTCTCGTGCTCATAGTCGTAGCCGTGCCAGAATTCCGGCGGAGTGACGTTGTGGTATACGACGAATACTCTTGCCTTGAACTTCTTGATCTTCTCGTTGAGTTCTGTTCCCGTCGAGAGGTGGTAGAGGATTATCGTGTCGGCGCTGTCCTTGTATGCGGAAACCAGTTTCGCCGTGCCGGAAGGGATCTTCTTGTCGATGCCTTCCGCGAAGATGTCCGTATCGTACCCTGCGGAGACGAGGGCGTCGTTGATCGCTATTACGTTGTTGCCGATCGCGTCGCCGTATGCGAGCGTCGGGAGCATCTGTACTATTCTCATTATGCTTTCTTCTCGAGTTCGGCTATTCTCTTCTCAAGTGAATCCACTTTGTCCCTGAGTGCTTTGTTCTCTGCTTCCTTGTCTCTGATATAAGCATAGATCTGGCTTAAGGACTTGGCTGAGGCATTGTTGTAGAGATTCTGTCTGGCGATGAGAGGCGCTGCGACGGGCTTCATGAACTTCCTGATGAATTTCTTAAGCGCGAGCTTGATGCCGCTGCCGTCCAGAGGCTCGTAGTAGTTAACGCCGTAGAAAGTGTTGACCGCTGCGATCTCGTCGGCAAATTCGTTCTCGTCAAATCTCAGATCGTCCAGTTCGCCCCTGGATACGCCTGCGACATTGATATCGTCGAAGCTCAGGTCCAGGTCCGAATAATCGCGTGTCTTGATGTTCTCGCGGATCTTAGCCATTATCTCTTCGGTGTTTACGGATTCTGCCATAGCTTATGTCCTCTCTTCTTATCTTCTAAGGCCTTCAAAAAAGTCCAGGTATTTCTTTGTTATTACGTCCCAGGCGAAGTTGTCCAGTACGAACTGCCTGCCGTTTTCTCCCATTGTGTTTGCGATGTCTTCATGTTCCATTATAAAGCTAACCGTCTCTTCGAACTCGGGATAATTCTCGAACCAAAGTCCGCCGTTGGACTTGGATGCGAAGTTCCTTGTCACGGCGCACCTGCCGTTAACGATGACGGGGCGCTTTGCAAGCCAGCTCTCCATTATGACTATCGAGAAGCTCTCGTAGAACGAGGGCTGGCAGAAAAGCTCTGCCGCTGCATAGGCATCGTATTTATCCTGCGCGTCCACGAAGCCCAGGTCGATGACGTCGTCCTTAACTGCCTTCGGAATGTCTATAGTGCCGCCTCCGATGAGGACGAGCTTCAAGTCAGTTTGCTTTCGCGCCTTGTACTGCGCGAAGTACTTGATGAGAACGTCGACGCCCTTGCCGGAGTCCTTACGGCCTGCGTAGAGGATGAACTTGTCCTTTATTCCGAACTTGTCTCTGAAGCGCTGTGCGTCTGATGTGAATTCGGTATTCACGCCCGCGCCGAGAGTGCGGTCGTCGACACCCGTAAGGTCGTAGACGCGCTCTGCGAGTTCTTTCTCCGGGTCAGACAGGAAGATCATGCCTGCGATGGTCGGGAATGCTTCCTTGAAGGGCTTCAGGTAGATGTAGCTCTCGTCGTGAAGACAGGGTATGAGGACCGACTTCTCGGGTACGGTCCTGATGCCGTTATAGGTCGTGCCGAACATGTAAGGGATGTATGCGAAGAAATCGTATTCATCCTTGTGCTCTGCCATATATGCGTAGAGGTCATCGGAATTGATCATCTCATCCACGAAGATCTTTGCTTCTTCATCGTTCAGGTGCAGGCCCTTCATGAGCTTGTAGTTCACGTCGTCGAATGCCTTGGCATCTCTCTTTCTGACCTTGAATCGCCTGACCTTCACGCCGCCTTCTTCCGTGAGGCCTTCCTTGTGGAAATCCTTGTTCCAGTCGGAGCCGAACTTCTCGACGCATGTCGTGAGGACCTCGACTTCCGCCTTGCCCTGAAGGTGCTTTACTATTCCGCGGAGCTCGGCTTCAGCGCCGCCCGGGATGTTATCTCCGTACCACGGTGTGACGAAACCGATCTTCATGTATCTTCCTCCAGGAGCTTTCCCACGTTCTCTACGAATCCGTCCTTGGTATATCTGGAGAGTATCATGCGCTTCGCATTCTCTCCGTATTCGGCTCTGAGCGCATCGTCTTCGCAGAGCGTATCGAGAGCCTTTGCATATGCGTCGGTGTCCATCAGCGGGCACTCGATACCTGTCAGCTTATCCTGACTTAAGTAGTTCACGCCGCTACCCGGGATCGTGAATGTAATCGCCGGACTGCCGAAGAACATGCCTTCGGCAAGAGCGAGGCCGAAGCCTTCCGACCTTGTTACCGACGGGAATATCGTGAGGTCTGACGCCTCGAGGTAAGACCTCTTGACCGAGTCGTCTATCCTTCCTATGAACCTGATCTTATCCACGCCTTCAGCCTGAGCCTTAAGCTTTGCAGTATCTTCACCGTCTCCTGCGATGAATATGAGGAGCTTATCGGATTTGGTCTTCTTTACCGCTTCGATGAGATAATCGAGGCCCTTATATGCGACGTGACGTCCGATGAAGAATCCCAGGATCTTGCCGGGGTTGTCTTCCCTGATCTTCTTTGCCGCTTCCTTCTCGCTGTCGTTAAGGACGAGCGTATCGTCCGCGATCATGTAGGGAAGGATGTATTTCTTATCGCCGAATTCAGGCGAGTATCTGCTCATCTCGAGGTGTATCGGAGTGGCTCCGAGGATCTTGTCAGATGCCTTGATGAGAGCCCTGTCCTGTCTTCTGAAGAAGGCTCTGACGAACTTCTGCTTCGTGATATCGAGATGCCAGTAGATATAGAGCTTGAAGCTCTTGCCGTTCTTCCTGATGTATGACAGGAGCTTCGATGCTACATAGGGATTCGGATAGTGGAAGATGACCACGTCGGGTTTGAATTCATCCAGGACCTTCGTGAGGTTCTTCTTGTACTCAGGAGCGATCGCCTGGGACATTATCTTCACCTTCGATGCGATGCGGATGACATCCACGCCGTCGACCTTATCGGTGACCGTCTCGTGCCTATGTGTAGTTATCTCTCCGTCTGTGGAATCTTCGTTGAAGCAGATGACCTTGTTCTCTGCCCCGTTAGAGTTAAATGCACCGACCAGGTCTCTTGTTACCTGCTCGGTGCCTCCCAGGAAGGGATACATATATTTTGCTATCTGAAGTACTCTCATCTGCGGTAGTTCTCGTACATTTCCTTAAGCGTGTCGAAGATATCGTGCTCCGGCGCCCAGCCGAGCTCGTCTCTTATAAGGCTGTTGTCGCAGCAGATTACCGGGGTGTCCGTCGGACGGATCCTCGCGGGATCCACATTTACGGTTATCTCCTGTGATGACAGCGAAGTTATGGTCTTCAGCATGTCTTCGAGTGAGTGAGCGACGCCGGAGCCGACGTTATACGCCTTGCCGGGCTGCCCTTTCTCCACTATTAACCTGTAGGCTCTTACGATGTCTCTTACATCGCTGAAGTCTCTTCTTACCTTGAGGTTGCCGACGTTCATTACGCCGGGCTTACCTGACTTATCTATCTCGGCCACCTGCTTGCACCATGAAGGCAGGACGAAGTTGTCTGCCTGCCCTACGCCCGTGTGATTGAACGCCCTGACGAGATATACATCGATGCCGAACTCCTTGCCGTAGAGGGCGGCAAAGCTCTCCTGCGTCATCTTGGAGATGCCGTAGGGGCTGTTCGAATCAAGCGGCGATGTCTCGCTGACGGGAGCTGATGCCGGAGCATATTCCTCGGACGAACCGATGAACATGACCTTGGGTGCCTTCCCTTCTGCACTGCAGTCCTTGACCGCCTGAAGGATGTTAAGAGATCCGATGACGTTAACTGATATCGTAAGCTGAGGATTCTTCCAGGACTGGCCTACGCTGCTTATGGCGGCGAGGTTGACAATGATGTCGGGCATCACCTTCGAGATTACCGCCTTAACAACTTCGGCACTTAAGAGGTCGCAGGAGATGAACTGATCATCCGCCCACTCGGGAACTCTTATGTCAGAACCCGTGACCTCGTAGCCGTTAGACGTGAACTCGTCCGTCAGATACTTTCCGACGAATCCGCCGCAGCCGAATATCAGGACCTTCTTACCGTCTGCCATATCGATCAAGCCTTAGCTGCCGCTTCCTTCTTCGCGAGTTCCAGATCGTGCTGTGCCATGATGCGGCAGAGCTCTTCGTAGGATGTCTTCTGAGGGTTCCAGCCGAGCTTTGTCTTTGCCTTTGTGGGATCGCCCCAGAGATTTACGACGTCAGTAGGTCTGTACCACTGAGGGTTGACGCAGACGACCATCTTGCCGGTAGCCTTGTCGTAACCCTTCTCTTCGAGGCCTTCGCCCTTCCACTCGATCTCGATGCCGTCATTGGCAAATGCAAGTGTGGTGAACTCTCTTACAGTGTGCTGAACGCCTGTGGCGATGACGTAATCGTCAGGCTCGTCCTGCTGGAGGATCAGCCACATGCACTCGACATAGTCCTTGGCATAGCCCCAGTCACGGAGTGAATCAAGGTTGCCGAGCTCTAAGTGATCCTGAAGTCCGCATGCGATCCTGCCTGCAGCGAGGGTGATCTTCCTCGTAACGAAGTTGTCTCCTCTTCTCTCAGACTCGTGGTTGAAGAGGATGCCGTTGCAGCAGAACATGCCGTATGCTTCCCTGTACTCCTTCATCATCCAGAAGCCGTACTGCTTCGCGATGGCATAGGGGCTGAAGGGATGGAACGGTGTGTTCTCGTTCTGGGGAACTTCCTCTACCTTGCCGTAGAGCTCGGATGTGGAAGCCTGATATATCTTTGTCTTCTTCTCGAGGCCAAGCATGTGTACCGCCTCAAGGACTCTCAGCACTCCCAGCGCATCAACGTCGCCCGTGTACTCTGCAGCGTCGAAGCTGACCTGTACGTGGCTCTGAGCAGCGAGGTTATAGATCTCGTCGGGCTTGACCTCTGAGACTACCCTTACGATGGAAGAAGAGTCGGACAGATCGCCCTCGTGAATGTGGAGCTGATCTAAGATATGATCGATACGGGCAGTGGTGGACACAGATGATCTTCTGACGATGCCGTGTACCTCATAGCCTTTCTCGAGCAGAAGCTCGGCGAGATACGAACCGTCCTGGCCTGTGATACCTGTGATAAGTGCCTTTTTCATGTGTTTTCTCCTTGTGTTTATCTCGTGTATTTTAACATCTGACCTTGATTAATTCAGCCTGCCCCATCACGCTGCAGCGCCCGATCCCTGCCGGGATAAAGATGCAATCGCCGCGCTTGAACCTTAAGTCACGGGTCATGTCTCCGCCTGTGATACCGCCGTTGCCTTCGGTGCAAAGAAGCACCTGGAACGAAGTATCCATGACGACAAAAGTAAATCCCATGCTGACCATAATGCGCTCGGTATCGAAATACCTGCATCTCGAGAGGATCTCTCTTGATGCGCCCGGCAGGAACCTGACGAACCTCGGCTTCTGACGCACATCCTTCCTGGCCTTCATATCCATTATCTCTATCGCCTTGTCGATGTGCAGTTCTCTCTTATTGCCGTCCTTGTCGGTCCTGTCATAGTCGTAGATCCTGTATGTGACATTGGAGTTTTCCTGGATCTCGACGAGGAGCACGCCTGCGCCTATCGCGTGGACGGTACCTGCAGGGATGTGGAATACGTCGCCTTTTTGAACCTTTAAGTGAAGAAGGTGCTTGGCAAGGCTGCCTTCTGAAGCAGCTTTCTTAAGAAGTTCGGGAGTAACGTCGTGCTTGAATCCGCATACGAGTTCTGCTCCGGGGTTGGCATCCAAGACGTACCACATCTCGGTCTTGCCGCGTTGGTTTTCTGATCTGACCGCATAATCATCGTCAGGATGGACCTGAACGGACAGGTTCTGCGCAGCATCTATGAACTTGACTAATACCGGGAAGCCCGTGTCCTTTGCTTTCGAGCCGATGAACTCAGGGTGTGCGTCTAAGACCTCCGCGAGTGTCTGCCCCTTGAACTGCCCCGATGCCACGACGGACGGACCGTCCGGGTGTACCGAGCACTCCCACGACTCTGCAAGAGGCGTGATATCCGTCTTCTTGCCATACTCGGACTTAAGTCTGGTTCCTCCCCAGAGATAGTCCTTATAGGCGGGCCTGAGCAGCATTGCTTCCATATGTACCGTTGCTTTCCTTTATCCTTCGAACGGATAGACTGTCTTGTCTTCCGCGCTTATCTCGTCGCCGATCTGGATCTCGATGATGCCGAGGTCGCAGTCCGGGTCAGCTATTATCGTGTGCTTGCAGCCTGCGGCGATGCTGATGACGTCGCCCGGCCTTACCTTCTGTTCCATGCCGTCGATGACAGCCGTGCCCGTGCCTGAAGCTATCGTCCAGACTTCGTCTCTTCTGTCATGGCTCTGGTATGTCATCCTGCTTCCTGCGTGAACGAGGGCCCTTACCGTCATGGCGCCCGGCTGGATGTCAATGACCGTATATGTTCCCCAGGACTTGTCGGCATAGCGAACGCCCGTGCTTATCTTATCTACGTAGGGCTTCATATAGCCCGACTGCTCCTTGTCGGATACGAGGATGCCGTCACAGGATGCAGCGACCACCATGTTCTTCGCGCCCATGACGAGCACCGGGATATCGAGCTCGTTGATGACATTGGTGTTCTCGCAAGTATCGTCTAATGTGGCGTTGCCCATGGCCTTGTCAGCCATCGCTTCGCTCATCATGTTCCAGGTGCCGACGTCCTTCCACTGTCCGGCGTATCTTACGACGCTGATGGACTTCTCCTTCTCGACTACCGCATAGTCAAAGGAGATCTTCGTGCAGGTATCGTACTTATCGTAGAGGTCACGGTAATCAGTGAAGTCGATGAGCTCGTGTGCGATCTTCATGAGATAGCCGAGCTTGAAAGCGAACACTCCCGCGTTCCACATCGCGCCCTGTGCGAGGTATTTCTTCGCGGTCTCCGTATCGGGCTTCTCCTTGAACTCCTTGACGGGAGCCACGGCGCCCTCAGATTCGGGGATGATGTATCCGTACTTGTCGGAAGGATACGTGGGCTCGACGCCCATGAGAGTGATGTTCGCCTTACCTGCGAGGACTTCCTTCTCGAGACTCGCGACGCACTCATAGTAATCGTCTTCGACGTAGGGGTCTACCGGGCATACAACGACGCACTCATCATCGGATACTCCGAGCTCGTCGTGAAGATATGTCGATGCCAGCGCGATAGCCGGGAAAGTGTCTCTTCTGCAGGGTTCGACACAGATGGATACCTTATCGCCGAGCTGTGATGAGATGGCGGGTACCTGCGACTTGGATGTCGCGATCGTGAGGCGTGCGCCCTTGTCCACGTTCGTTACCTGACGGTACACTCTCTGTACCATCGACTCGTAGTTGCCGTCGCCGTCCTTGAACAGCTTGATGAACTGCTTGGATCTTATCTCGTTTGACAGCGGCCAGAGTCTCTTGCCGGAACCGCCGGACAGAAGGATTATGTTCATTTTTGTGCCTCCGTTATCTCATGTATTCAGCAAGGTCTTCGGATATCTTCTCTTCGATCACGCGTGCTTCCTGCTCGTCTCCTGCCACCACTGAGATGTAGGTCTTGAGCTTGGGCTCCGTGCCCGAAGGTCTTACTACGACCGAGCCGCCCTCGATGAAGAACTTCAGCACGTCTGATGCGGGAAGCCCGTCGATGCCCTTCGAGTAGTCCTTGAGAGATTCGGTCTTCCTGTCTCCGAATGTGTCCTTGCCTTCGCGGAACTTCTTCATGATGTCCTGCATCTTGGCAAATCCCGCGGAGCCCTCGAACTCATATGAGTGCAGGGTGTTCAGGCAGTAGCCGAACTTATTGTAGAGCTCGTCCAGCTTATCAAGTATGCTGATGCCTCTCGTCTTATAGAATGCGAACATCTCGCAGATCATGAAGGCAGCGTCTACCGCATCCTTGTCTCTTACATAAGAGCCCGTGAGATATCCGTAAGACTCTTCGAATCCGCAGATATATGAATCCTCTCTGCCCTTCGCCTCGAGCATTCCGATCTGCTCGCCGATGAACTTGAAGCCCGTGAGGACGTTGATGGTCTTAACGCCGTAGCTTGCAGCGATCTTCTCTGCAAGGTCCATAGTGACGATCGTCTTGACGAATACGGGATCATTCGGCATCTTGCCGTGCTTTGTTCTCTGGCTGCAGATGAAATCGAGAAGGAGTATTCCCACTTCATTGCCCGTTACGAGCTTGTACTCGCCATTCTTGTCTCTTACCGCGATGCCGCACCTGTCGCTGTCGGGGTCAGTCGCAAGGAGGAGGTCAGCGCCCGTCTTTGCCGCATACTCCATGCCGAGCTGCATTGCCTCTTTGATCTCCGGGTTCGGATAAGGGCATGTCGGGAAGTTGCCGTCCGGCTGCTCCTGCTCCGTTACCACCGTTATGTTCGTAAAGCCCGTCTCCTTCAGCGTTCTTGTTACAGGCTTGAGGCCTGCACCGTTGAGGGGCGTATATACGATGGCGACGTTCCTGTCGATCTCGTCTCCGAAGAGGACTGACTGCTTCTTAACTTCTTCAACGAAGCCCGTGTAAACGTCCTCACCGATGTACGTGATCCTGCCTTCTGCGACGAAGCTGTCAAAGTCACCGGTCTTAACGCCTTCAAAGATGTCCACTGCCTCGATCCTGGCCAGGATCTCAGCCGCAGCTTCCGTCGTGATCTGGCAGCCGTCTGCGCCGTAGACCTTGTAGCCGTTGTATTTCGAGGGATTATGAGATGCTGTTACCATGATGCCCGCATCGCATCCGAGCGCGCGCACAGCGTAGGACAGGCAGGGTGTCGGCATGAGCTCCGTATAGATGTGGACCCTGATGCCGTTTGCGGCGAATACCGCGGATGCCGTCCTGCTGAACAGGTCGGACTTGATCCTGCTGTCGTATGAGACTGCGATGGAGTGATCTCCCGGCTTGGAGTTGACATAGTCAGCG
>JAEEGJ010004927.1_pt1 | contig 43425 bp, 29 predicted proteins | sample 8958761 | NCBI WGS metagenome assembly JAEEGJ01 (sample SAMN16246546, study PRJNA631951) | gut metagenome | biome: gut microbiome; feature: rumen; material: RS-attached | host: Bos | place: Iran: Karaj | collected 2018-10
CCAGCCTTTTCGGTAAACATGCTCGCTTGCAACAAAATACATCTGCTTTTTAAAGCTCATGCCGACAAGAACGCAATCCAATACGGTTGTATGATTTGATATGACCAGATACGGCCCGTTTATTTGAGGAGCTCTTTTACAATTGTAAGAATAAGTACGTTTAAAGAAAGGAACAGTAAAATACCAGAAAAAATTCCAGACCCTCTGATGCCGTCTGTGTGCTGCCTTTTCTTTTTTTACATTCATATCCATTTTTGTCATTTAAAAAATTATAACACGGATTCATAGATATTTGAAATAAAATCTTGTTTTTTTTACAGGGGAAGTCCTTATTTTGTAAATTGCAACACTCCATAAAAAATGATATTATAGAAAAACATTTCATTATAGGGGGGACCAATTATGGTACCAGTATTAATTAAAGATTTATTATCTACTAAGCCGGAGGGACAGACCGTTAAAGTTTGCGGCTGGATCCGTTCGGTTCGTGACTCTAAGGGTCTTGTTTTCATTCAGGTTAACGATGGAAGCTGCTTTGCTAACATCCAGCTTACTTTTGACCGCAATAATCCTTCTAATAATGCAAATGTAAATAATATTGAAGAAACTCTTAAGGTTTTGAACACAGGTGCAAGTGTTCGCGCAGTTGGAACTCTTATTGAATCTCCTGCAAGCGGACAGGCTGTTGAAGTTACATTGGAATCTATTGAGTGCCTCGGAAAATGCAACCCAGATGAATATCCATTGCAGAAAAACAAGATGTCTATGGAATATCTTCGCGATGTAGCTCATTTGCGTGCACGCACAAATACATTTGGTGCAGTTTACCGTGTTCGTAACCAGATGGCATTTGCTGTTCATTCGTTCTTCCAGGAGCGCGGCTTTCAGTACATCAACGCACCGGAAATTACATGTTCTGACTGCGAAGGGGCCGGAGAAATGTTCCAGGTAACAACTTTGAGCATGGAAAAAATTGCCGAGATGGGTGTTAAGGCCGGTGCCGGCGGAATGAAACCGGAAGACGCTTACAAAATTGTTGACTACAAGAAGGACTTTTTTGGAAAGAAGGCCAGCCTCACAGTATCAGGCCAGCTCGAAGCAGAAACACTTGCAACTGCCCTGAGCCGCGTTTATACCTTCGGACCAACTTTCCGTGCAGAAAATTCTAACACTCCTCGCCACCTTGCAGAGTTCTGGATGATTGAACCAGAAATGGCTTTCTATGATCTTGATGACGACATGGACATTCAGGAAGACTTTGTAAAATATCTTTTGAACTGGGCTTTGACAAAGTGCCGTGAAGACCTTGAATTCTTTGACAAGAGAATTCAGCCGGGCCTTATTGAAAGTCTTGAAAAAGTTGCAAAAGCAAAGTTCACACGAATCAGCTATACTCAGGCAATTGAAGACTTGGAAAAGGCAGCCGCTGCCGGACACAAGTTTGAGTTCAAGCCATACTGGGGCTGCGATATTGCAACAGAGCACGAACGCTATCTTACAGAACAGATTTACAATGGTCCTGTAATGGTATTCAACTATCCAAAAGAAATCAAATCCTTCTATATGAAACAGAATGAGGACGGAAAAACTGTAAAAGCAGTAGACGTTCTTGTTCCTGGAATTGGAGAATTGATTGGTGGTTCTGAACGCGAAGAAGATTACGACAAGCTCCTGGCAGAAATCAACCGCCGCGGAATGGACGAAAGCATTTACGACTGGTATCTTGACCTCCGCAAGTTTGGTACAGTGCCACACTCAGGCTTTGGTCTTGGATTTGAACGCCTTATGCGCTACGTAACAGGTATGGAAAACATCCGCGATGTAATTCCTTACCCACGCGCTCCAAAATTAGCTGACTTTTAATGAAGAATAAAACGCCAAAGATTAAGATCAAGCTAAAGCGTTCTCAAAAGCTCACAAAGCTGGGACAGATAATTTACCTTACCTGCACCAACTTTGGCAGCAACAATCTTTTGGAAAGCGCTTCGGCCTGTTCCTTTGGTTTTATCTTTTCTTTTGTACCGCTCGCTCTGATTATTTTTACTGTACTCGTAGGAATAATCAGAGTATCGCCGGGCATTCTTGAATACGTAAATGCCTTTGGTGCCGAAATTGAAAACATTGTAGATATCCGTCCTTTTATAAATAACATTCTGAACAAAAAGAACTTTCACTTTTTTGATATTTTCTTAGGTGTGTGGATTATCTGGATGGCTCGAAAAATGTTCCTTTCTATAATCCGCGCCATGGCAATGATTTTCAGACCAGCAATCAAACGCAAGGGTTTTCTTAATCAGGTATTGATGTTTGTTTCGGAATTCATCCTTGTATTTTTTATTGCTTCAATCATCATTTTTATGTTTGGTTTTAATCAGTTAGTTTCGACTAACTACTTTGAACCACTACAGGAATATCTGCCTGCTATTGTAAATCAAAACTCACATACTATTGTTTCGCTTTCAATGTACTTTGTAATTTTCATAAGCACATTCTATGTTTACCGCGTTGTATCCGGAACAAAGCCTCCTGTAAGTCTGTGCTTTATTTATGCGCTGCTTGATACCCTCTGTTTTTATTTTATTTCGCATTGGGTAACAAAGTTCATGAATCTTACAAACTACAACATTGTCTATGGAACAATCAGCACAATCATTGTTTTGATGATGAAGGTATATTTCTTCTTTATATTCTTCCTGTTCTTTGCGCAGATGATTTATGTTACCCAGTATTTTGAACTTCTGCTCAAATGCGAAGTATACCTTTTGCCAGACAGCGAACACCGCGGCTGGATGATTAAAATGCGCAGAATGCTTTTTATAAATCCCGCTGCTCTCAAAACTGTTACAAACACAAAAACAGTTCAGACAGGCGAAGTCATTTTTAATGCCGACGACATAGCAGATTCTGTTTATTACATAAGAACCGGAACAATCACCGAACAGTTTGAAAACGGAGAAAGCCAGGTTTACGAAAAAGGCTCTTTTGTAGGCGACACACTTTGTCTTTTAGATGAACGTTTCCGTGGAACAGGCGTTGCAACAACAGACTGCAAACTCATTATTTTTACAGCCGCAGAATTTAAAGAACTTATGAAAAAGTCTCCAAAAGCTGCATCCAAGGCACTGTCAAAGCTGGCTGAGATTTAGAACACTATTCCTGTCCGAGCATTTTATATAATAAAGTATAAAGAGATTTTGCTTCTTCTTTAGTAAGCCCTTCCCCACAATCAGATTTTGCTGCAACAAGAGCAAGCGGGATATCCTTACATTTTTCTTTAAGTTCTTCCCCTTTTTGGGTAATTGTAATATTTGTTACACGTTCATCGTCTTTTGAACGCTTACGAATTACATATCCGTCTTTTTCAAGATGTTTAAGAAGCGGTGTGAGTGTACCGGCGTCAAGATGAAGAATGTTTCCAAGCTGACCTGCTGTGACACTCTGTTTTTCCCACAACACCATAAATACAATGTACTGAGTATAAGTAAGACCTAACGGCTTTAGATAAGGTGTGTACTGGGCAACAATTTTTCGCGCACACGCATAAAGAGGAAAACATATCTGATTCTGTAACAAAAGCTGTTCATACTGCTGTGCCATATACACTCCTTATCTAAATAGTATTCAAACTACAAAAGACTTGCAACACAAGCTGCTACATCAGCCATTTTTGCTGTTGGTTCAAAACGGGATATTACATTACCCTTTCGGTCAATTACAAACTTTGTAAAGTTCCATTTGATGTCCGGATTATTCTTGTAGTCCTTATCAATTCCTTTAAGCAATGCACTCATAGCAAGCGCGGTCGGTCCTTTGCCAAAGCCTTCAAAGCCTTTTTGATCCTTAAGGAATCGGAACAAAGGAAGCTCATTTGGGCCATTAACATCAGACTTTTTCATCTGAGGAAACTGTGTTTTATATTTGAGAGTACAAAATTCATGGATTTCTTCATCAGTTCCAGGAGTCTGCCCGGCAAACTGATTACAAGGAATATCTACAACTTCAAAGCCCTGTTCATGATATTTTTCATACATATCTTCAATATCCTTGTAATGAGGTGTAAAACCACAGCCTGTTGCAGTGTTCACAACAAGCACAACCTTGCCTTCAAAGTCCTTCATAGAAACTTCTTCACCCTTAGGGTTCTGAACCTTGTAATCATAAAATCCCATAATGTTACCTCCATTGGTTTGTATTTGACTAGATTATATTTTATCAAAGGTATTTTGTCAATTAAAAAGGTGTTATTTTTCCAAGAGATATGACAGATTCGATGGTTTTAGCGTTCGGAACGGGGAAATGCCCACTAAAACAATGAATTTGGTTATTTAGTGGGTAATTTGTTAGGATTTTTGGGGCTGGGAGCTTAAAAATTTCCCACTAAACTGGGGTTTTTGCTGGTTTAGTGGGGATTTTTTTGGTTTTTCTATGACTTAGGGCTTAAAATTTTCCCACTAAATGGGCATTTTTGGCAGTTAAGTGGGAAAATTCTATGTGAACGGGGATTTTTGAGCTTGAAAATTCCCCACCAAAACGCTGATTCAGCCTGTTTAGTAGGGAATTTTCCTGCGTTAGCGCTGTGAAGGGCACGGGAACGCCCGAACACTAAATGGTAACAAATGCGAAATCTTCAAGCATTTGCTTGATTATACCTTTGTTTTAAAGTATAGTGTAATCTCTATGACTGAAGAAAATAACGAAATTATTGATGAACAGACAGAAGAACAGATTGTTGAGACTCAGACAGAAACAGACGAAACTGATGATAGTGATGACATTTCTTTTGAAGATTTAGGACTTGATGAATATGCGCTTAAGGCGGTTGCTAAGAAGGGCTTTGTTACTCCTTCGCCTATTCAGGTGCTGGCAATTCCTCGCCTTTTGAATGGCGACGCTAATCTTATTGCACGTGCGCGAACCGGTACCGGTAAAACTGCGGCGTTTGGCTTGCCTATTATTCAAAATATTCATGATAAATCGGACCATGTGGAGGCGCTTATTCTTGAGCCGACACGAGAACTTGCAATGCAGACTTGCGAAGAAATGAAGTCTTTTACAAGCACAAAGTATCCGCGCACAACTGTACTTTATGGCGGTGCTTCTTATGCAGCCCAGATTCGCGAGCTTAAAGACGGATGCGAAATGGTTGTAGGAACTCCTGGCCGTATTAAAGATCATCTTGAACGAAAAACTTTGGACCTTAGCCACATCAAATATTTTATTCTTGATGAAGGCGACGAAATGCTGGATATGGGCTTTATTGACGATATCCGCGAGATTTTTGAAAAATCTAACACAGATGCCAGAATCCTGTTGTTCAGTGCTACAATGCCGGCCCCAATTTTGAAAATTGCCGCAGACTTTATGGGCGAGTACGATATTATCGAAGAAGAAAATGTTGTTGACGAAGCCCTGCTCATTGACCAGAAATACTGGTTTGTAAAAGAAAGCGAAAAGATTGAAGCACTTGTGCGTCTTATTGATATGTCTCCGGACTTTTACGGTCTTGTATTTACAATGACAAAAATGGATGCAGACAGAGTTACCCGCGAGCTTGATTTGCGCGGTTATGAAGCTGCTGCCCTGCACGGAGACATTATGCAGAACCAGCGTGAAAAAGTTCTTGAACGATTCCGCATGAAAAAGACACGTATTCTTGTTGCAACAGACGTAGCTGCACGCGGTATTGATATTACAGGCTTGAGTCATGTTGTAAACTACTCTCTTCCTTTTGATACAGCAACTTATGTTCACCGAATTGGTCGTACTGGCCGCGCCGGAACTACAGGTATTGCAGTTACTTTTGTGCGCCCCGAAGAACGCCGTAAGCTTGGATATTTTATTAAAAATGCTGAGCGTGCCACAAAGAAGAAGTTGACTGAAGAAAAAGTGCCTGGTGTAAATGAAGTATTGAAACTTAAAGAAACTCGGGTAATGAATGAGTTAAAAGAAAGGCTGTTTAAAAATGTGGTCCTTCGACAAGCTCAGGAACCACAGGATGACAATGCACAAGAACTACAAGATGTTGGGGTCCCTGAGCCTGTCGAAGGGCCGCAGGAAATTCTTCGCCCTACTCCAGAAAAATTCACTACCCTTGCTGCCGAAATCTGCCAGAACCAGAACGCACAGGATGTTGTGGCAGGCCTGCTTTCTATTATGTACGGTGAAAAGCTTAGTCCTAAGCATTACGGAAAAATAAGTACAAAAGATCTGGGCCCTCGTGGTGACCAGCTTCGTATTTTTGTTTCTCTTGGAAAAAAGGACGGCTACCGTGCACGCGAACTTGCAGAATACTTTAGCACCCTGCTTCATATTCCTGGACGCATGGTTGATGATATTGATGTTGCACAGGAATTTTCTTTGGTGTCGCTCCCTGCAGCCAGCGCAAAAAAAGCAATTGAAATGTCACGTAAAAACAAAAAGCTTCCTCACATGCATCTTGATGTAAAAGAAGAAGGTGGTGGTCGCAAACGAAATACACGACGTCATTCAGAAGACAACGACAAACAAAAACGGCCTTCTAAAAAACCTGCAGAAAGGTCTTCTAAAAAGCCGTCTGAACGCGGGAATAAAAAGCCGACGTCAAAAAAGTCCGGTAATGATGCCAGCGCCTTTGTAAAGAAAGGCAAAAAAGCCGAACGGTTCTAGCGCTGGATTCTTCCAGAACCATTACCAGCTGCAAGCTTCTCAACCTCATCAACACTAACCATATTATAGTCGCCTTCGATGGTGTGCTTGAGACAGCTTGCGGCAACTGCAAACTCAACTGCATCTTGTGTGGACTTGCCGTTCAAGAGTGAGTAAATCAAACCGCCGCCAAAACTGTCGCCGCCACCTACGCGGTCTACTATATACATTTCGTATTCCTTGCTAAAGCAGTAATCTTTTCCGTCGTACAAAAGTGCTGCCCAGTTGTTGCGGTTTGCATTGATTGAAGTACGCAAGGTAATTGCAACCTTCTTAAATCCAAACTTATCGGCAAGCTGCTTTGCTACAGATTTATATCCTTCTTTATTAAGTTTACCGCCTGTGATATCTGTGTTTTCTGCTTCAATTCCAAAAACGTCTTTTGCATCTTCTTCGTTAGAAATGCAGACATCAACGTACTTACAGATTTCTGTCATAGCTTCTCTTGCCTGCTCACGAGTCCAGAGTTTTCCGCGATAGTTTAAATCACAGCTTACTGTTGCACCTGCAGCCTTTGCCGCTTTACAGGCTTCTATACAAATCTGAACAAGGTTTCCGCCAAGAGCCGGAGTAATACCCGTTAAATGGAACCAATTACAATCCTTAAAAATTGTTGCCCAGTCAAAATCCTCTGGCTTTGCTTCGGCAATAGAGCTGTGTGCACGGTCGTAAATACATTTTGATCCACGCTGGCTTGCACCTCTTTCATTATAATAAATACCTACACGGTCGCCGCCACGAACAATATATTCTGTGTTTACACCATAACGGCGAAGACTGTTTATTGCAGCCTGACCAATTTCGTGTTTTGGAAGCTTTGTTACGTAATAAGCATCGAGTCCGTAATTTGCAAGAGACACTGCAACGTTAGCTTCGCCTCCTCCAAATGTAGAAGTCATTTTATCTACCTGAACAAAACGGAAATATCCTTCCGGTTCCAGGCGCAGCATTATTTCTCCAAATGTTACTACTTTCATATTTTTTCTCCTTTATGGTTTGCTTCGCTACGCTCGCAATGACGAGACTATCTCAGCAGCTTCTCGTGTCAGCTTTTCAATCTGGGCAAAATCTCCTGCAGCAACAAGGTCTCCCTTTACCATCCAGCTGCCGCCACAAGCCAAAATTTTATCGCAGGCAAGGTAGTCACGTACGTTTGTTGCGTTGATTCCACCTGTTGGCATAAACTTCATCATTGTGTAGGGTGCGCTCATTGCTTTTATCATTTTAAGACCGCCGGCGTTTTCTGCAGGGAAGAACTTTACTACATCAAGGCCAAAACCAAGTGCCATCTCCAGTTCTGTCGGTGTCATAATGCCCGGGCAAACCGGATAATTCTTCTTGAGACAATACTCCACAACCTTTGGATTAAAACCAGGAGATACAATAAATTTTGCACCGGCTCCAACTGCCCTGTCTACCTGTTCCACAGTTAAAACTGTACCTGCTCCAACAAGCATGTCAGGAAACTTTTTTGCAATAGCACGAATGCTTTCTTCTGCAGCGTCTGTACGAAAGGTTACCTCTGCACATCCAAGGCCACCACCAACAAGAGCAGTACCAAGGGGCTCGGCATCACTAACCTTATTCAAAACAACAACAGGAACAATTCCTATTTTACCAATCTGCTTTAATGTATCATTCATATATGCCTCATTTTCAAACAATAATCTAATATACTAGTATACCAGTTATTTTATTCTAACACGAAATTTCAAAAATGTCATCCTGTTTATTTAATTTGTTTTCCATCACAAAAGGCTTTGCCCACCACTTGTCCCAGAACATTATAATTATGGTTTACAGGATCATAGCACACAGGCTTGAGTTTTGCACAATCAATCTTTCCGTCTGTCAAAACCGACTCATCTGCGCTTACATTTATGATATTGCCTACGATATAATCACTTTCCTCACTCATCTGCGCAACTTCGCATTCGAGAGTCATAGGCAGTTCATTGATTACAGGAGCATCAACAAATTCAGACTTAGTTACGGTCCAGCCTGCTTTTTTAATTTTGTCCGGCTCGGTATTTCCGCTTACAATTCCAACATAATCGCATTCCTTTACAAAAGCAGCAGTTGCCATGCTCACGGTAAAGGCTTTTCGTTCTGCAATATTTTTTGTTGTCTTATGACTTTTATCAAGGCAGATTCCAATCTGATTTGTATCGTGGATTCCACCCCAGGCCGCATTCATTGCATCAGGATTTCCATCCTTGTCATAGGTTGCAATAATAAGGACAGGCATTGGATACATAAATGTCTGTTTTCCAAAATTCTTTTTCATATATACCTCACAATTTTTAATCTCTGTTTTATTACTGTCTGTCCCAAAACGCAGCAGCATTGGAAGTTACTTCTGCTACAGATTTTGAAGGACATTCATAACCAGGCGGAACGAGAGCAACATAACTGTCCGGCAAAGTTCTATCTCCTTCAAGTCCAAAGCCATAGGTTGTATGCGCACAAAACCAGTAGAGATTTTTTGTCCAGTAAGCCTGCATATATTTTATACCCTCTTCTGCAGCAACCCACGAATCTTCAAACCCCGGAAGTACACAGACATTTAAAGTCTGCCCGACAATTACAGTTTCTCTCATTTCTTCAAGCGAAAGTGGCACTCCATCTGCATCGGTTATATACTCCACCATATCGGAATCAAGCATTGCCCATTTGTTAAGCTCTGGCAGCCAGATTAGATTTACAACATGACAGTCGCCATCGTTTTTATTCTGAGGCAGGCAGGTTATAAAACGGTTTTTAATTCCAACAGCAAGTAACAGTTCACTCAAAAGAATACTGTGCCATCGGCAGTTAAAGCCTGTTGTTACACGACGCGAATATTCCCAGAGCGGAATTGCACTTCTGTCATCAACCCATTCCTTCTGATTATCATGCGGAATATTTTTTGCAACAAAGCATGCAAGCTCAACAGATTTTTCCCAGGTGGACTTTGAAGAAGCAGCAAGTGCTTCCAGATCAAGCCCGGCATTTTCTTTAAAATACTCACGAATAACCGCAGCCTGCTCTGCATCAACCAGATACTTAATTTCAAAAGTAACCGGTTCGTCGGTGTAAGGCTCGCAGGTTTTAAGCTTTTTAAGATTTACTTCATAATCTTTTTCTATATAGTTTGAACTTTGGCAGGAAATAAAAAACACACAATAAATCAAACAAAGGCTGCAAAAAAACTTAAGCACTAATCTGGCTGATTTCATTTTTCGTCATCCTCTTTGTGGAAGGCCTGCTTTTGTTCATACATAATATTGTCTACGGTTTCTACTGCCTGCTCCAGAGTAAGCTCCGACTGCGGTGGCACGGAATAAGTTCCAACGCTGGCAGTAAGATTATAAGGCAGGTGCATAACAGAAGTTTTGGAAGCAAGACGCTTTTTTATCATTTCGCAGTAATCTTCACCATTGTAATTTTTACTGCTGCCTACAATAAGGAATTCGTCTCCACCATAACGTATACAAAGCCAGTTTTTCGGAACCGTTTCCATAGCAGCAGCGGCAACTGTTTTTACAGCAAGGTCTCCGTGCAAATGTCCAAACTGGTCATTGATATGCTTCATCTTGTTTATATCAACAAAGAACAGAACTGTGGTAAGGCCGTTCTTTTTATTATGCGCATAAAACGGTTTAGCAAGCTTGTCCAAGCCCTGACGGTTGAGTGCCCCCGAAAGCGCATCCTTTGTAGAAAGCTTAAGGTACTGCTGGCTCATCTGCTTGAACATATTCTTTTTACGGAAGTGTTCTATACCGGTTCCCATACTTCGTGTCCACATATAGCCGTAGCGGTTGTCTATCATTGTAAGATTGTTTTTTGCAACATAATAACCGTGAACATAAGAATGATGGAAAATAGGCATGAATAAAAAGACATTGCTTTTATCCGTGGTTTTCATTTTTGAAGGAATAAGGTCGTGGGACGGAAGCAGTTCCCTAAGGTACTTCTTATTATCCTGAACCGAACAGATGGCCTGTACCTGAGCCCCGTAACTAAGATTCTGCGGCAGGTTTTCGGCAGAGTTTATAAGAACTGAATTCCAGTCGGATTTCATAAAGATACAGAAATCAGGTCCTTCGAATCTGTGCGATTTTACAAAGAAATTTTCAAGATTTGTAAGCAGGGTAAAAACATCTGCGGCTTCTGTAAAGATTTCTCCAAGGGTTTCAAGGTGACTGTCAAATTCTTCTTTTTTGTTTGCATCATCAAGAATGTTGAGTGCAAAAAGATTCTGCTCGCTTGTTACAGAATAACTGCAGCCACATGTGTTTCTGAAAATCGGCGTGCTTTTTACATTAAGCACCTGCATTGGATTTACGCCGCGAATCAGACGGGTTACTGCTTCTACACCAAGAAGGTCTGCACAATTTTTTACCGTTGTAAGAGAAGGCTTTGTACACTGCGCTTCGGTAATATTATCAAAGCCAACAATTTTAAGCTGTTCGGGTACTTTGATTTTGTTTTCAAGACAAATCTTGAGCAAAGCCATTGCAAGTAAATCATTAGCACAACAGAAAGCCTGAGGAAGTTTTTTTCCTGATTTTACATAGTCATCAAAAAATCTATAGGCACAGTGGTAGTCGCAGGAATCTATTGTATAAACCTTTTCCTTGTCAAAGGTAATATTGTTGTCCTTAAGAACTTCCATGTATGCTTTGTAGCGTTCGGATATATCAACAGACTGCTCTTTTCCCGAAAGATAAGCTATATCCGAAACATTGTGCATTTTTATAAGATGAGCAAGAGCATCGTACATGCCCGAATAATTGTCTACACGCAGGCAGCAGATACCCTGCATTTTTTTATTAATTGAAATTGCGGGCTTTTTTGATTTTAAAATGCGCAGACGTTCATGCTCCAGAACTCTTGCGTTTCCAATTAAATCAGAAAGAATTACGATTCCGTCAAATTCTTCATAATTGATAAGATTAAAAATTGAAAAACCAGTTGAGTTTGGAAAGCCGGAATATTCAACATAATTATATGTATTGAACACATATATGTCGATGTTTTTGCCTTCGACGGCACGCATCATTCCGTGAATAAAATCTTTAACAAAATAAGAGCTCCATCCGCAGCCAAGAACAGCAATTCGTCGATTCATAAAGTCTATTATACCACGGTTTAACTGATATTCAAAGAGTATTTGATTTCCTGCGGTTATTTAATCTTAAGCGAGCGCAGATATTCTTTTCTTTCGGGCGAGACCCTAAAGCTTTCGCAGGCCTTTTGGATTGCTTTGTTGTGAGTCCAGGGGTCCAGCTTTTGCTTTTGAATAAACGGGAGTGTGGCGTCCCACTGCTTTACAAGCGCTTCTGCAAAAAGCCAGGCAGTCATCATATTTACATAGTATTCATTACTGCGGATTTGTGATGGCAGTTCCAGATATTCCGGTTTAAAATCATCATCTAAAAAGTATTTCATTAAAAGCAGCATGCCCACGCGTTTGGTAAAAGGTGCGTCGTCCTGTATCCACTGTTCAAGCTTGGGCAAAAGCTTTAGTCTGTTCTTTTTAAGTGCCGGCGGGTTAAGAGAGTCGCTCACCGCCCAACTGTTGATGTAGGGCAAAAAATGCTCAAGCTGGGTAAGACATTCATCATAATTCTTAATCTTATTTATGAGCGCAATGTGCAGGCTGTTCTCTTCGTGATATTCATGGGGAAGGCTCTGTAAAAAAGTCTGGAGCACATCTGGTGGCAGCTCCTTTACGCGACGAAGAATTAATTTATAAGACGGCGAGCGCACTCCAATAAAAGCCTCCCGCGGCAAGGTCGGAACAAGCTTTGCAGAAAAGTCCCCGTATTTTTTGTCCTGATATTCAAACAGTATTTTTTGAATCTGGGTCATAGCATTTAAACTGTAAATCATAAAAAAACAGATGTCAATGTTGTAGAGAAAAGAGCGTTTGCATGTTATCATAAACAAAAGGAAAAAAAACATGGATGCAGCTTTAAAACCAAATTACAAAAAAACCTTGCGCGCGTGCTATCTGGGTTTTATTACCCAGGCAATTGCAGCAAACTTTGCGCCTTTGATTTTCTTAAAGCTTCATAACGACTACCAGATTCCGCTTGGACTCATTGCGCTTATTCCAACGGCTTTCTTTTTTACACAGCTTGTTGTAGATATTTTTTGTGCCAGGTTTGTAGACAAAATTGGTTACCGCGTGAGCATAGTTACTTCCGAAGTTTTTTCTGCAGTAGGACTCATTGCCCTTGCGTTTTTGCCGGATCTTTTGCCCTCCGCGTTTGCAGGAATTATGATAAGCGTTGTGCTTTATGCAATTGGCAGCGGTCTGATAGAAGTTCTCTGCTCGCCGATTGTAGAAGCCTGTCCTTTTGAAAATAAAGAAAAAACCATGAGCTTGCTCCACAGTTTTTACTGCTGGGGATGGCTTGGAGTTACAATTATTTCCAGCGTGCTTTTTACAAGCTTTGGAATTGATAACTGGAAATACGTTGCCTGCTTCTGGGCGCTTATTCCGCTCTACAACATTTATAATTTTGCAACCTGCCCTATCGAAAAGCTTGTAGACTCCGGCAAGGGCATGACAATTGTGCAACTATTCAAGTCGCCGCTTTTCTGGGTAGCAGTTGTGCTTATGGTTTGTTCCGGTGCCAGTGAACTTTCTATGGCACAGTGGGCTTCGGCCTTTGTAGAATCCGGACTTGGACTTTCTAAAACTGTCTGCGACCTTGCGGGCCCCTGTCTTTTTGCTGTTACTATGGGAATCTGCCGTGTCTTTTACGGAAAGTTTGGCGACAAAGTTGAACTTACAAAGTTTATGATTGGCTCGGGTGTGCTTTGTCTTATCTGCTATATCATGGCGTCGCTTTCTCATAATGCAATTGTAGCGCTTGCCGGTTGTGTGATGTGCGGATTTTCTGTAGGCATTATGTGGCCTGGGACTCTGAGTATTTCTTCCAAAAAAATCCCGACAGGTGGAACTGCAATGTTTGCGCTTCTTGCTATGGCAGGAGACTTAGGCGGTTCAATCGGACCTAGCGTTGTTGGAATGATTTCTCAAAAAGCCGGTGACAACCTGCAGCAGGGACTTTTCTTTGGAGGAATATTTCCAGTCCTGCTGGTTGTGTTTCTGATTATTCTTAAGTTCATGAAAGGAAATGAGAGGGCCGACTAAGTATGAGTATAAAATATTTTTCAATTCCACAATTTGATAAAACCGGAAAAGTCAGAACAATTTATACAACCGCCAGCGACATTGCATGGAATTATGAAGATCCAGAATGTTATGAGAATTATCTTGCACTCGGCGAGCAGCTTGGAATTACGCCCAGGGATATGATCAAGACAAAACAGCGGCATACAGACATTGTTAAGATAGTATCCCGTCAAAATGGAGGAGAAGGAATTCTGTGTCCCATAGATGAAAACAACCCCAGAGACGGACTTATTACAAACGAAAAAAATTTTCTTTTATGCACTGTAGAAGCAGACTGCGTCCCCGTTTATTTTTATGACCACGTAAAAGAAGTTATAGCAATGGTTCACAGCGGCTGGAAGGGAACTGTAAAAAAAATCTCTGCACTTACAATTCAAAAAATGTGCAGCACCTTTGGCTGTAAAGCGCAGGACCTTCTTGTTGCAATTGGGCCTCACATCTGCAGGGACTGTTACGAGATTGGCCAGGATGTTTACGATGAGTTTGGTCAGAGCTTTGACGCAGCCGACCTTACAAAGATTCTCACCCCAAAAAATCAGGAAAAATATCTTTTGAATCTGGAAGAAGCGGTAAAAATTACTCTTATAAAAAACGGCATACTCGAGCAGAATATTTTTTCTTGTGGCGTCTGTACCTATCACTCACAGATTGATGAAAGTACCTTCTGCTCTTACAGAAGAACTAAGTCTAAAACCCAGCGCATGCTCACTGCTATTATGATGCTATAAAAAAGTCCTGAGCATTTTTATAGCAGATGTTTTTTATTAATGAACCAAGCTGCTCTTCGTTCCAAGGGAATTCTCCCTGGTCCACAAGATTGCCCACATAATTACAAAGAATGCGGCGGAAATATTCATGACGCGGATACGAAAGAAAACTGCGGCTGTCTGTAAGCATGCCGACATAACATCCAAGCGGAGCGGTACGTGAATAAACGCGCAGCTGTTCTTCTATTCCGTCCTTGTGATCATTAAACCACCAGGCAGGACCAAACTGACAGTTACGGAAATTGGCAGCCATTGTTGCAAGAGCTTCGTTGTCCTTTGGATTAAGATTATAAAGAATTGTGCGTGCGTCAGGGCTGGCAGAATAAATTGCATTTAAAACTGCACCAAGCTGAGGCATATAATTAAAATCGTTAAGACTGTCTTCTCCAATATTTTTTCCGGCGGACTCGAGCATTGCTGTATTATTGTCGCGCAGGGCTCCAATATGAATCTGCATTACAAAGCCCTTTTGTGCGTAAAGCTTACCAAGCTGAATAAGAACCCAACCTTTATACCTTGCAATTTCTTCGTGACTAAGCTTTTTGCCAATCCAGGCTTTTTCAAAAATATAGTTAACGTCGTTCCAGTTTGTAGGAAGATAAAAATCATCTTCCAGAGAATGGTCACTTACTACAGAGCCGTTCTGTTTAAAGAAATCCATGCGGCGTCCCAAAGCTTCCATCATATCATCAATCGAACGGAATCGTGTTCCATCTGTTTCCTGAAGCTTTGAAATATAATCTGCAAAGCCCGGACTTCCTGCGGCAAGAATCATATCCGGTCTGAAGGACGGTCTTACCTTTATTTGATTGTCTGCAAGTTTTTTGTGCCATTCAAGATTGTCCAAAGGATCATCGGTTGTACAAAGCTCCTTTACGTTCATTTTTTTAAGAAGTCCCTGTGGTGCATATTCCTTTTCAGAAAGAAGGGCATTACAGGTTTCCCAGATTTTACGGGCATTGTCAGGAGTTACGCTTTCATCTATTCCAAAATAGCGCTTGAGTTCCAGATGGCTCCAGTGATAAAGAGGATTACCCGGACACAGTTGAAGAGTATTTACAAAAGCAAGATAGCGGTCGTAGTCGGGTGCCCCTTCACCATCACCAAGATGTCCTGTAATTAATTTTTCGTCTACGCCGGCAGCACGCATGGCACGCCATTTATAGTGATCATGATCCAGCCAGGCATTGGCAAGATTACCAAGCGGCTTATTCTCGTAGATTTCCTGCGGAATCAAATGATTGTGAAAATCAAAAATCGGTTCGCTTTCTGCATATTTATGATAAAGAATCTGAGCTGGTTCGCTCTGCAATAAAAAGTTTTCGTCTAAGAATGCTTTCATAATTTCCTCGAATACTAGTATATCACAACAAGTGGAAAATGTCATAGATGCTGAAACAAGTTCAGCATGACTCTTGCATGACATTCTGGCGTAAAATCATTATAATCATTCCATTATGTTTAAACCTGAGCTAATTAATTCATTAAAAAATTACAATTCTAAAACCTTTGTAAGTGATCTTATTGCCGGCGTAATTGTCGGAATTGTTGCCCTGCCTCTGGCTATTGCTTTTGCTATTGCTTCCGGAGTGAATCCTGCAGCGGGACTTTTTACTGCAATCATTGCAGGCTTTTGTATTTCTGCTTTTGGCGGAAGCCGTGTGCAGATTGGTGGACCTACCGGAGCCTTTGCTGTTATTGTTTATGGAGTAGTTGCACAGTATGGTTTGAGTGGACTTGCAACCGCAACCGTTATGGCCGGAATTATTCTGATTCTGCTTGGTGCCTTTAAGATGGGCGGTCTTGTTAAGTTTATTCCTTATACAATTGTTACCGGCTTTACAGCAGGTATTGCAGTTACAATTGCAGCGGGCCAGCTTGGAGATTTTTTTGGGCTCCGTCCTGACTTTACAACTCCTATGATGATTCTTGGAGAAGAGTATTCCAAAATGCCGGGAGACTTTTTACCAAAGATTATTGTGTATGTGCGTTCTGCTGCTACAATAAACTGGTATTCCTTTGCAATGGCAGCAATCTGTCTTGCATTTATTTTTATATGGTCTAAGTTTATCAAAAAGATTCCGGGAAGCTTTGTAGTAATTATTCTTGCAACAGTTGTAAGCATTATCCTTGAAAAAACCTGCGGGCTTCATACAGACACAATCGGAAAGTTTGCAGACGGCTCACAGCACTTTGTAATTCCAAACACATTGCCAAAGCCTACCCTTCCGGCACTTAGCATAAAAACTATTACTACCCTGTTTCCAACAGCAATTTCTATTGCAGTGCTTGCGGCTATTGAATCTCTTTTGAGTGCGGTCGTTGCCGACGGTATGATTGGTACCAAGCACGATTCAAATACAGAACTTATTGCCCAGGGAATTGCTAATATTGCAAGTCCATTGTTCGGAGGAATTCCTGCTACCGGTGCAATTGCACGTACCGCTACAAATATCAAAAACGGAGGTAAAACCCCAGTTGCAGGAATTATTCATGCAATTACGCTTTTGATAATTCTTCTTTTTGCAGGTAAATATGCAGCCTATATTCCAATGGCAGCCCTTGCTGCAGTTTTGATAAACGTTGCCTGGAACATGGCCGGGTTCCCTGCAATCCGCTCGCTCATGCACGGACAGAAATCTGATATAACTGTTTTTCTTGTTACCTTCCTGATCACAGTTTTTGTAGATCTTACCGTTGCAATTGAAGTTGGTCTTGGTTTTGCCGCCTTCTTCTTTATCAAAAAGATGATTGACCTTTCCGAAGTTCAGAACGAACGCGAAATTATTACAGGCGGTATTAAAAAAGACCAGCCTTCTGAAAATCTTGATATTCCGCCGGAAACCTTTGTTTACGAAATTGAAGGTCCTTTATTCTTTGGAACCGTAAGAAAATTTGAACTTGCAACAGAACGCGCCCAGTCAAACTGCAAATATCTTGTACTGCGCATGAGAAATACAATTTATCTTGATGCCGGTGGAATACGCGCGCTCGAACAGTGTAAGGCTGCCTGCGACCGCAAAGGAATTACAATTGTCATAAGCGGAATTCACACACAGCCATACCTTTTGCTTGAAAAAACAGGCATGGCCGACAAGCTTGGACGAGAGAATATTTTTGAAAATATTAATGAGGCATTAGACAGATGTAGATGCTGAAACGAGTTCAGCATGACTACAGAGAACTAAGTACCTTTCTTACAGAACCAGGGCCTGCGTTTAGGCGGGTAAAGTATTCCTTTACCTTGTCTGCCAGGCCTGCTTCATAAAGATCTACACCAAAAATATCTGCACGATGAAGGATTTCATCTACCACAGGGGTCCCTGAGCTCTGTCGAAGGGTCGCAAATTCTTCTAGCAGCGGATCCGGGCTCAACTCAAACGGCTTGCCGTTATCATCAATTGCCTGCAGGTAGCGGAGCCACAATGCAAATACAAGAGGAACAACTTTAAGGTTGGCAAGGTTCAGTTCCGGGCGTGCAAGATAACCCTTTATTGTTTCTCCAAAACGGATGCTCAATTTTTGAGATGTATCACACGCAATGCGCTGTGGTGTATCCGGCATAAAAGGATTTGGAATACGGATATTTACAACCTCGTCAATAAAGTCGCGGGGCTTGATAATTCCAGGGTCTACAACTACCGGAAGCCCTTCTTCGTAACCAAGACGTTTTACAAGCCGCAGAAGATCTGCATCCTTCATTTCGTCGGCAATTAAAGTATAGCCAAGAAGACAGCCGCTTACAGCAAGGAAGGTATGAAGCGGATTCAGGCAGGTACAAACCTTCATCTTTTCTACCTTGTCTACGGTTGCGCGGTCTGTAAAATAAAGACCTGCCTTTTCAAGCTCCGGGCGTCCGTTAGGAAAGTTATCTTCGATTACAAGATACTGGCACTCCTCTGCATTTACAAAAGGAGCAACATAAGTTTTTTTGCTGGTAATTACAGGTTCAAGCTGTTCAATTCCGTCGTCGGCAAGAATCTTTTCAATTTTGGCGTCAGGGCGCGGAGTGATTTTATCTATCATTGTCCAAGGGAAGCTAACCTTTGAAGCATCGTTTACATAAGCAGCAAAGCCCGGCTTACAAACACCACGCTTTTCCCATTCCTGCGCAAATTCATTTACAGCAGCATAAAGCTTGTCTCCGTTATGTGAACAGTTATCCATGCTTACCATTGCAACAGGAAGTGCTCCGTTTACATAGCGCTCGTGAAGCAGTGTCACTACTTTACCAATATAAGATTTTGGAAGTACAGGACCTGCTGCAAAATCATCTTCTACGCCAGGCATAAATACACCGGCAGCATTTTTTAAGAGGTAACCCTTTTCGGTAATTGTAAAGGTAACCATCTGCAGCGATGGAGTTCGGAAAATCTCACACAAGCGTGCCCAGTCTGCTTCGTTATCACTGTCGGCAGCAAGCGCTTCCATAATGGAACCTACAACTGTTTTTTCTACAGAGCCGCTGGATTTTAAAGTAACAAGTGCACCAATGTTGTCGTGCGGACGATACATCTTTTCGATGATTTCGTAGTCGTAACCTTCGGCAACAACAAGACCACGGTCAAGCACTCCCTTATTCAAAAGCTCCTGAACAACGTTTGCCTGGAATGCACGGAAAATATTTCCTGCTCCAAAATGAATCCAGAACGGATTTGCACGGGTAGCAGCTTGTACAGCCGCACGATCAAACTTTGGCAGAGAATAGCCCTTGCCTTCCCACTCTGCAGTATTTTTAATTCCATCAATTGTAAGTTTCATATTTGCCTCTATCTGTACAATGTCACACCGCTGCGGTCAATTGTTTTTTCGCAGGCTTCCCAAAGGCCCTGAAGGTAAGTTGCACCAAGAGCGCGGTCATAAAGTCCGTAACCAGGCATTGCCTTTTCACCCCAGATCATGCGGCCATGGTCAGGACGGATAACTCCGTCAAAGCCTGTTTCGTAAAGGGTGCGCACAATTTTGAACATATCAAAGGTTCCGCAAGCCGAAAGATGTGCCGACTCCTGAAAGTCCAGAACTGGATCATCAATTGCAGTATTAAACTTAAGGTTACGGATATGTGCAAAGTGAATGCGTCCGCTGGCAGCCTTAATAAATTCACAAAGATCATTTTTACGGTTAGTGCCGTAAGAGCCCGTACAGAAAGTCAAACCGTTATGAGGATTGTCTACTGCCTTAAGCATTCGGCAAACCTTATCCTGACTTGTAATGATGCGAGGAAGCCCGAATACAGGCCAGGCAGGATCATCAGGATGAATTGCCATATCAATGTTGTATTTATCGCAGACAGGCATAATTGCCTTAAGGAAGTAAACAAGATTGTTGAAAAGCTTTTCTTCGTCGACCTCTGCATACATTGCAAAAAGCTCTTTTACGCGGGCCATGCGTTCCGGTTCCCAGCCAGGCAGAATAAAACCGTTGGAATCCTTGTCGATAGAATTAAACATATCCTCTGGTTTTACGCCGTCAATTGCTTTTGAATTGTAGGCAAGAACAGTTGAACCATCTTCGCAAACACGTGCAAGCTCGCTGCGGGTCCAGTCAAAAACAGGCATAAAGTTGTAGCAGACCATATGGATGTCTTCCTGTCCAAGACGCTCGAGTGTTTTTATATAGTTTTCGATATATTTATCGCGGTCGCCGCCACCAATTTTTATGTCATCGTGAATATTTACGCTTTCAATACCAGCTATTTTGAGTCCTGCAGCCTCTACCTCGGCCTTAAGCTTTTTGATTGCAGCTGCTTCCCAGGCATCCCCCGGTACAGAATCATAAAGTGTTGTAATAACGCCGTGAACCCCCGGCACCTGACGGATTTGTTGAAGTGTTACTGAATCAAAGCCGGTTCCATACCAGCGAAGTGTCATTTCCATAGTAAAAAGTCTCCCAAATACATGTCATGCTGAACTTGTTTCAGCATCTAAATTCATTCTACCACGGATTGCCAAAACTCTCAAGAAAAACTTGCATACTAGTATATTAGTTTTAAATTTTTCGCATTATTAGTGTAATAATATGGCGGGTCCCAGCGACGGAAAAAAAAGCAAGGTATCCCCCTGCATCCGTGCGCCAGCCGACGTAAACGCGGCTGCCCCACTGCAGGTCCCCCCTTACTTTCTTTTTTCTGCGTCCCGCAACCGCCTTCTTATAGAATAATGCGAAAAATATAATATTAATAATTCGTTTTATTGTTTCTTAATTGTAAAATTGAACGTTGCAGTTGCTGTGTAATCAGCCTCTTCCAAACGCCATTTACTTATTTGAGATTTTATTTCGTCGATAATGATTTGATCCAATATGAACTCATCTTTAATTGTTACATCACTTGCAAGAATATAACCTGAAGGTAAAACCTTGAATGTAATCACAAATGTATACGACTTAAAATCAATTTTTGAAGCTGCTTCAGGTGAAAGGTCGATAGGAGATGAAACTATTACTCTTCGTCTTTTTCCATTCGACATTTGAATTGTATTTGCATCATCCTCTAGAGTAAAATCAGTATTTATACCATTCTTTGAAGATGTTTTTGGAGTTGCACCTTTTATGCCTTTTAATTTATCCAATGTTGACTCTTCAGGTGATGGATTATTGTCATTATTTGTAGAATTCGATGAACTTACTGCACCTTGATTTTTATTTGTAGTCGTACTTCCAGCAGAACCAGAGAATGATACTGCGTTATCAACCTTTGTAACAGGCTTACTAACGACAGGTTCTGATGCAGATGTTGTATCCTCATAAAACCAATCCGGAATCTGAGATTGTTTTTTTCCCGCATTCATCTGTTCATTCATCAACTCATCAACAGATTTTACTATTTCATAATTAACCTTTTTGTCTGCAGGTGTTTCAGTCTTCGTCGCTTTTTTTGCAGGCTGAGTCTTTGCAGGTTGAGTTTGTGCCTTTGCCGGTTTCGGTGTTTCTTTTGGAGCGTCAACCTTTGCTTCTGCAACCGGATTTTCTACTGGATTTGGTATTTCTGGAGTTGCAACTGTTTCAACTACCGGCTCTTCGACAGGCTCAGGGACCGCAGAAGCTGCAGAAGCCGAAGACTGTTCTTCATGTTTTTCTTCTACAGGCGTACTGCTCAAAACAATCTGTATTTCTTTATATTCCGGAGTTTTGGGTTTAAACTTTATAAAGAAGGACATAAAGCAGAAAACTATCCAGGCGCACAAGGTTATGATGGCACTTAGGATTGTGCTTGTTCTGTGAGGTGAACTGTCTTCTCCAAATAAGGGTTGCTTGAACATGGGGGCTGCTTTTCCTATTTTTCTGTTGCGGTCCTAAGGTTTATTACTGCATAGCCGCTTTCACGGATTACATCAAAGATTCCAACGATAGTTCCGTTAGTAACTTCGCTGTCTGCTTCGAGCGAAACGGGAAAATCTTCCTTCTTTGTGTCCCCGGTATCAAAGCTCATAAGCTCTCCACCAAGGGTTTCCATTGTAACTTCTTTATCATTAAAAAATAAAAGTCCGTCTGCATCTGCTGTAATAGTTATACCCTGGAGCGTTGTTCCCTCCGAAGTATGACTTGTTGGCAGCTTAAGTTTAATTCCCGGCAAAATTGCAAACGTGGTCGAAACAAGGAAAAAGAGGATCAGCTGGAAAACTATATCAATCATTGGGGTCATATCTACGTTGGAACGGATACTACCCCGCTTGCTTCTTAATCTCATTATCTAACTCGTCCTGTAAGCTTTAATACGACAGAAGTAACGTGTGCTTCCATCTCTACAATTCTGCGGTTTACGCGTGAAATAAAATAGTTATGGAAAATTACCGATGGAATTGAAACAATCAAACCGGCAACTGTTGTAACTAAGGCTTCGGCAATGGCACCTGCAAGCAAAGCAGGGTCTCCCATTGAACCACCGGCTCCAAGTACACCAAAAGCTTTGATATTACCTGTTACTGTTCCCAAAAGTCCGAGCAAGGTAGCAATATTGGCAATTGTTCCAAGCGGTGTTAAGAAATGTTCAAAGCGAGGCACAACAAAATCCATCTCGGCTTCTACAAGGTCACGAATATCGCGTTCTTCGTAGCGGCGGCAGTCTATTGCCTTTTTGATAACTTGAGACATTGGTGTGTCTGCCTGAGCACATGCAACTCCACAGGCTTCAAAATCGCCGACTGCAAGGCTTGCGTTTACATTCTGCATAAGTTTTTCGTCGCGTTTACGGATTGACGCAAAATAGATGCAGCGCTCAACTATAATAAAGGTTGCAATGACTCCGCACAAAATGATTGGAATCATCAAAAGTCCACCAGATTTAAGTGTTTCTAACATGGTTTTCTCCTAGAATAAGAATTTAACAAGAAGCATGGCGTTTCCACCGATGGCAGCATACTGTCCGGCATAGGCACGCTCCTGAGCCCCAAGTAATTTTAGCATATCATTTACACTAAGTACAATGCGTACAGAATCTGAAGCCTGAATAAAGCCTTCCAGATTAATCAGAGGCTTGTTGTCTGCGGCATCAAGCATATAGGCTGTATCGAGGCTTGCACCCCAAAGTCCCTTCTGACTCTGTAATGAAAAACCAAGTGTAATAGTATGACGACTTTCCAGAGCAGGAATATCCATCCAGTTTGCGTGATAGCTTGCAGTTGCTGCAAAAAGCTTATACTTCCAGGTAAAAGCAAAATCGGTACAAAGTTCATCACGTTCTGTCTGAGCATAACCGTAAAGTCCGTTGGCAAGAGTTTCTGCAGAATAAACAGGAGCCCAGTTTCCGTTGTTAAAGGCTGTTGTTTTATATTCTGCTACAACCTTTCCTGTAAATGAAGTTTTAAGCGGAACCAGAAGACTAAAGCGTCCAAACCAGTCTGAGGTTTCACTAGTAAAATCATTAAGTGCTGTAAAGGTATATTTGCGTTCCAGCTGTGCGGTTGTAAAACGCTGTGTCTGCATTCCACCGTTCAAGGCTATATTAACCTTTCTGTCCGAAAAATAAACCGGGAACGAAGCGTCAATGCCAACATTAAAAGGAACTGCTACAGGATTTTTTCCTATATTGTTTCCAAACGCAACTCCAACTCCTGTAAATACCTTAAAGCTTTCATTGCTCCAGGCAAAATTAAAATCAAACTGACCGCGGTTAGAAGCACGGCTCCAGGCTTCCAGAGAATACATTCCGTCCAGAGAAATATCAAAGCCATTATGCAGCCAGGACAGCTTGAGCTTTGGATCTGCAGTTACACGGCTTTCGGTGCTGCCACCGCTTACATCTGCAAAGCGGTAATAAAATTCTGAATCGGCAGAAAAGTCCAGTGTAAAGTCCTGTGCAAAGGTCCAGACAATCTGACCGTCAAGTTCTATTGCATCCTGGTTATTTGCAGAAACACCTTCTGTCTTAGCCTGAAGTCCGTTTCCTGCATCCTCATAACGTCCGGAAAATTTTATGTCCAGATTCTGGCGGATAAATTCCTTTTCCAATTCAATCCAGGTATTTTTACTGTTATAACCGTCCGAAAGCTCATGAGAAGCAAAGCCTGCAGCGGAATAATGATTAAACGCTATTCGGAACGGGTCTGCACCAAACAGGCGCGAAACTTCAAAATTACCAGAAAAGATAGCAGGATAACCGCCTCCAATCTGTCCCGAAGCATAAGTATCTTTTTCGTAAGCGCTTTCTCCAGCCGAAACTACCTCGCCGTCTGCACCTACAGAGGCCTGTGGCAGCTGGGGAACAAGGTCTCCCGAATCATAAGCATAATCAAGTACGTTTTCAAATTCTGGAGCAGGAGCATTTTCTTCATCAACCTCCGAAGAAACAACCGTTGTCAAATCAGGAAGCTCAATCTGGTTGCCTTCTGAGTCTGCACCGGCGTCCTGAGCATGAGCCGCAAAAACAACAAGAGCCGCAAAAATTACTGTTATTATTTTTTTCTTCATCATACTGTTCCACATCTCCCTGAATCTATTTCAAAAGATCCATAACCTTTTTGCCCTGCTTTGTATCCGGATACAATTCTACAAGAAGATTTGCGGTTACCCTTGCATCTCCTGTCATTCCGGCAGCCATAAAGGCATCTACGGCAGAATAAAGAGCTCCAGCAGCCTTGTCGGTATCCTGAGAGCCCCCTGCCCTGTAATATTCTGCAGCTTTAAGATAGCTTTCGGCAGCCTGCGAATTCTGTCCCTGGTTGTAATAATAACCTGCAACATATTCTGCGTTTTTAGCAGCGTTAAGCATTTCGTCTGCATCCTTCTGATATTTTAAAAGTTCTGATGCAAGCTCAAAGGCCTGCTTTGAATCTCCGTTAGCAGCATAAAGCTGAACAAGCTCTGAACCTGCGTTACGTCCTTTTTTAGTAGAGGTTTTGCCCGCTCTTTCGTATTCAGAATTCTTTTCTACAATTGAACGGTCATCTCCGCCTACAATGCGTTCCAGCTCAATAATGCGCTGGCCCATTCCTTCGGCCTGAGCCTGAGAATTATATTTTTGCACCAGGGTTCTTGCAGTCATAAGGGCACTGCGGTAATCTTCCTGGGCGTAATAAGCCTGTAAAAGATTTTTATATGCACCGTAAGAATAAATGCTGTCCGGGTATTTTGAAACAAGCGTATTATTCTGCATTATGGCGTTGTCATATTTTAAAAGCTTCATGTTGCAGTCGCCGCTAAAGTACCAGGCTGCATCCGAATATTTTCCGTTTACAAAGCTGTAAATATATTTTGTAAAGCGTGTTTCGGCTTCTTCGTATTTTTGTGCTGAATAATATATTTCTCCACAGCGGTAAGCAGCATCTTCTGCAGCAGCGGTTCCAGGGAACTTTGTCATAACAGACTGATAAGTTGAGTCTGCATTTTTAAGCTCGCCTTTTTTTTCGTAAACCTTGGCAGTTGCAAGCAGGCACTGCACAGCAAAATCTGAATCATCCTTTGTATATGCCGAAAGCAGCTTGATTGCACTGTCATAATCGCGGCAATCACTGTAAATGTCTGCACAGTAAATAACTGCATTCTGCTTTTGTTCCACAGTAGAGCTGGCATCTATCATTCCGCGTGCCATCACTGCAGCATTTTTAAGGTCAGAATTCATGAGTGCAGATTTAGCAGCAAACTCGTAAGCTCTGTAGCGGTAAGAATCGTTTACTGTATACGCTTTTACATAATCTGCAAAAATGGAATAAGAATCCTTATACGACTGAATCTTATAAAAGCTTAAGCCCCTGTAAAACTGCGCTGTCTTTTTATACTGCTCGTTCTTTGGCTTTGAATTAACATAGCGTGTAAGATAGTCTGTTGCTGTTTTATAATTTGCCAGGTTGAATTCGCAAAGCCCTGCTATATAGGCAGAAACCGTATGATTTGCAGAAACTGCAGTATCGCGCGCTTCCGTCCATTTTTTCTGTCTGTATAAAACCTTGGCATATTCAATTTTTTCTGCATTAGAAAGATAGTTCTTTTTATAAAGGGTACCATACTGTTCGGCAGCCGCTGCATATTTTCCGTTTTTTGCCAGAAGGCTTGCATACAGTCTTGCACAGTCGGTGTTCTTTGCAAAAGGCGCAATAATCTGTTCTGCCTGTGCTGCATTCTTTTTGCTAAGGGCAGTACAAACCACATAAGCATCCTTTGGACGCGGCTCAACAATTTTTTCGTAGATTGCCTGAACTTCGGCAGCATCTCCACCTGCAAAAGCAACGCACCTCATCATAAGTGCATTATAGGAATCGAGTGCTCCAGGTACCTGGCTCTGGGTAAACTTAGCCTGATTTTCTTCAAGGCTCTGGCGAACAACTTCGGCAGCGCCGGCTCCACCACGGTCCAGTGCAATTTTCTGTTCATAGATATATGCATTAAGAAGCACATCCTGCGAAGAAGTTTCCTGCGCAAGCTTTAAGTAATTGAGTGCTCCGTCGTAATCTTTTTTTCCGTAAGCAGCAACTCCAAGGTTCAGGCGGAACGCAGCAAGCATTTCCTTAAAATCCTGATTTTCGTTGCTATTTAAAACCTCATAAGCCTTTTGAACCTGGCCCTTTTTTTCATAAGCGTCGGCAGCATAAATAGTGAGTGCCGAAAAAACACCTTCGCTAAAACTCTGCGGTTCCAGCTTTGAATAAAGGCTTATAGTTTTATCATACATTCCGCAGCTGTTATATGCAAAACAAAGCTTTTGCAGGCTTTCGTCATATTCAGGTTTGGAATAATACTCTCCATTTGCAACAACATATTCAAACAGAGGAACAGCCTTGTCGTAAAGCTCCATAAAGAAGTAGATTCTGCCCGAGAAAAACAGGGACGAATGATAGTATTCCTTTTTTTCTTCGCGGTTTTCTACATCGCAGGCTGTATAAAACGCATTTAGCGCGCTGATATAATCTTTGCCGTAATAATAGGCCTTGCCCAGATAATACCAGGACCTTGCATAGGCTTCGTCGCCAAAATGAATGGAAGCAAGCACCTTAGAAAGCGTTTCTTCTGCCTGCTCATAGCGGTTAAGGATTATAAGTGCATTTGCTTTTTCTACACGGGCAGGAACAATAAAAACAGAACCCGGAAACTTTTTTTCCAGAAGCTCGGCCTTTTCTATAACGCCCGGATAGTATTTTGCATTTGCATAGATGTTTAATTCATTATAGATGTCTATTTCTGACGGTTGTGCAGTATTTTGAGCCCACAGAGACAGACAACTCAAAAAAGTAATTAATAAGATAGAATATATATTCTTTTTCATGTTTCTTATTCCGGGAAGAACCGTTCGCTTGCACGTGCTCTGGTAAGATAAACATAGTCGTCACCATAGAGCATACAAAAATCTTCAAGCGAAATTGCCCTTCCATTCATAAAAACAAAGCAACCAAAGGATTTGTTACTAAAATATGGGAAAAAAGCAACACAATCATTAAAAACTTTAACCTCTGGTGTTGCGGTTTTATCGGTTTCGCGGATGGCGCCAAAATAAAAGTTTCCAGGCTCTGAAGCAGCAAGAACATAAAGCAGGGACTGAAGCACATCTACATCGTAGCCTGTGTCTTCTATAAAGGTAACGGTATTTAGAGTTCCCGCTCCGCTTATTGTTGCCGCAAAAGGATTAATTGTTACGTCGGCACCAGATTCGTTGTACATGTAAAGCTTGCCTGTATTTACAGAGACAATAGCTGCTGCAAGATTACGGATCCAGTTGAGTGAGAAAAACAGATTATACTTTTGTGAAAGAACACCCTGATATCCGCTTTCCTTTACAGAAACTGTTTCTACAAGCAGCGGAGCATGCTTAATCTTGCTGCCCGCAATTGGTTCTACAAGCCCGTCTGCAATCCATTTTACAAAGCCTGCAGAAGATAGATAAAGCTTGGTACTGTCTATGTCTGACGCATTAAAAGGTCTGCCGCTTACAATCTGAACCAGGTCGTTATTTTCGTCATACATTGCATCTGCAACATACATAATTTTTGCCAGATTTTTCTGAATCATTCCCACCATCTGAAGAACGCCGCTGTATTTTTCATCATCAACAGTTACATATTTCCAGGGCAGAGAAACCTTGGTCATATTAAGTACATCTTCAAAAGAAAGGGAATAAAGCGAAGTAAACGCAACTCCTGTAGGAGCACCCTTGGAAGCATAGTTTCCAAAAATTACCATGTCTGCAAGAGAGGTTTTTCCATAAGGAGTAAACTGAACATATACGTCGCTGTTTACGCTAAAGTACCAGCGTATTCTTATTGCTTTGTCTGTCTTTTTATCGCGAACCAAAACCCAGCTGCCAGGCGCATCTCCCGGATACACCTCCTGCTGCTGTTTTGTTACACCCTTGCTTGAATAAACATTTACATTAATAACAGAACAAGGTGCAACATAAATCATATAGGTTGTGTCTGATTCTTCCAGGCGAACCTGAAACTTTTCTCCGGCATTGTTATCATAAATCTCCGGAAGGTTCATGCGTACATCATCAAGCGAGGCTTCAAACCAGTGTTCTACCAGGCCCTTTCTAATTTCGGAAGAATCTGGAATACCCCAGGAATTATAAGCCGCAAACAATGGAGAAAAAGTCATTAACAGGACAAGTCCCGCAATAATTTTCCTTATCAAGTTTTTCATCATAACACTTCCCCTACTCTGCAGGATCTACATCGGTAGCACCCTCTGCTCTGCTTATTTCTCCTTTAACAAGAGAACCATCCTGTAATTTTATCATACCGTCGGCCTGTTCGTCAGGATGTTTTCCGACCGGTGCATTAGAAAGCAAAAGCTTAAGACGGTTGAGCTGATTTACTTCTGAGCTACCAGGGTCATAGTCAATGGCACTGATATTTGCAGAAGGGAATCGTCGTCTGAGCTCCTTAATCATACCCTTTCCGGTAACATGGTTAGGAAGACATGCAAACGGCTGAACACAGGCAATGCTTGGTGCACCCTCGTGTATAAGCTCTACCATTTCTGCAGTAAGGAACCAGCCTTCTCCGGTCTGATTTCCAAGCTGTACTATATCATCGACACCTTTCATCATTTCGTAAATAGATGAAGGTGGGTCAAAACGACGGCTCCTTTTAAGATAACGCTTCATCTGGCTGCGGTAAAGCTCCAGTGCCCATATAAGAAGCTTTGCATTTCGTTCCTTTTTGCGCGGAAGCTTAAGATCTTTATGTCGTATAATATCAACCGAGAATGAATAGAAGAAAAAGTCTGCAAGATCCGGCATTACACATTCTGCGCCTTCTTTTTCTATTGTCTCAACAATATGATTGTTTGCAGTAGGATGGAATTTCACAAGGATTTCTCCAACTACACCTACGCGAGGCTTTTTTACCGGTTTGAGCGGCAGATTATCAAAGTCGCGTACAATTCCCTTAAGAAGCTTGTGATAACCAGACCAGCCGGCACCAAGCTTAAGGAAGGCTTCTGCTTTATCATTCCACTGTTCGTAAAGTTGGTTAGCACTGCCAGGTACAGCTTCGTAAGGACGAACTCTGTAAAGCACGCGCATAAATACATCGCCAATCATACAGGCTTTTACAAGCTTATCGATAAGGGAAACAGAAAGCTTAAAGCCAGGGTTTTCTTCAAGTCCAAGTGCACTAAGGCTTATTACAGGAATATGTCCCCAGCCCGCATCATTCAACGCACGGCGGATAAAACCGATATAATTTGTTGCACGGCAGCCACCGCCTGTCTGAGAAATCAAAAGGCTTACATGCTCAAGGTCATACTTACCGCTTTCGAGTGCTGCCATCATCTGGCCTGCAACAATAATCGAAGGATAGCAGGCATCATTATTTACATAGCGCAAACCTGCATCTACAGCCTTAGGATCTACAGAATCAAGCACAACAAGATTGTAGCCTGCAGATTCAAAGGCGCGTTTAATAAGACGGAAATGAATTGGCGACATCTGCGGTGCAATAATTGTGTGGGTATATTTCATTTCTTCTGTAAACACAACACGCTGGTAAGCAGATGATTTATAGCTTCGTTTTACGTTATTTCTGCGGCGGGCTTTTACAGCGGCTATGAGAGAACGAATACGGATTCGTACAGCACCAAGGTTACTTCCTTCGTCAATCTTAATGAGTGTGTACATTCGGTTTTTAGCACGCAGGATTTCATCAACCTGATCGGCAGTTACAGCATCGAGTCCGCAACCAAAGGAAGTAAGCTGAACAAGCTCAAGGTCCGGCATTTCGGCAACAAACTGAGCCGCACGATACAGGCGGTTATGATAAGTCCACTGGTCTACAATACGCAGTGGTCGTTCTATTTTTCCAAGATGAGCAAGAGAATCTTCGGTAAAGACTGCAAGTCCAAGACCGTTTATCATTTCTGGAATACCGTGATTGATTTCCGGATCCAGATGGTACGGGCGTCCTGCAAGAACTATACCGCTTCCACCCTTGGTAATTACTTCTTCCAGAGCTTCTTCGCCGGCACGCTGAACATCAAGTTTAAACTGCTCCTGTTCTGCCCAGGCCTTTTCCAAAGCCTCATGAATTTTTTCTTTTGAAAGGCTCGGGAACTTTGGCAAAAGTTCTTCGGTAAGACGCTCTGCAAGGGCTGCCTTGTCATAAATAGGCAGGAACGGATCCATAAAAAGAATGGAAGAATCCTGGCGCAGCACATCAATATTATTGCGCAGAACCTCCGGATAACTTGTTACAATAGGACAGTTGTAGTGGTTACCTGCACCCTCGTCCTCTATGCGTTCGTACGGAGCGCAAGGATAGAATATAAATTTTATTCCTCTCTGAAGCAGCGACTCTACATGTCCGTGGCTTATTTTTCCAGGATAACAAACCGACTCCGAAGGAATTGTTTCAAGACCTTTTTCGTAAACATTACGGCTGGAACGCTGGCTCAAAAGCACGCGGAAACCAAGTTCATTAAAGAATGTAAACCACAGCGGATAATTTTCGTACATATTAAGAACGCGCGGAATACCTACATCTCCAAGAGGTGCATCCTCCGGTTTACGCGGAACATAATGAAAAAGCCTCTTTGTTTTCCAGGCAAAAAGATTTGGCAAACTGCCTATATCATCTTCGCCGTCAAGGCCTGTATTTTTCTTATTACTTGCATCAAGGATTTTTCCGGTTTCTTTATCTTCGAGCTCAGCACCCTTTTCGCAGCGGTTACCGGTTATGAACATTCGCTTTTCGCTGCCGGTAGAAAAAGTATTTATTGTAAGAAGACAGTTGTTCTGACACTTACCGCAACGGCGAAGGTCAAGCTCTACGTGAAAGTTTTCCAGCTGTTCAAGATTTGCAATGTGGGACCTTACATCGTGTACAGTTCCTTCCGGTTCACCCGGCTTTGGCATCATAAGGTCCTGCCACTGGTCAAGCGCAATCAGCGCAGAACCGTAGGCACCCATGAGCCCCGCAACATCAGGACGGTAAACTTCTACACCGGCAATTTTTTCAAAGGCACGCAGGATTGCATCATTAAAGAAGGTACCACCCTGCACTACAACCTTGCTTCCAATATCACTTGCTTTGCGCAGCTTGATTACCTTAAAGAGAGCGTTTTTAATTACAGAATAAGAAAGACCTGCGGCAATATCTGCAACAGAAGCGCCTTCCTTCTGGGCCTGCTTTACACGGCTGTTCATAAATACAGTACAGCGGCTGCCCAAATCTACAGGCTTTTGTGCCATGAGCGCAATCTTACCAAATTCCTTTACGTCCATGCCCATGGTATTTGCAAAGTTATCAAGGAAGGAACCGCAGCCCGAAGAACAGGCTTCGTTTAGCTGAATGGAAACAATAGCTCCATCCTTCATACGCAGGGCCTTCATGTCCTGTCCGCCAATATCCAGCAAAAATTCTACACCCGGTACAAAAAAGTTTGCAGCGCGGAAGTGTGTAATGGTTTCTACTTCGCCCGCATCTACACCAAGTGCTGCCTGGAACAAGGCCTCACCGTAACCGGTAGAAACAGAACGTGCAATATAAACATCTTCCGGAAGCTTTGCGTACAAATCCTTAAGAACCTTTACTGCAAGCTCAACAGGGTTACCCTGATTATGTGCATAGAAATTCCAGATGATTCGTCCGTCTTTATCTATAAGGACAGCCTTTGTTGTAGTAGAACCGGAGTCCAGACCAAGGAAAACCGGACCGTGGGTTTTGTCCAGGTCTCCGCGCTTTGCCTTTTGCTCCGAATGGCGTACTTCAAATTCATCAAGCTCTGCCTGATTTTTAAACAACGGCTCCAGACGCTGAACTTCGCTAAGCTCTGCACCTACAAGATTTTTAAGGCTGTCACGGAATTCCTGAATTGTCGGGAATTTATAATTACTGGCTTCTCCGGTAAAGCTGCGTTCTGCACTAAAGGCACAACCGCTTGCAACAAAAAGCTGGGAATCTTCGGGTACAATTATTTCTTCCGGCTTGAGCTTGAGTGTTTCTATAAAACGCTGGCGCAGCTGGTCCAGAAAGTGCAGAGGTCCACCCAAAAAGGCAACGTTTCCGCGGATTGGTTTACCGCAGGCAAGGCCACTAATTGTCTGGCTTACAACTGCCTGAAAAATAGAAGCAGCAATATCTTCGCGGCGGGCACCTTCGTTAATAAGCGGCTGGATATCTGTTTTTGCAAATACACCGCAGCGGGCTGCAATAGGATAAATCTGCTGTGCACCCTTAGCAAGCTCGTTGAGCCCCATTGCATCGGTTTCGAGCAGAGCTGCCATCTGGTCTACAAAGGCACCCGTACCACCTGCACAAGTACCGTTCATGCGCTGCTCTACTCCGCCTTTAAAATATGTAATCTTGGCATCTTCGCCACCAAGTTCAATTACTACATCCGTCTCGGGAATAAGCTTTTTTACAGAGGTTGTGGCAGCAATTACTTCCTGTACAAAAGGAACATTGAGCCACTGAGAAACAGAAAGGCCTCCAGAACCCGTTACCTTTACAGTAACTGTCTGAGAAGTTCCTGCAGGGCACTGTTTTTCAAGAAAATCAAGTGCTTTGTTAACAACTACTATGATTGTATTGCGAATATCTGCCCTATGACGCTGGTAATCGCCATAGATTAATTTGTCATTTTCATCAAGAATTGCGACCTTTACAGTCGTAGAACCAATATCTATACCAATGCGCACCGGGAGAGTGGCTGTACTTTCTGTTAAATCCATAGGTATAATTTAACAGTTATATAGTAAATTTTCAATCTATTTGGCAGAAACCTTTACGGTCTGACCGGCGGCAATGAGGGCAAAATCAAAGTCTACAGGGTTTCCGTTCTTGTCCAGAGCGCTTTCAAAGCGGTAAAAGCCCGGTTCATCGGCAATAGGCTTAATTACACCCTTTACAGTCTTGGTTCCCTTAATTTCGGCGCCAACACCGTCTGCGGTTATGTGACCACGCTGGCTTTCGACTACATAAATGCGGATATTTTCCTTGCTGCGGGCCGAAATTACAACAGCCTGAGCCTTGACTGCTGTAAGCATACCGTCATAAACAGCAACATAATCCTGAGCAAGCTCTGCCTTTTCCCGTGCAAAATCGCTGCGCATCTGAGCCTTTTCTGCTTCGTTTTCCTTCCTGAGTCTGTCTTCGCGTGCAACAAGCTCGTTTATTTTTGCAGCAAGCTCGTATTTCTGTTCATAGAACTTGAGCGAAGTATCCTTAAAGGTCTGACCCATTGTATCAACAAGCTTTTTAGAAGCATCAAGATACGAAGGCATTGTATTTTCGTAAGGAATTGCTTCCATTGGAGCACGGACATTTACGTACTTTGCATAAGATTCATTAAACTGTTCGAGTCCCTTGCTTATAACATCATCCTTTACAAGCTCTTCTCCATTATAAAGCTCCGGTGTAAAGCTCTGGGTTTTCTGAGCATTCAGACTCTGAACCAGAGAACGGGATTTTTCACCACGCAGATCCGGGTCCAGCTCTGCAATCTGATTCAGGTATTTTTGAGAAACCTCCTGAACCGATTTTCGCATCTGATCTGAATTATTCTGTCGTTCAAGTCTAAAGGCATCCTGAATCTCGGAGATTCGGTCCTCGTAACGCTTTGCAAGCTTATCCATTTCAAGCTGATGTACACGGCGTTCACTATCCAGAGCCTGCTCCTGCTGACGTGCAGATTCAAGCTTTGCAGTGTCATATTCATCCAGCTGCTTTTTATATTCCTGCAGCTCCTGTTCTGCCTGAACAATCTGCGGGTCGTAAGTTTCGTTTACAAGAGCAACTTCTTCTTCATATTCCTTATAAACTGCTTCCTTACGAGTCTTGGTCTGCTTTGCATCCAAGGTAAGGGAATCAATGAGGAAGAGCTCACTGTCGCGTTTTTCTGCAGCCTTATTAAGGGCAATCTCTTTATCGGAAACAAGATTAGTCTTGTTTTTCATTGCATTGTCATAATTTGTCTGAACCTTGGAAACAGAATCCAGAAGGTTTTTAATATTAAGGCCTTCAAACTCTGCCAGGTTTACCGTAATTTCAGAGTTCTGTTTTTTAATACCGGCTGTAATTCCCCAGGCAATAAGGAAAACTGCAAGAAGACTTCCCAAAAGCAGCCCTATAGAAAAGAAGGAGCGGTTCTTTTTGGTTTTTGCATATTCTTTTTCAAGGTCATAGGAATCGCTTGAATTTACAGTCTGAAGACGGCTTAATTCCTCATTCAAAAACAGGAGAACTTCATTATGTCTCTGATCCAAATTATTTTTTGAATTCTTTACTTTGTTGTCATTGTCCATATTCCATTCCATCCTTCTGGTGCGCCCTTGTTACCCATTCTTTCCATGAATACCTGAATAAGCTCTTCCAGTCCTGAATTTTTGAATTCCTTGCGGGCAGTTTTCCAGTCGCCGTCGTAGTATGCCTGCAAGCCCTTTTCAAAGGTTTCGTATTTTACAAGAAGTTCATTATCCATTTCGTTGGTATCAAACGGGAAGTAAATCTTTTTACCCTGAGTTTTTCCTTTAACCTGAACCGTATCAATTTCAAAGAATCTGAACCTTGTTGTTTCTGCAAGCACCTCGTCCTTAATATAGGCAGAAACAATTACCGGCAGATGATAGATTCGTGTAAGTCCTTCCAGACGCGAAGCAGAGTTTACGTTGTCACCAATTACGGTGTTTGCCATGTGCTCGTTGGAACCGATGTTTCCGTAGAAAACGTTTCCTCCATCAATACCAACACCTACATCCAGAGAAACTGCAAGGAAAATCTTTTCCTCAGATTCCGTAAGCTTTCGTTTCTTTTCTACTTCCTGGCGGCGCAGCTTCATTGTCTGACGCAGTTCTGCAGTTGAATGAGTAATATCCCAGGCAGCCTGAATTGCGTTGTAGGATTTACTGCGTTTTGAATCCAGTGTTCCGTAAACTGCAAGAATTGCGTCTCCGATGATGGAACCAACTACACCCGCATTTTCGTGAACATTGTGAATTACCTTGTTATAGTGAACGTTAAGAACGTCAATGATGTCATTACCAAGGGTTTCTGTTCGGTAAGTAAAGCTCTTGATATCAGAGAAGAGCATTGCAAGTTCACGCTGGCTTCCTTCCAGTCCAATTCCCTGGTCGGTATAGGCCTTGGCAACAACGTCCTTTGGAACAAACTTCTGGAAGGTTCCAAGCAGATTGTTTACAGAAGAAGAAAGCGAGTTGAACGAAGCCGCAAGATATGTAATATCGTCGTTCTTTGCATGCGAAAGATCTATGAGTTCAAGCTGCTTGTGCTGCTGCATTTCGTACAGATCGTGAGTAATTGTCCTTACCGGGCGGAATTCGTGATTTATAATGAGCCATCCAATAATTACAAATGCAATTGTAAGAACAATGATTATAAGAAGTGTGTACAGGTAAACGTTTTTGGTGTTTGCATCAAGGTCCGAGCGTTTTTCTGCACGGATAAGATAGTAGCCCCAGTCTGCCTGATACTTATAAACTCCAAAATATTCCCCGTCACTGTTCTGAAATGTGATTGAGCCTTCTTTTATGTCTGCTGCAAGGTCTTCGTTAAGCTGATCAAGCTTTTCGGTGTCATAAAATTCATCCCAGTGTGAAAACATATTTGCACTGGCTGCAAACGAAATATTTCCGTTTGGCATTACACCAATTGCAATACTGTTTTTATTTGAAAAACCCGATTCTGCAACTTTTCTAAGGGCGTCTACAGAACCTTCCTTGTCATCTGAATAATTGTAGATCTGAAACTGGTTGGTAGCGTTTGTATACAGTTCCTTAAGCTGTTCAACCATGATTGTATTGTTCAGATTGATAATTTGTTTTTTAGAAAGCTGGATTGACAGAAAATTTGTAGCAAAATTTGAAAGAAGGATAATGCTTATAAAAATAAGCAGAATCTTAAGACCCAGCGGGATTATTTTTGTTTTTCCAACCTTTGAAAAAAGACCTTTCTTGGCAGACATCAGAACTCCTCCAGCAAACCATAGGGGATTTGTACTATATTATTGTAAATCAATTGAACAAATTCCGCAATCTTATTATTCTTATAATATGAAAAAAAATGATGTTCCGGCCACCAAGAAAAAGTCCATAGTTCGTTCAGGACTGGTGCTTTCGCTCATGACCTTTGCTTCCCGCATCATGGGACTTATCCGCGAAATGACAAAGGCCTCCTTTTTGGGCACAGGCTTTTATTCAGACTGTTTTTCGGTTGCGTTTTTAATACCAAACCTTTTGAGAAAGCTTTTTGCAGAAGGCTCTGTTACAGTTGCCTTTGTTCCGACTTTTAAATCTTATCTTGAAAAAGGTGATGATGAACAAAACCACAAGGATACTCAGGATTTTATAAACAGTACCATAACTCTCGTTTCTTTTTTGACAGTCTGTATTGTCGTTTTAGGAGTTATTATTACCCCGCTGTTAACGGCATTTTTCTGTAAAAGGCCTGCTGATACAGAAGCTGCAAACTATATGGAGCAGATACAGTACTGGCTCTTACAAAAACAGGAAATTACATTTCTGTCGCGCATAATGTTCCCGTACCTGTTCTTTATTTCTATTGCAGCACTTTTTCAGGGAATTTTAAATGGATGTAAGATTTTTGCTCCTTCCGGCTTTACTCCTGTTATGTTTAATGGAATTGTTGTTCTTGGAACATATCTTTTAGCTCCTCACACAGGAAATCCTGCCCGTGCAATGGCAATTGGAGTTGTGAGCGGAGGTTGTATTCAGGCGCTGTTTCAGTGGCCGTTTATAAGAAAGACTGGCTTTCATATAGGATTAACTTCGCTGAAAAAAACCTTTTCTAACCCTGGAACGCGTAAAGTAATTGCACTTGTTATTCCTACGATTATAGGTATGGCTGCCTACCAGCTTAACGATGCAGTTTCTACGGCAATGGCTAACCGTGCTGGAGAAGGAATTACTTCGAGTCTTGGTTTTAGTCTGAGACTTCAGGAACTTATTCTTGGTATTTTTGCAGTTACTATTGGTACTGTAATTCTGCCTGATATGAGCGGACTAGCAAGCAACGAAAAATGGGAAGAATTTAACAACATGCTTATTCAGGCAATGAAAATCATGATTGTGATTTCCATTCCTGTAACGGCCTACTCTCTTGTAACAGGCAGAGAAATAATAACGCTTGTCTACAAAAACAATATGTTTGATGAACGGTCGGTTGAACTGACGCTTGGAGAATTCCGGTTCCATATTGCGGGACTCGTTTTTATTGCATTGAACAGAATTATTGGTCCTGCTTTTTATGCGCAAAAAAACTCCAAGCTGCCTACCCTTGCAGGAATTATCAGTTTTGGAGCAAACATCCTGCTTGTATTAGCATTTACAAAACCTTTTGGCGGAAACGGAATTGCTTGTGCATTAAGTATTGCAAGCCTTGTAAACACTGTGTTCCTCTTTATTTTTATGAAGAAGCTGGGCACCCTGGAAACCCGCCGCATAGTTATAAGCAATCTGCTTTATGCACTCAAGATTACAGTAATGTCTGTTATTGCCGCTGTTCCCTGCTGGTTTTTGCGCCCAATTCTGCTCAACACATTTGAAGGACACGGACGACTTATAAGCGCCGGTGTACCTCTTGCTATTCTTGCAGTTGTGTTTGCAATCATTGGTGTTGCTGAACTTGTGATTACTAAAGATGAGATTGCGATGAGTATTATCAGACGAAGGAAATAATCGTCATTCCGAACTTGTTTCGGAATCCCATTATAAAAAAGATCCCGAAACGAGTTCGGGATGACATAACGCGAGGACCTTATGAAAAACTACACCACAGAAGAAATGAAAAGAATATACGAGGCACGTCGTGCGCGGGTTGCAGCTTACCTTAGCGACAATGGTATTGGAGCCGCAGTTTACATAGACTCAGAAGAACACCGCGACCCTGCAATTCCATATCTTACAGGACACAACTGCGATGCTATAGTTATTATCTTTAGCGACGGCTACACCTACCTTATTGCCTGGGACGAGATTCTTGCAAAAAAGATTGCTTTTTACGATAAGCTGGTTCCGTACACCCGCTATAAAAACAAGGATATTGATGCTGTTCGTTCCATCCTGAATGTAGGTTATACCCACGGAGTAAACAGCAAGGTGGAGCTTCCGCCTTATCTTACCTACCCTCAGTATCTGCATTTTATTGATGCACTCAAAAACTATGACTGCCGCTGCAAGGAAGACGGTGTACACAAGTTTACCGTAGACTGCCGCGTATGCAAGGACGAATACGAAATTGAATGTACCCGCGAGGCTGCCCGCATAGGCGACCTGATAATTGATAAAATTGAAGAAGGAATAAAAGACGGCAGCATTAAAACCGAAACCGATGTTGCCCTTTTTATAGAACGTGAATGCCGCGAGCACGGCTGTGAACGCACCGGCTTTGACACCCTTGCCGCAGGACCGGAGCGAAGCTTTGCAATACACGCATTTCCCGGCTACACAAATGCACCGTGGCCTGCAAAGGGACTTTCCATTCTGGACTTTGGAGTTGTTTACAAGGGCTACACCAGCGATACAACAGTTACAGTTGCAAAGGGCCGCTTAACACCCGAGCAGAAAAAACAGCTTGCTCTTGTGCAAAAAGCTTATGACGAATGCCTTAAGCTTTATGTTCCGGGACGCGCAATTCAGGATGCAGCAAAAAAAGCAGATTTAATTTTTGCTGCCGAAAAACGAAAAATGCCGCACACACTTGGTCACGGCATAGGACTTGAGATTCACGAATATCCGCGTGTAAGCACCAAAACCACCAGCGACGTCTGCTTTAAACCCGGCATGATCCTGACTCTGGAACCCGGCCTCTACGACGAAACAATCGGCGGCACCCGCCTCGAAAATGACGTTCTTATTACAGAAAACGGCCACGAGGTAATAACAAATTCGAGAATAATTGTATTGAAGTAGTCTAGAAAATCTGAGTACTATTTTCCGCAAGCTCGATCTTTTCGAGGACGTTGTCGATGCGGTTGCACATTGCGTCTGCCAGGTACTGGTCGTCCAGCGAATCCGAAAGATTCTTCATGCACTTAAATACCTTGCGCAGCTCGTGGTTAGTAACAGAGAATTCTTTTTCCTGTCTGAATGAATTATCTCTGCCTTCCACATCTTCTTCATCAAGCACACCGGACTTTTTGAGCGAAAGTGCAGTTTTTAAAAGTCCCGGTACACCAGACATTTTTGCAATAAGATATTCCATCTGCATGCGGATAGGGCTGGCCATAAATTCAGCCTTTTCATCCTCAGGAAGATATTCACAAAGCTCAAGCAGCTTTTTAAACAATTCAATTTCTGCAGCGTTTTCAATAGCAGTATCATCGTCTGCAAGAATACGCTCAATTGTAGGCAGCAGGCTTTCGGCAGTACTCATGAGGCTCTTTGCAGAAGTAATACCTTCTTCTGCTGCTGCAACTCCAGCGGCAAGACTTGCATTTTCTTCTTCAAGCGCTTCTACCTTGCGGCGCATTTCGTCCATCTCTGCAGAATGCTGCTGTTCCATCTGTTCAAGCTGCTGCTGGTTCTGCTCCATAAGAAGCCTTTGCTCTTCGGCATTCTGTCTTGCAAGTTCGCTGGCCTGCTGTACGGTATCCATTGCCATGTTAGCAGCACCCATCATTGTCTTGCCGTAAGAAATAGGATTATTATTCGGCATAGGTGCATATTCTTCTGCAGGTGCAGGCTGTGCTGGAGCCGGTTGTGCAGGAGCTGGTTGTACCGGCGGAACATCAGCAGGCACATTGGCATCCGGACCAAATGGATCCGGCATTTTATTTATATCAAAATCTTCTTCATCATCATGAACAGTCGAATCATCAAACTGGTCAAAGTCAAAGCTGTCGCTGTCTACATTATCGAGCATGTCAGAAACACTAGGCTCTTCTTCGCGTTCTCCGTCTCCGGTAAATTTAGGAGCTTCAAATCCGGCAGAAGTATCAACAGGACCAACATCTTCCAGGTCGTCGCCATCAGAACCACCACCGGAACCACTGCCAGAGCCATCGCCGGAACCGTCTCCACCACCAGCAAGGAGTTTTTCTTTATCAGAAAGCGGTTCATCCTCTACATCAAAAGGGCTTACCTCTTCATCTTCTTTAAGGCCTTCGTCATCAAAGAAATCTTCTTCCTCTTCCTGGAGGGCTTCCTGCATAGGAACACTGTCTCCCTGAGTTCCAAAGTCAAAGTCTTCATCTGCTGCATTTTCTTCTTCGACAGCTTCTGTCTGATCTGTAGCTTCTTCTACAGCAACCTCTTCTACCTGAGGTTCAACAACAGGCTCTTCTTCCGGAAGAACAACCGGCTGTTCAGACTGAGCCATAAGACTTTCTATCTGCTTGTCGGCAAGAACATTCGGACGGCGGAGGTTTCGGCTCTTATTGTAAGATTCAATTGCTTCCGGGATATTTCCTTCTTTGGTGTAAATCTTACCAAGCATGTTATAGCCGGCAGGATTACGCATATCAAGTGCAACAAATTCCTTTGCCTTCTGTTCGGCCTGCTCTGTTTTTCCAACCTGATTCAAACGGTTAGCAGCAGACAAAAGGTGGTCCTTATAGTTGCGGTTTATATCAGTAATTTTTTTATAACACTGTTCTGCCTGAGCTTCTTCGTCATGACAGATAAGATACTGACCATACAGATCCAGAACCTGAGGGTCTTCCTTATCTTCGCTGTAAAGCTCTTTTACGTTTGTTCCGGCTGCATCAATCTGGTTTGCAGAAAGCAAAGTCTGAACATAGCGCTTTTTAAGATCCTTGTCGTCCGGTGCAATTTCAAGTGCGTCCAGTACATTTTCCAGAGCTTCTTCCGGCTTTTCACCCTTTTCAAGAGCATCTGCAAGCCCCGCAAGAATCTGAATATCCTGATCATCTACCTTCTTTGCACGCTTAAAGGTTTTTTCGGCAGAGTCAAAATCAAACTGCTCCATGTAGATTTTTCCAAGCATAGAAAGCAGTTTTGTATCATTAGGGTAAAGTTCAATAGAATGCTTTACAAGGTCCGAAGCTTCCTTAGATTTCTGGCACTTAACCAAAAGGCTGCTAAAATCCTTTATAGCATCTACCCAGCCCGGCTTGGCCTTGAGCGCATTTTCGTAACAGCGGATTGCATCTGTGTACATCTTGGCCTTATCAAAACAGCGCGCAAGATTGTAATTCAAAATAGGATGATTAGGGTCTATCTGAAGTCCGCGTCTGAATGCAGCAATTGATTTTTGATAATCCTTTTTTTCCAGATAGATTGCACCAAGGTGATTGTATGCAAGAACATCAGAAGGGTTCTCGTTTACTACAGAAGAAAAGGCTTCTATTGCATCATCCCAGTTTCCCATTTCGCGGTAGGTAAAACCAAGATTGTAGTTTACATCGGCAGACTGACGTCCTTCATCTACTGCACGTTCAAGAATCTCAATAGATTCTTCGTAGCGTTTAAGACGGCGGTAGATAGCACCAAGACTCGTCATTGCATCAATATAGTGAGGATAAAAAGTAATTATCTGCTCGTAATATGGAATGGCCTTGGCATCCTCTCCATTTTTTACATAGATAGAACCAAGCTCCTTAAGGTAGTCTACGTTAGAAGGGTCATCCTTTAAAAGCTGCTTGTACAATCTTGCAGCAGTAGGAAAATCGCGGGAAATAACCGCACCCTGTGCTCTTGTAAGAATAAGATTTTTTTCGTTTACATTATTAACAAATGTTTTTGCCATAGTTTACTCCCTTCTACACTATGCTATTTTCCAAGTCTCTGCAAGGGGCGTGCATACACTTCTTTAGAAAGTGGTCCGGTTATTCTGTCATCCAGTGCCGACCATGACGCAATTGCAAAATAATAGATTTTTCCGTTTTCAAGGCCTGTAAGTGTAAAGGTAGTTGTATTTCCTACATTTACAGGTGACGAACCTTCTAAAGCAACGCGTCCAAGATATTCGCCCGGTCTGTTGCCATAAAAAATGTAATATCCGCCGGCAGTTTCATCTACCGAATAATTCCAGCTAAGAGTTACACAGCCGTTTCCAGCCTGAGCCTTTACGGTAAATGGTGGCAGCGGCAGAGGAAGCTCTTCAAAATCAAGGGTAAGTGTGGTTACCGAAGGAGAAACGCTTCCGTTTCCATCCGGATAAAGCTCGCAGGCAACCTGAAAATACATTCCTGACACACCGCTAATATCTTTTCCGCTTTCCACAGGCTTCCATTCAGGATAAGAGTCTGTCCAGTTAAAGTAATTATCTCCGGAACGTACAAAAAAGCTTATTTCTGTCTGAGACGGCTCGTTCATTTCGGCAGTAAGGGTTTTGAGCACAGAGCCTGTTGAAACAACAATTGGCTGTGTTTCAAAGCGTCCGCCCATAGGCTTGTAGAGCATTCTTCCAAGAGCACCGGCAGCCTCTGCAGACTGATAGTCAGGCGGAGTATAAGGTCTACGCAAAATTCTTATTTCATCTATTTTTCCGGTGTATTCCTTGCACAGCTCAACTGTAGATGGGGTTCCCATTACTACAAGAGAAATTTCACCGCTTTCTTTTCCATTTGAAGTGATATAAATTAAATCTTCGGTCACTCCGTTTACAAGATATTCAAGAATGCCTGTTTCGCAGTCATAGGAAAGTGCATGATAAGACCAGGTATCGGGAATTATATTTGAGGTACCGCTAAGATGTATTTCTCCGTTGCCGTCAGGTCCTGCATAGCTGTCAAAAAGGTTTGAAATAGTCCAATCCAGGTGACCGCCTTCAAAAATACAGTTCAAAAGCTGATAAACCAGGCGTCCGCGTACGTTTTTGGAAGATTCCCAGTTCAAAATTACTTCGCCGTTTTCTCCAAGCGACGGACAAAGCCAAAATTCTATTGAAAAAGAGCCCATAAGGCCTTGGGAACCAAAGAAAG
>JAEEGJ010004928.1_pt1 | contig 43417 bp, 37 predicted proteins | sample 8958761 | NCBI WGS metagenome assembly JAEEGJ01 (sample SAMN16246546, study PRJNA631951) | gut metagenome | biome: gut microbiome; feature: rumen; material: RS-attached | host: Bos | place: Iran: Karaj | collected 2018-10
CTGAACAATCCTGCCATACTGACCTGCTGCTCCACGGGTACGTTATTTCTTCGTAAGCTCGCAGATGTAGCAGGTGCCTTCAATGTTGCAGCCGCAGTCCGACTCGTAATTGAAATGCACTGTCTCGCCGGACTTCGCCGACTCAAACTTCCTGACGTCGTCATCCCACTGGTTGTGGAACGGGAAGCCCACTGTGTAGTGCGGCAGCATGGCAAGGCAGAGCGCCGCAAATACCGCTGCCTTCGCTCCGTTCAGGACTTTCGCCGCCCTGTTCCGGAGGAGGAAGTCAATAAGGATATTGAGCGATGAGAGCAGGAGGAGCATGGTGCAGACCCTGGGGAAGACAAAGTACCTCTCACGCGAGAAGCCATAGATGAATGTCCCCTCAAACTCAACGAGCCTCTCGACGAAGTTGTAGTAGATGGAGGCGAAATAGGCCAGGGCAAAGAGGAAGAAGAACCAGACCGCGGGCTTCCTGCGGTAATGCCAGAGGTTGAAGGCGACAAGCGCCAGATAGACAATGAAGACGAAAAAGTTGAGGAAGCTCCTCGAGAAGTTGTTCACGAGCGTGTGGTAGACGCAGCGGTTCACGAACTGATCGATTATGTCAATGAACTCGCCCGCGTAGCGGATCCCGGTAATTCTGGGCGACAGTGTCAGGAAATAGAACTGCACTACTGCACAGGCAATAACGAGGGAGCATTTTACAGCGCAGTCCCTCGTCCTCACCATCACGAGCAGGCAGGCGCAGGGAACGGCGAAGAGGATGGAGTTCACTCCGCTGAGCCCCGAGAGAAGGAGGAGAACGCAGGAGAAGAGAAGGCCCCGGACGGAGCTCTCCCGCCTGATGATGAGCATGGCCATAAGGCCGATGAGCCACCACTGCAGGTTCGTGATGTTGTTGTAAATCTCAGTGGGGGAACGGCAGCAGCACGAGGTATGCAGAGAGCGAGCACCTGATGAAGGCGGACGTTATCTCCTTCGAGCTGAACACCAGCCAGGCGGTGAGCGCCTTGAAGAAGAGCACTATGAGGTTCATCACCGCCATCGCGTGGGAGAGACCGAAACAAAGCCCTATCCAGGCGACAATCCTCGGGATGACATGCAGGTAGCCTGAGTGGGTGATGAGGAGCGTATCCGGAAAGCCGGTAATATACTCCTGCGCGAGGAAAATCGACATGTCCTCCCAAAAGGACTCAGGATCGGTAAAAATCCTCGGGTTGCGGAAGAACATCAGGAGCATGACTGCCGCAAAAAACAGAACTGCCGTGAGGAATTTTCTGAGACCGGGATGGTCCGTGATTCTGAGATTCATAGAGCCTGAAACCTAAGACTTTCCGAAATTGCTGCCTGCCCGCTGTCCGGGCGGCTCAATTATATGCGCTCGCATTTTTCCGCGCGAAAAAAAATGCCTGCCGGTTTTATGGGCAGGCATTTTGCAAGTGCCAGCGCGCGTCACCAATGGTTAGCACGCCATATATCACGCATCAGTTCTGCGAGAGGATATGCTCCTTGTCCTCAGTTCCCTTAACCTCATTCCAGAACTTACCGTTGAGGGACTCCCAGAGCTTCTCCGGCCCCTTGGCCATTGACTGGGTAACAAGGGACACGATGAGAATCGCAGCTGAGGAGAAGATGAAGCCCGGAACAAGGGAATAGAGGCCGAACGGGCTGCCGCATACTTCCCAGATGATTACGGTGGCGGCGCCCGTGAGCATTCCGGCAAAGGCGCCCGCGAGGGTCATCCTCTTCCAGTAGAGGGAGATGAGGACGCAGGGTCCGAAGGAGGCGCCGAAGCCTGCCCAGGCATAGGCGACGAGCTTCAGGATGCCGGAGTTCGGATCAAGTGCGAGGACATAGGCGATGGCCGCAACGAGGAGCAGCATTGCCCTGCCGCACCAGACGAGCTCGGACTGAGAGGCATGGGGCCTTATCCAGCGGCGGTAGAAGTCAGCGGTCAGCGTGCTCGAGGCAACGAGGAGCTGGCAGGAGAGCGTGCTCATGATGGCAGCGAGGATGGCCGCGAGCAGAATTCCTGCGATCCACGGGGTGAAGAGGGTCTGAGCCGCTACTACGAAGATCTTCTCCGGGTTCTCGAGGGTGATCTCAGGATGGTGGTTGACGAAGGCGACGCCGAAGTAGCCGACCGATACGGCGCCAGCGAGGCAGAGGATCATCCAGGTTATGGAAATCCTTCTGGAGTCGCCCATGCCGCGCACGGACTTGGCGGCCATGAAGCGCACCAGGATATGGGGCTGTCCCATATAGCCAAGTCCCCAGCCGGCGAAGGAGATTATCGCGATAAGGCCGATGCCGTCCATGAAGTGGGTCATGTTGGGCTTTGCCTCAGCGATGTAGTCCATCGCGGCGTTGAGGCCGCCAGCGTCAACGATCATCATGGCAGGCGCGATTAGGAGCGCGAAGATCATCAGCGCGGCCTGGAAGGTGTCGGTCCAGCTTACGGCGAGGAAGCCGCCGATGCAGACGTAGAAGATGGTGGAGACGGCGCCGATGAGGAGCGCGTTCTCATAGTCCATGCCGAAGGTCTGCTCGAAGAGACGGGCTCCCGAGACCATGCCGGAGGCGCAGTAGACCACGAAGAAGATGAGGATTATGAACGCGGCGAGGACCGAGGTGATGCGCCTGCTGTCCTGGAACCTCGCGGCAAAGTAGTCAGGCAGCGTCAGCGAGTCGGCGGCGTTGGCGGTGAAGGAGCGGAGCCTTGCGGCCACGAACTTCCAGTTGCACCAGGCGCCTATGGTGAGGCCAATCGCTATCCATGAGGCGGAGATGCCGCTTACATAGAGGGCGCCCGGCAGGCCCATCAGAAGCCAGCCTGACATGTCGGAGGCTCCTGCAGAAAGCGCGGTGACAAAGCGGCCGAGCTTCCTTCCCCCGAGAACGTAGTCAGACAGTGAGCTTGTCACCCTCGCGGCAATGATGCCGATCACGAGGAGCGCAAGTATGTATACCACAAAGGTAGTGGTTGTCGTGAACATAGGAGATTACTCCGGTTAAGGCAGGAAAAAGCCCGCACGGAGCGGGCTGGTCTGGGAAATCTCTTGATTAGACGAGAGCGGGTGCGTACTCGCCGCGTCCGCTGACATAGGAGAAGGGCTGCTTCCTCTCTGCGGGGGAGGTGAAGGCAACCTTCTCGACGGCGCCCTCGGTCTCAAGGAGAGTGCGGAGGAGCTGGTTATTAAGCGCATGGCCGGTCTTGTAGGCCTTAAATGCGCCAAGGATGGTGTGGTTGCACATGTAGATGTCGCCGCAGGCGTCAAGGAGCTTGTGGCGGGTGCACTCATCTGGATACCTGAGCCCCTCGGGGTTGATGACATGGGTGTCGTCCATGACGACTGCGTTGTCAAGTGTTCCGCCCAGGGCGAGGTGGTGCGCGTGCATGTACTCGACATCCCTCATGAAGCAGAAGGTGCGGGCGCGGGAGATCTGCCTGACGAAGTTGTCGCCGGTGAAGTCCAGGTGCACGGACTCGCAGTTGTCGGGGATGGCGGGATGATGGAACTCAACCCTGAGATCCATGGTGAGGCCGCTCTTTGCGGGAGAGAACTCGGCCCACTTGCCGCCCTCGCCCTCGACGCGCACGGTCTTCTTTACGCGGTAGAAGACCTTGGGCTCATTGAGATCGACCACGCCGGCGGAGTTCAGCAGGTAGACGAACGGATAGGCGCTGCCGTCCATGATGGGAATCTCAGGGGCGTTGACGTCAATGTAGAGGTTGTCGATGCCGAGCGCTGACAGAGCGGCCTGGAGGTGCTCAACGGTCGAGATCCTGACGCCGTCCTCGTTTACGAGCGCGGTGCAGAGCTGGGTGTCGCGGACCACGTCTGCAGAAATCTTAATGGAGACAGGCTCCGGGAGGTCAACCCTGGTGTAGACAAGGCCGGTATTGGCCGGTGCAGGACGGAAGGTTACAGATACCCTCTTTCCTGAGTGAAGTCCGATACCGACTGCGCTGATTTCGTGCTTTAATGTCCGCTGCATTGTCATAGTGAGCACCTCTGTACTTTTTCCCATTGTTAGAATTGTATCACAAAATTCTCAAGAAAAAGTTCTGTGAAAGGGGACAGACCTTAATTTTTACAATTTAAAAAAGCGAAATTTGATATAGAAGAATAATTCCGGAATCCGGAGGAACATGACGTGGATCACGGAATGCGGATTCTGCCGGAAAAGCAGAAGCATCGTTTCCGGTACAAAACTGTAAAACTTCCGGAAGCTCCGGAACTTTGCGGACGTTCAGGTTTTTGCCATACCGGCCGGGGCGGCCGGGGATCCCTGAAGGCGCCTCAATTCCCGCCTTCTGCTGCTAAGCCGTGGCTTTCATGCGGTGCGCTGATTCCGAGAAACCGGCTCACCGCTTCCTTTGCTCACTCCACCGTCTCAAAATGAGTGAACTGCCTGACGCCCTCCTCTCCGCAGAAGACCAGCGCAAGCTGCAGGACCTCATCCTTCGCGGGCAGCAGATCTCCGTATCTCCTTTCCCTGATCTGCTCCGCAGCCTCCTTCAGCTTCTCCTGGCATTCCTTTTCAGTCCCTGCGTATTTGAGCTCAAGCACCAGCCGCCTTTTCCTGTAATCGAGGACAATATCGCTCCTGCCTGCTGCACTCTGCACCTCTGTCCTGACAGGCTGCCCGGCGCCGATCATGAAGGCATGAATCAGTCCCTGAACGGTCTTTTCATTGATTTTCTGATAATTCTCATAACTTATCGTGTTCATGAGACTGTTGAGCAGAGTAACGATTTCCTCTGCAGATGCGCCAGAGAAAAACTCCTCGTTCTTGTCAGCGGCAAAATCCGCCGATGGAAAAATCAATAATGACAGAGCCTTTTCAAGTGAGCGTCTCACCTCCCTGTTCGGCACTCCGAGACGTACAGAATTGCCATTCGGAATTCTGGAATGCAAAGTGAGGTATCCGGTCTGGCACATCAGAACCTCCTGCTTCATATTAAGAAGGGATGTAGGATTCCAAAAGTCGCTAATGCGTACATCGATGTCCTCAGAGTATTTCAGAGGGCTTATGCTGTGTTTCTCAAGGTACTTTGCGAGGATTGAGGGAATGCCGCCATTGTCATACCAGTAGTCGCCGAATATCACTTTTCCTCTTAAGGCGGCCTCGTGGAAGAAGCTGTTCACTGACCAGGTGGAGAATACCCTGTGCTGGTATTCATCATCGAAGCTGTAGCCGTCATACTCCGCGGCAAGCCTTTCAAGGAGTTCCTCCCTCTGCTCTTCTGAAACTCCGCTCTGAGGAATCCCTTTTTCGAGAGACACCGCAAAGTTTATATAATCAGCATAGTACTTCCTGATTTCATCCCTGTCGAAGCCGGTGATAGCTGAGACGGGGCTGTGATAACTCAAATCCTTAATATCAGAGCCGACCGAGAAAATGGAAACGTCCTTCAGCCTCGTAACGCCGGTAACGCAGAGGAACCTGATGCACCGCTTGCCCTTCATGGCCCCGTAGAGCGCCCTTATGGCCACCCGGAACCGCTCATAAAGCTCCGGAGCATTTATGCTTGCAGTAAGCTCTGCATCATATTCATCTATAAGGACAACAATGCTCTCATTGCGGTCATCAAGAGCCCTCAGCAAATCAAGGATCGCCTCATGCGGCTCTGAGTCTCCGGCAATCGCCTCCGGGAGGCCGAGCTTGCCGGCAAAAAACGCTATATCCTTGAAGAGGAGCTTGCGGAACTCGTCAAAATCCCCGAGATAATCAAGGAAATTCAGCCGGAGTACCGGATACTTTCTGTCAGTCCACCTGTCATGGATCCAGGTATCTTTGAAATAGGGATCTACGCCTTCAGCAAACAGCGTGCCGATGGTATCGAGCATCAGTGACTTGCCGAACCGGCGTGGTCGTGAGATAAATACCCTGCGGGTCTTCAGCAGGTTGTAGATCTGCTCTGTCTTGTCGATGTAGATGTAATTGTAAATACTGAAATCTTTGAAGCTCTGAGTCTGTGCGATGTCTTTCATAATTCCGGCTGCCCCTTCTGAGTTTATCAGCATACTACGCAATACGATGATAATACCATTCCTGAAAACCAATCATCAGCAGGAAATCCTTCGCTGACTTCACAGGTGAGGCTGTACGGCTGTCTATGCCCAGGTACTGCAGGACTTTTCTGGAGGAGAAACTGCCATTGATTACGAAACTTCAGCGACAAGGACTCCCATGACACTGATTTGAGCAGAATTCCGGCTGCCTCAGGCAAGGCTCCAGTCGATCTCTCCACGCCCGTGCTCCTTCAGGAACTCATTGCACTTCCTGAAGTGCCCGTTCCCGAAAAATCCCCTGTACGCCGAGAGCGGGCTCGGATGGGCAGAGGTCAGCACCAGGTGCCGGCTCTCGTCGATGAGCGGGCGCTTCGAGATGGCGTTCCTGCCCCAGAGCATGAAGACCGTGGGAGCGGCCTCCCGGCTTATGATCCGGACAACCTCACCCGTGAACTCGGCCCAGCCGGTATTCCTGTGGGAGTCAGCCTCGCCGCGCCTTACGGTAAGCGAGGCGTTGAGGAGGAACACGCCCTCGGCGCACCACTTCCTGAGGCTCCCGGACTCCGGGATGACGAAGTCAGGATACTCGTTCTTTATCTCGGTGAAGATGTTCCTGAGCGAGGGCGGCTGCTGCACGCCGTCAGCGACGGAGAAGGCGAGCCCCTCAGCCTGCCCGGGCTCATGGTAGGGATCCTGCCCGATGATTACGCACCTGATGGAGTCAAGCGGCGTGAGACGGAAGGCATTGAACACCTTCTCCTTCGGCGGATAGACATCAAGCCCGTTCGACCTTTCCATCTCGGCAATGCGCATGGCGTTGATGAACGCCGGGGACTTCTTGGCGTCCTTCAGGACATCGCTCCACTCTGGCATTTTCCCTCCCGTAAATCCTGGGCCGCGAAGGCCTTAAACAGAAAAAGGCGGAATTCTCCGCCTTCTTCAAAATGGGGGGACTGCTCCCCCGGTGATTCCTGTCCCTGCCAGATCAGTCAGACTGGTGGCGGAGGAAGGCAGGAGTCGCGATGTTGTCCCTGTCGAGCTTGAAGCCGACCTCTGGCTCTGCGCCGGACTCAGCCTTGAGGACAGTGTTGCCTGACTGGGAGTTCCTGACATAGGCAGGAATCTCAACGCCTGAGCCGCCCAGGCCTGCTGCGGGAGCTGCCTTGATGCCGCCGAAGTCATTCTGCTGGGGCTGGGCTGCCGGACGTCCGCTCTCGGGGAGCTTGGTGATGACATCGCACTGGCCGATGCCGGTAACGATGGCGGTAACGCGGACAACGTCATCCTCAAGGGTGTCATCGATGGTGACGCCGACCTTGATGTTGGCGTTGTCAGCGGCAAAGCTCTGGATCCTCTCGGAGACGGTCTGGTACTCGGCAAGGCCGATGTCGGAGTTGCCGGCAACGTTGACGATGATGCCGCGCGCGCCGTTGAGATCGACGGTCTCGAGGAGCGGGGAGGCGATGGCCTCCTTGGCTGCCTTCTCTGCCCTGTCCTCGCCCTTGGCCTCGGCAACGCCGATGAGCGCGGTGCCGGCGTTCTTCATGACCATGGTTACATCCTGGAAGTCGATGTTGATCTGTCCGGGACGGGTAACGAGGTCGGAGATGGCCTTGACGCTCTTGTAGAGGATCTCATTGGCTGCGTCAAAGGCGTTGACGATGCTGATGGTGCGGCCGAGGGCCTTGCTCAGCTTCTCGTTAGGGATGGTGATGAGGGAGTCAACCTCCTTGGAGAGCTTGGCGATGCCGTCTACGGCATAGTTCATGCGCTTCTTGCCCTCGAAGGAGAAAGGCTTCGTTACGATGCCGACGGTGAGGATGCCCTTCTTCCTCGCGAGGTTGGCGATTATAGGAGCCGCGCCGGTGCCGGTGCCGCCGCCCATGCCCGCGGCGATGAAGAGCATGTTGGCGTCGCCGATGGCGTCCTCGATGGCCTTGGTGTCCTCCTCGGCAGCCTGCTTGCCGATGTCAGGGTTGCCGCCGGCGCCGAGGCCGCCTGTCAGGTTGCGGCCGAGCTGGATCTTCTTCCCGACCTTTGATCTCTCGAGAACCTGCGCGTCAGTATTGGCAACGATGAACTCAACGCCCTCAACTTCGTGGGACATCATGTAATCAACGGAGTTCTCACCGCCGCCGCCTACACCGATAACCTTGATGTTAAGCTTGAAATTACCATTGCTGGCGGTAGCGGCTGAGGAATCTGCTGACTTGTCCGCCGCGGCTTCCGTCTTCGGAGCCTCTGCGTCAGCACTCTTGATATCCACGAAACTGAAATCTGCCATACCCTTCTCCAATCTGACCGGGGACAAATCCCCCGATCCGGCAAAACTCATCAAAAACTCTATGCGTTATATTATACGGTGAGAGCGGAATATTTACACGAATTTTTCGCGAGCTCACTCACACACTGGCTGAAATTGTACAGCCGGCGCTCCGGGAAAGCGGCGGCCTCCGGCAGCCGCCCTCCTTGAATTTCTCAGTCGTAGAACATGTTCTTGAGCCACCCGAGCGCCCTTCTCATGAGGCCCTGCCCGGAGGAGCCCGGGTAGTCCCTCGAGTCGTTCTCGTACTTGACCTGGTCCGCGGCGAACTTGAGGAGCCCCACGGCGGTCGCGAAGTCCGGCACGTTGATGTCGTCGGTCATGCCCTTCGCGAGGTTCGGCCGGCCGATTCTCACCGGGCAGTCGAAGTACGGCCGGATGGCGGCCTTGATGCCGTTGATTCTGGAGGCGCCTCCAGTGAGGACGACGCCGGCGCCAAGATCGAGGTGCATGTGCTGCGTGAGGAGCTTCGTCCTGAACTCCTCGACCTTGGCGCTCAGCATCTCGAACATGTCGCGGTAGCGGTAGGCGATGACGGTGGCGAGGACCTGAACCTTCACCTGGGTGCGCTCGTTGGTCCCGACGATGTCGACGGAGACGAAGGGATCCTTGCTCACCGAGTCGGGATCCGCCGAGCCGCAGTCAATCTTGCACTTCTCCGCGGACTCAATCGGGGTGTGGAAGGCGCTGCAGATGTCAGACGTTACGTAGTTGCCCGCGTTCGGGATGACGAAACTTGCCCAGGGCGCGCCGTGCTGGTAGATGACGCAGTCCATGGTGCCGGCGCCGATGTCGACGACGAGCGCGCCCATCTCCTTCTCGGAGTCGGAGAGCACCGCCTCGGCGGAGGCGAGCCCGGAGAACACCAGGCGGTCAACCGCGATATTGCCGACGCGCTCGACGCAGCTCTGCAGGTTGTTGATCTTCTCGGTGTGGGCCGTGATGAGATGGACCTTGACCTCCATCCTGTGCCCCTGCTGCCCGAGCGGGTTCTTGATGCCGGTCTGGTCATCGATGATGAACTCCTGCTGTATGGCGTGGAGGAGCGTGGTGGAGTCCTTCATCTTGATGTTGCGGGCGGTCTGGGTCGCGTCCTGGATGTCATACTCCGAGACGACGCCGTCGCTTATCGCGACCATGCCCTTCTCGTTGATGAAGCCGATGTGATCGCCGGAGACGCTCACCGTTGCGAAGCGGATCTGCAGATCCGAGCTCACCTCCGCCTTGTTCACCGCCCGGGTGATTGACTTGATGAGCAGGTTGATGTCGCTGACGTAGCCCAGCTTCATGCCCTGGCACTCGCTGACGCCGTAGCCCAGGATCTGGAACTCGCCGTCGGCCATCACCGCCGCGATGACAGCCTTGACCTTTGAGGTGCCTATGTCAAGGGCCACCACTGCGTCAGGCTTAATCTCTTCCTTTGTCATTGCTGTTCTCCTCCGGCTCATCTTCCTTCCAGCCTATCGCCACACCGGTATCGTAGCGAAGATCAAAATACGACGCCTGCGACCGGTTCCTCACGCGGCGGTAGACCGCCTGGAACCTGTTCAGCCTGTCTTCAAACCTGTCCGTGCTGCGCCCCAGGATTAAGGACTGCCCATTCTTCAGCACCAGCTTCCAGGAGTGCACCTGCGAGACGTCAACCTCCCCGATCTCAAGGCCGAACCTCTGCAGGTAGCTGTCGAGCTTCTGGTACCTGTCCCACATCTCGTCGGCCATCTCCTCGGGGCCCCGGAGATAGACGAGATCCGACTTCTCCCGGTCAAAGGGCGCCGAGAAGATTCCGTCGCGCTTCGAGTAGATCCCGTAGCTGTTCCAGAACGCGTCGGCATCCTTTATCGTGACGCTCACGAAGAGCGCCGACGGCCAGCGCTTCCTCACCGTAACCGTCCTCACCCAGGGGATGGTCTCAATCTCCTTCCTGATGTCGTCGACATCGAGCCCGAAGAACGAGTTGATCTCCCCCGAGCCCTTGAGCACATGCAGCACATCGTACTCATCGACCACATCGCCGCCGCCAGTTACGATTAGGCGGTCGACCGGGACGTCATCGCTGTCGTAGAGGTAGGCCTTGCACTCATAGAGGAGCACGGCGAACCCCGCGACAACAGCGAGGAAGAAGGCAAGGCCGAAGCACCAGTAGACGTTGGAGAGGAGCCTCTCCCTCCTGAGGCGCTCAAGCTCCTCTGTCTCGGGAGATCCCATGCCCTCCCCGGCGCCCGCTGAGCCCTGTGAGGCGGAATCCGCTCCGGTGCTTCCAGAGCCGGTGTCCGCGGCCTTTGACGAATCCCCGAACTTCTGCTCCCAGCCGGTGCCGTCATACCAGTGGCGTGGCTTCTTCTTCCTGCTGAAAAAGCCGAAGAAGCCGCCCTTTCTGCCGCCGTCCCCGCTCTCGCGCCTTACGCAGGCAGGCCCCTGCCTCTGCGGGCGGCCGCTCCTCTGCGGACGCCTCCGATCCCTTCTCAGCATGCCCAAAAGCACGGCTCCGCGGAGCCTTCCGGCCCCGCGCGCAGCCGCGCCATCCGGGAACTGTCTCATGCCCAAGGGAGAGCCCTCACCTGAATTCCTTCATCTTCCCGAGGTCGAACCTCAGATCCGAGAGCGTATGGGCAACGTTCGTGATGTTGCCCGCGCCCTGCGTGAGGACGATGTCGCCCGGACGGACCATGTCGGCAAGGATCGCCGGAACCTCGCGCCAGGTCTCGGCGAATACCGGCTCGACGGCGCCGCGCTGCCTTATTGAGCGGGCAAGGCTCCTGCTGTCGACGCCCTGAATGGGATCCTCTCCCGCCGGATAGATGTCGATGAGGATGAGCGCGTCAACGGTCGAGAGCACCTTTACGAAATCGTCGTAGAGGTCGCGGGTCCTCGAGTAGCGGTGCGGCTGGAAAATCATCAGGAGGCGCCTCTCCGGCCAGCCCTGGCGGACCGCGTTGATGGTGGAGAGGACCTCGTTCGGGTGGTGCCCGTAGTCATCGACGAGGCGCACGGTGCCCTCGTCGCCCTCATGGAGGGTGAACTCGCCGTACTGCTCGAACCTCCTGCCGACGCCGCCGAAGGACTTAAGGGCCGCGGTGATGTCATCATCGGAAATCCCTGCGTCAGAGGCGACAGCCGCGGCGGCCGCGGCGTTCCTTGCCATGTGGAGCCCGGGGAGCGGCAGAGTGACGCTGAGCCAGTCGAGGCCGTTTCTCACCAGGCGGAACGTCGAGTGGTCGCCCTCCGGCTCGAAGCCCACTACTCTTACATCAGCGTCATCGGAGGTGCCGTAGGTGATTGTCGGACGCCCGATCCTGGGAACGACGCTCCTCACGCCCGGATCGTCGATGCAGACTACGGCAAGCCCGTAGAACGGCAGGTTGTGCATGAAGTTGACGAAGGCATCCTTCAGCTCCTCATAGGACTCGTGGTAGGTGCCCATATGGTCGCGGTCGATGTTGGTTACGACCTCGACGGTCGGCTGCAGGTGGAGGAAGGAGGCGTCGCTCTCGTCAGCCTCGGCGATGAGGAAGTCGCCCTCGCCCAGACGGGCGTTGGAGCCCCGCGCGTTGAGGCGCCCGCCGATGACGTAGGTCGGATCGCGCCCCGCCATGGCGAAGATGCTCGCGATAAGGGAGGTGGTCGTGGTCTTCCCGTGGGTGCCGGCTATCGCGATGCCGTGGCGGAAGCGCATGAGCTCAGCGAGCATCTCGGCGCGCTTCACGACGGGGATGCGCTCCTTCTGCGCCTCTTCGTACTCAGGGTTGTTCTTCCTGATGGCGGAGGAGACCACGACCACGCTGGCGCCCGTAACGTTCTCAGGCTTATGCCCGATGGAGATCTTCACTCCCACCTCGCGGAGGTGCTCGACGGCGGCGTTCTCCGAGAGATCGGATCCCGTCACCTCGTAGCCCTCATTCGCGAGCACCTCGGCTATGCCGCACATTCCGGTGCCGCCAATGCCGACAAAATGAATTCTCCTGACCCGGCGCATCCCGGGGACGTGGTATCCGTTCATCCTCTACTCCGCGCTCAAAAAGCGCTGCTCTCCGCCATTTTTCCTGAATGCCGCCCGCTGCCGCTCTGCCCTCAGCCTGCGGAGGCGATCCCCGCCTCATCCATGCAGATCCCCGCGATTTTCTCCGCAGAGCGCAGGACCGCGTTCTTCCTGAGCGCCTCAGCCATTGCTGGGAGACGGCCGCCGGAGATTATATCACGTATGATTTGGGCAGCCTTTTCAGCTGAAAAATCAGACTGCTGGAGAATGGCCGCGCCGCCTGCCTTAACGAGGGACTCCGCGTTCTTCGTCTGGTGGTCATCGACGGCGAAGGGGTACGGCACAAAGACTGCCGGCACATGCGCGGCCGAGGCCTCGGCGACGGTGAGCGCGCCCGATCTCGCGAAGAGGAGATCGGTCGACGAGAAGAGCCCCGCCATGTCGTCGATGAAGTCCGAGACCTTCACCGAGTCCATGCCAAGCGTATGGTATTTCGCCCTGACCTTCTCCGAATTCCCTGCTCCGGTCTGATGGGTGATGACGACACTGTCCCCGAGGCTCTTGAAGACCTCAGGGAGGCGCTCGTTGAAGAAGGCGCAGCCGAGGCTTCCGCCTATGACCGAAATCCTCACGGGCGACTCCTTCGTGCCCTTCGGGGACTCAGAGAGAGGCCTTGCTGCGAGCGCCTCAATCTCCGCGCGCACAGGGTTCCCGGTAACGATGGCGTCGCTCCGCTGTATGGCGCCGGGGAAGCCCAAAAGCACCTTATTGCAGAACTTCGCGATAAGGCGGTTCGTGAGCCCGGGGGAGGCGTTCTGCTCATGGATGATTACGGGAATGCCGAGGAGCTTTGCCGCGACGGCGCCCGGGCCGGAGGCGTAGCCGCCGAAGCCCACCACTGCCTTGGGGCGGAGATGCCTGAGGAGCGAGAGGCACTCGAAGAGGGATCTCGCGAGCATGAAGGGAGCTCCGAGCTTTCTCATGATGCCGTTCCGGCGGAGTCCCTGCACCTTGATGAAGTTTAGCTTTATGCCGTTTTTGGGCACAATCTTCTCCTCCATCCTCCCGCGGGTGCCGAGCCACTCGACCGCGCAGCCGCGCGACATCAGGACCTTCGCGACGGCAATCGCCGGGAACACATGCCCGCCGGTGCCGCCTGCCATGATGAGGATAAGGGGCTTCTCTCCGCTCACTGCGGCGCCCTGCTCTTTAGTCTCTGTCCCTGCCATTAAAATACCTCTCTCTCACCCTCACGTGGGCTTTCCTCACCGGAATTTTCCTGCTCCGCCCCGCCGGCCCCTGCCTCTTCGCCAACTGCAGCAGTCTCAGGGCCTTCCGGGCCATCCGCGCCGCCATCAGAGGCAGCGCCTAAAGCGTCATAAGAGCGGTCCGCTGCTGCGGTGGCCGCGGATACCGCCTGCGCGGCGGCCCTCGCCGCGGCCTCCTCGCGATCCTTCTCGGTACGGCCGTGCAGATCCGGAATCAGGCAGGCAAGCTCCGGGATCTCGGAGCAGCGCCGCTCGAAGTCGCAGCGGATCATGAAGGCGCAGCCCAAAGCCATCATGATGACGCTGGAGCCGCCGTAGCTTATGAAGGGAAGCGTCAGGCCCTTTGTCGGGAAGAGTCCCGAGGCGACGGCGATGTTGATGAAGACCTGCGAGAATATGAGGCAGGCGAAGCCGAACATGGCGTAGCCCTCGAAGAACATCCGGCGCTCGAAGGCGAGGCGGCTGTCGTGGAGGAGCCTTAAGACGTACCAGCCGAAAAGCGCGATGACCACGAGGCCACCGACAAGCCCGGTCTCCTCGCTGATGATGGCGAAGATAAAGTCAGTGTGCGCCTCGGGGAGGTAGTTCATCTTCTGCACGGAATTCCCGAGCCCCAGCCCCATCATGCCGCCGCGACCGAAGGCGATGAGGGACTGCGTGAGCTGGAAGCCCTTCCCGAACGGATCCTTGAACGGCTCGAGGAAGGTCATGAGACGGGCCACGCGGTAGGGCTCCATGAGGACGAAGAGCGTGCAGAGCGCGCCTCCAACCACGACGAGCGCTATCACGAATATCCACCTGAGCCTCGCGATGAGGAACACGGCGAACGTTACGCCGCCCAGCACCGCCATGGAGCCGAAGTCCTTCTGGAAGAACACCAGTCCGAAGCTCAGGATGCCGAACACGATAAGGAGCGGGAACATGACCTTGATGCCCATCGACTTCTTCCGCTTCGCGTCAAGCTTTCTTGAAATCACGTCAGCGACGAAGATGAGCCAGCCGATCTTGATGAACTCCGCGGGCTGGAAGGTGAGAGGCCCGAGCTTTATCCAGCGCACCGCTCCGTGGGAGCCGTGGCCGACGAGCCTCGTTACGATGATCATGACTATCGCGGCGACGATGATCGTCCAGGAATAGCGCCTTACCGTGCTCACCGGCACCGTGAGGACAAAGGCCCCTGCGGCAATCGCCATGAGCATGTACATGATGTCGCGCTTCCCGAAATAGAGCGGATCGTCATAGGTGGAGGCGGCGAGCCCGACCGAGGCGGAGGTTACGGCGACGACGCCGAGGGCCATCAGGGCAAGAACGAGATAGAGGAGCTGCCAGTCAAAGAGCTTATACCTGACGCGCTTCTTCTTTTTGGGCTCCTCAGGAGCCTTTTCATCTGAGGAAGCCTCCGCTCCGGTGCTCTCTGCGCGGGCGTCTGCCGCGTCCCAGGAGCTGCCCTTGCCCTCCGGGGACTCCTCATCAGAGGAGGGATTTTCGGTGAGGACTTCTGACTGCCCGTCCGCGCCCGTCCCTGCTGCCTCCGGGGCCTGCCCTCCCTCTGAGGCTGCGGCATTCTCTCCTGCTGCGGGAGCATCAGGACGCTCAGCGCTGCCCTCCTCTCCAGCGGGCTTTCCTGGCTTGTGGGATACGGCCGAGACGGCCTTCCTGAAGAGGCTTGAGATAAGCGTTACGGATCCGGTAGCGATGCGCTCGGAGAGATCGGGGCTCTTCTGCTGAATCTCCTCACTCTCCTGATTATCCGGGCTCTCCGGCTCTGCGCCGCTTCCGGCCGCCGCTCCGTCGGAATCCTGTCTCTCCTCCGAAGCGCCGTCATCCGAGACGCGGACCCAGCCCTCATCATCCGGCTCTGCAGAAGGAGAGGCGGGCGAAGATTCATCTCCTGAGCTCTCCGACTCATCGCGGAGCACGCTGAGATCTATCTCGTCGCGGGAGCTGCCGCCTGGGGCGCTCTCCGGAGAAGCGGCAAAGCCGCCGTCAGACGAACCGCCCGCAAGCGGATCATCTGAGGCGGCAGTGCCCTGGAGAATTGGATCTGGGCTGCTGGTTTTCTCCTCTGGCGCGGAAATGTCCGGAGACCTTTCGTCCCCGAACGCGAAGCCTTCCGGCAGTCGGCCGCGGGCATCCCTCTGAGGCTCCCCGAAGCCCGGCTCGCCGTCAAGCCCGCGGATCCTCCTCTTAGGCCTGCTGCCATGGAGAAAATCAAAGAAACTCATGCGGTTTCCTTAACCATGCGGATGAACTCCTCGCCGCGCACTTCAAAGTTTTTGAACTGATCCATGCTCGCGCAGGCAGGCGCGAGAAGGACGATGTCCCCCTCCTTCGCGTCGGCTCTCGCCGCGTCAAGCGCGCTCTTCATGTCGGGAACGCTCACGGTCTTCTCCGCGGGCGAGGCGCTTATGATCTGAGCGGCGTCGCGCCCGAAGCAGTACATTTTTGCAACCGCCCCGTTCCTGAGGAGGTCTCCTACCGGCGCGAAATCCTGCCCCTTCCCAAGGCCGCCCGCAAGCAGGAATATATGCGCGTCAGGGAAGACGTCCCTGAGGCCGGAGACCGCCGCAAGCGTAGATCCGACGTTGGTGGCCTTCGAGTCGTTGTAGAAGGAGACGCCGCTTATTTTCGCGACGAACTCGCAGCGGTGGCGGAGCCCCGGGAAGGTCCGGAGGACCTCAAGCTGCGCCTCCTCGGGAATTCCCGCGAAGTCCGCGAGCGCCATGGCGGCAAGCGCGTTCGAGATGTTGTGCCTTCCCACAATTTTCATCTCGGAGGCCCTGATTACATCGCGCCCCTTCTTCATGAGGATGTACTCAGATCCCTCTTTCCGCACGCCGTAGTCATCACCGCTCTCGGTGCCGAAGGTGATGTCGGGCTTACGGGGCTCCGCGCCGGTCTCTCTGGCGTAATAGTCAGGGAAGCTCCTTTTATCCTCGCGGTTCGCGGCGATGTGCTCTGCGTTCCTGAAGATGCGGTGCTTCGCCATGCCGTACTTCTCGAGGCTCCCCTCGTAGCGGTCAAGGTGATCCTCGGTGACGTTGAGGCAGACCGCGCCGACGGCCTTAAGGCTCGAGACCGTCTCAAGCTCGAAGCTCGAGAGCTCGAGGACCGCGAGATCCGGCTCGTCCTTCAGAAGGGAGAGGACCGGAACGCCGATGTTGGCGCCCATCTCGGTCTTTATCCCGGCGGCCTTCCCCATGAGCCCGAGGAGCGTCGTTACGGTGCTCTTGCCGTTAGATCCGGTTACGGCGAGGACCTTTGACCTGGTCTCGCGGGCGAAGAGCTCGACGTCGCCCGCGATGTCGGCGCCCGCGGCGGCAGCGGCCTTCATGGCAGGGTTATAAAGAGGGATGCCGGGCCCCGGGACGACCATCGAGGCGGTGGCGAAAAGCTCCGGCTGGAACTCTCCCCCGATGAACCTGACATTCTCCGGGAGCTTCGCGCGGAGCGGCGGGTTCTCCCTGGTGTCGCAGACAATGGGGACAATGCCCTTCCCGAGGAGGTAGTTCACTGCCTCAAGGTTGCTGAGACCGAGACCTGCGACGATTACCGGGCCCTTTCCTGAGGCCTTGCCTGCGCATTCGCACTTTACAGAAGCCATTTTCTCTCCTAGCGGATCTTGAGTGTCAGGAGCCCGAGGAGGACCAGCATGAAGGTAACAATCCAGAAGCGGACGATTACCCTGGGCTCCGGCCAGCCGAGCTTCTCAAAATGATGGTGTATGGGCGCCATGCGGAATATCCTCTTTCCGGTGAGCTTGTAGCTTCCGACCTGGAGGATTACCGAGACGGTCTCGAGGACAAACATGCCGCCCATGATGAAGAGGAGGAACTCCTCCCTGATAAGGACGCTGATGGTGCCGAGGAGCGCGCCCAGTGTGAGGGATCCCAAATCTCCCATGAAGACCATGGCGGGATAGGTGTTGAACCAGAGGAAGCCTATAGCGGCGCCGATGACCGCGGCGCAGACCACCGCCATCTCGTCAGAGCGGAGGATATAGGGGATATGGAGGTAGCCTGCCTGCATGAAGTTGCCGGTTGCCCAGGCGGCGACGCCGAGACCCGCGGCGACCATCGCTATCTGAACGATGGCAAGGCCGTCAAGCCCGTCGGTGAGGTTGACCGCGTTCGACGAGCCGACGATTACGCAGTAGACGAACGGGACAAAGAGCACGCCGAGCCCGGGCATGATGTTCTTGAAGAAGGGGACGACCAGCTGGGTCTGCTGCGGGGTGTCGGCGGCGAAGTAGAGCCAGAAGCCGATGACGAGCGCGGCTGCCGACTGCCAGAAGAACTTCCAGCGGGACTTGAGGCCGCCCGAGTCATGGCGCGAGATCTTGAGGTAGTCGTCGGCGAAGCCGATGGCGCCGAAGGAGACGATGGTGAAGAGCACAATCCAGACGTAGTAGTTCCGGAGATCGCACCAGAGGAGGATGGCAAGTAGCACGCTCGAGAGGATCATCACGCCGCCCATGGTCGGGGTGCCGTTCTTCTTCAGGTGGGTCTCGGGGCCGCAGGTGCGGACAACCTGCCCCAGGTGGAACTTCCTGAGCTCCTCGATGGTCTTGGGCCCGATCATGAGCGTGAACACCAGGGCCGTAAGGAGCGACATCACCGCGCGGAAGGTCTGGTAGGAGACTACGTTGAATACCGTGAAATGCGGTGTCAGCAGCTCTGCAAGGTAGTAAAACATGTATTAGTCCTCAAGCTCATGCCTGATAAAGTCAAGCACCTCGTTCATCTTCATGCCGTGCGATCCCTTGACGAGCACAACCGGCGAGAGGCCCTTCTCCCGGCTCTCCCTGAGATAGTCACGGATGCGCCCATAGAGCGCGTCCTTGTCCGGGAACGCCTCTCCGTGCCCCTCCTTGGCGGAGAGCGCGGCGAGCTTCCCGACCGTGAGGAAGTGCTCGATGCAGGACTCCCCCACAAGGCGCCCGACGCTCCGGTGGATCTCCTCCTCATGCTCGCCGAGCTCGCCCATGTCCCCGAGGATCAGCATCCTGTCGCCCCGGAAGCCCGCGAGGGTCGCGACTGCCGCCCTCACCGCGTCGGCGGACGCATTATACGCGTCATCGATCAAGGTTACCGGGCCGTGCCTCTCAACGCTGAGGCGGCCGGCGAATGGCTTCATGCTGCCGAGCCCCGCCGCGATGTCCAGAGGCTTCGCGCCGAGCGCGAGGCAGGAGGCGGCGGCAGCGAGGGAGTTCATGATGTTGTGGCGTCCGGGGACGTGGAGCTCAACCTTCGCGGTCCCATCGGGAGTTATAAGGGTGAAGGAGCCGCAGCCCAGGTCATCGAAGGAGACATCCGCGGCACGCACATCGCACTTTTCGGAGAGGCCGAAGCCGATTATGTCATGCCCCTCGGACTCATGGCGCCAGAGCGAGGCGAAGGGGCTCTCCATATTGATTACCGCGATGCCGCCCTTTTTAAGGTGATGGTAAATCTCAGCCTTCCCCGCGGCAACGCCATCAACGGAGCCGAAGCCCTCGAGGTGCGCCTCGCCCGCGTTGTTGATTACGGCAACGTCAGGCTTCGACCAGGCGGCGGTCGCGTCGATGTCGTGGAAGTGGCTCGCGCCGTGCTCCACAATCGCGTAGCGGGTTGCGCGGGTGAGGCGGAGGAGCGTCTTGGGGACGCCGACCGAGTTGTTGAAGTTGCCCTCGGTCGCGATGGTGTTCCCGAGGGGGCTCATTATGAGGGAGCACATCTCCTTGACGCTGGTCTTGCCGCAGGTGCCGGTGATGCCGAGGACCTTCGCGTGGGACTTCTCCCGCACGAGGCCGCCCGCGGCGGCATAGCCCCTCAAGGTGTCCTCCATGATGATCTGGGGGACGTCAAGATAGAGGGGCTTCGGGGTGAGGACCGCGACGGCGCCTTTCTTGACCGCGTCGGCGGCGAAGACGGTGCTGTCGTATCTTGCCCCGGGGAGAGCCACAAAAAGCCCGGGCACATGCTCCGGGCGTGAGTCGGTTGACACCTCGCCTACTGTCAGATCCTGGCCGATCAGCGTCCCGCCTGACTCCTTCTCAAGCTCTGACAGACTGAAATCTATCACCTGCGCTCTCCTTTTCCCTGCCCATTATTTTATTTTGCTGTTTAAAAGGGCTCCGGGCATAACGCCCGGAGCTCATGCCGCCAGTGGCAGCCAATTTTTAAATTCCGAGAATTTCCCGGACGGCCCGCTGATCGCTCCACGGGCGCTTCTCCTTCCCCACGATCTGATACTCCTCGTGGCCCTTCCCGAGGACCGCGACGGTGTCGCCCGGCTTTGAGGACTCTATCGCCTCGCGGATGGCATGGGCGCGGTCCGTGAAGTCCGTCCGGATCTCAGCCTTCCGCCCCACGCTGTTTACTGCCCCCGTAAAGCCCGCGGCGACATCGCGCCTGATGGCGGCCGGATCCTCGCTCCGGGGGTTGTCATCCGTTACGAACACCCGGTCGGCGAACTTCTCCGCGGCCGCTGCCATCAGGGGCCTCTTACCGTGGTCGCGGTCACCGCCCGCGCCGAACACGCAGGTGAGCGTGCCTCTCGTATGCTCGCGCGCCGCGGCAAGGGACTTCTCGATGCCGTCCGGCGTGTGGGCAAAGTCCACGATGACAAGGGGCGAGCCCTCGCGGGAGAACATCTCCATGCGCCCGACAAGAGGCCGGAGATCCGGAAGCGCCTCAAAAACTTCAGCTGCGTCCATGCCGTCCGCGATGAGCATCCCGGCGGCGGTGAGCGCGTTGTAGATGTTGAAGCTCCCAATGAGAGGAAGCGTTACCCGCCTCTCGGTGTCCTGGTATCTCACCGTGAAGGAGAGGCCGTTCCCCTCGACGCGGCTCTCGCGGAAGGAAAGAAGAGGCTCCTTTCCGCCCGTCGCCTCGCCGAAGGTGAATACCTTCCTGCCCTCTCTAACAAGGCGCTCCGTGAACTCCCGCCCGACTGCGTCATCCTGATTGATCACAGGAGCGTTCGCGTAGTCTCCGCGGACAAAGCTCCATTTTACCGCAGCGTAGGCCTCCATGGTCTTATGGAAGTCCAGATGATCGCGCGAGAGGTTGGTGAAGGCGGAGCCGCGGAAGGGGACGCCCTCGACGCGCCCTCCGGCGATGCCCTGGGAGGAGACCTCCATCAGGCAGCGGGTGGCGCCCAGGTCAAGCTGGCGCCTGAGCTCGCGCTCAAGCTGGATGGGGCCAGGAGTGGTGTTCGCCGTGTGATGAAGCTCACCCGGGAAGCCGTTCCCGACCGTGCCGATGATGCCGCAGCGCCCGAGGGAGGGAAGGCCCTTCACAGCTCTTCTCTTATTTACTGAGTCGGTGATGAGTGAGGCGTACCAGGCGGTCGAGCTCTTCCCGTTGGTGCCCGTGACGCCTAAAAGATGGAGGCTCTCCGCGGGATGATCATAGAAGAAGGAGGCAAGAGCGGGAAGATATTTTCTGAGATCCCGGACGCCTATTGCAGGAATATCGGCGGGAACCCCCGCAGGAACTCCGGTGAAGTCGCCTGAGCCGTCAGCTGATGAGAGCTCATAGACAATTCCAGAGGCGCCGCGGGAGATGGCGTCTCCGATGTACTTTCTCCCGTCTGACGAGCTCCCGGGGAACGCGGCGAAGAGCGAGCCTTCTGCGCACTCCGTGCTCGACGCCGCGAGCTCAGTAAAGGAAACGTCAGCGGCGGAGGCTCTCACCTCCGCGCCAAGCGACTCCAGGTATGACGCTATCTCACCTGCGGCCTTCTTTATCATTTTGTGCTCCCGTTGCGCGCCACCCTGACGCTCTCTGGCCTGCCGCCCTTTTCATTCTCAGGCAGCCTGTCAGGCGGGATATTATAAAGCTGAAGCGCGGTTGACATCACGTCGGAGAACACCGGGCCCGACACAACGCCGCCGTAGAAGCCGTTCTTATGGGGCTGATTGACGATTACGACCATCGCAAAGCGCGGGTGGTCAACCGGGGCGAAGCCCGCGAAGGTGCCCACGTAGTCCTTGCCGTAGCCGCCCGCGACAGCGACCTTCGCGGTTCCGGTCTTGCCCGCGACCGAGTAGCCCGGGACTCCGGCCTTGCCGCCGGTTCCTCCCTCGACCACGGTCTCCAGGGAGCGCGCGATGTTGTCCATGATCCTCTCGTCAGCGACGCGCTCGCCCTTGGGGGGCTCGTCAACCCTGAGGAGCGACAGGGGCTTCCTGATTCCGCGGTTCGCGATGGTGGTGTAGGCGCAGGCAAGCTGCACGGGAGTGATGCGGAGGCCATATCCGAATCCCAGAGTCGCGCGCTCGATGTCGCTCCAGCGCGAGCGGTGCGGGACCATTCCGTCAACCTCGCCGATGAGGCCGGTGTTCTGCAGCTCGCCGAGGCCGAAGCTGTTGAGCGTGTCAACCATGTCGGAGGCGTTCATGCGGAGGGCGATGCGCGCCATGCCGATGTTGGAGGAGAACTTCAGGATCTCGCTCAGGTTGCCGCTCGCCATGTGATGGGAGTCGGTGATGATCTTTCCGCCGATGCCGAAGGGCCTGGTGTCGAACACCTCCTTCCAGTCTGTAGCGTGGTGCTCGAGCGCGGAGACGGCGATAATCGGCTTCACGGTCGAGCCCGGCTCATAGGTGTCGGTTACGGTGCGGTTCTTGGTCTGTCCGCCGTCCGGCTTCGACTTGAGGTTCGGGTTGAACGAGGGTGAGTTGACCATGGCGAGGATCTCGCCGGTCTTGACGTCAACCAGCACCAGGGAGGCGGAGACCGCGTCATGGTACTCCTGGGCGTACTTGAGGCTCCGGTAGGCGACGGCCTGCAGGCGCGAGTCGATGCTGAGGTAGATGTCATGCGCCTTCTCGCCCTGCCTGACGACGCCCAGGTCCTCAAGGACGTGGCCCTTCCTGTCGCGGATGACCTGAACCTTGGTGGGGCTTCCGGAGAGCCAGTCGTTGTAGCTGTTCTCGATGCCCTCAAGGCCGATGCCGTCAATGTCGGTGAAGCCGATGAGCTGCGCCGAGATCTCCCCCGTCGGGTAGAAGCGCCTGGTCTCGCGGCTCACGTGGATGCCGGGGATGCCGAGGCTCTCGATGTACTTTCCGTAGGAGTCGCTGAGCTGCCTCGCGAGGTAGACATGGCGGCGCTTGGGGTCGGAGAGCTTCTGCCTGAGCTCCTCCTCGGTCATGCCGGTGGTCTCGGAGAGGACCTCCGCGAGGTTCTTGATGCCGGACGCGTTCTCAAGGGAGCCGCCCTCCGCGATCTCCTTGCCGTCAGCCCAGACGGAGCGCACCGGGACCGAGACGGCGAGCTTCTCGCCGTTGCGGTCCATGATGATGCCGCGGTCGTTCATCACGGTCTGGGTCCTGAGCGCCCTCATGTCGCCCTGGGTCCTGAGCATTAAGGAGTCATTGACCTGGCGCCAGAAGAGCCAGCCCGAGATGATAAGGAGCCCCAGGATGACGCAGGCCGAGATGAGGCGGAAGCGGATGACGGGATAGCCAGGCATCGCTCCGGCGGACTCACTCTTTGCCCTCTCGGCGGCGCGCTCTGCGGCGGCCGCGTCAGCTGCGCTGCGGGGCCTTGCTCCGGCCTCGCCACGCGCCCTTGCGCCCCTCCCTGAGTCAGGGCGTGCCCTGTCCCAGGATCCCGTGCGGCGGGAGCGCCCGCCGAAGAGGCCCCCGAGGATGCCGTCAGCAAAGCCGCTCCCGTGGGGATCGGCCCTCAGCACTGCGCCTGAAAAATGGCGGGTCTGTCCTGATCTCATTCCATTGTGTCTACTGGGCGCCATCGTCTGCTCCGTCGGAAATGTCGATTATCTGCTCTGAAAGGGTAGAAGGCCGGTACATGCCGAGCTTCTCCTGCGCGATCGAGCTAACCCTGAAATGCTCTGAGAGTGTCTCCTTCTGGAGGAGCAGGTTGCGCCAGTCCTCGTCAAGGCGGTCTGCCTCTCTCTGAAGCCTGTTTATCTCGCCGGTCTCGCCGCGGGTCTCCGCCGTAACCGTTACGGTAAAGCAGCACACGGCCACCGTCCCCATAAGGAGAAGGAGGAATATGAAGTTGCGGAGGAGGCTCTTCACGATCTCCGCGAGAAGGAGGAATTTCATGCCGTCACCTCCGCTGTATCTGCCGAAGCATCGCTCACCTTCTCCGCGACGCGGAGCGTTGAGCTCCTGGCTCTCGGGTTCTCCGCGCACTCCGCGTCCGTTGGCTTTATGAAGCTCCCGACGCGGCGCATTATGGGCTCTGCCTTAAGCTCGTCGTCCCTTACGGGGAGCCCGAAGGGGATGTCCTTTTTACCGCTGCCGCCCTGCTCCATGCGCCTCACGAACTGCTTCACGATGCGGTCCTCCAGGGAGTGGAAGCTGATGACGGCAAGGCGCCCGCCCTTTTTAAGGACGCCGGCGGAGGCCTCAAGCGCGAGGCGCACCTCCTCGAGCTCTGAATTTATATAAATCCTTATTCCCTGGAAGGTCCTCGTCGCGGGGTTGCGGCCCTTCTCATGGGTCGGGATTACCCTCGCCGCGAGCCCCGCGAGATCTGAGGTGCGGAGGAAAGGCTTCTCCTCCCTGTCGTGGACGATCGCCTTCGCCATCTTGAGGGCAAAGCGCTCCTCGCCGAAGTCGCGGAGCACCGAGGCAATCTCGGAGACCGAGGCAGTATTGAGCCACTCGGAGGCGGGAACGCCCTCGGTGGGATCCATCCTCATGTCGAGGGGCCCGTCATGGTCAAAGGAGAAGCCGCGCTCCGCCTCGTCAAGCTGCGGGGAGGAGACGCCCAAATCAAGGAGGATGCCGTCAACGCTCCCCTTAATCCCGAGGCTCTCCGTAACCTCCGCGATTTTCGAGAAGCGGGAGTGGACGATGGTGAAGCGGCTGTCCTCAGCCTCAAGGGCCTTTCCGACACTCACGGCCTCCGGATCGCGGTCAATGCCGATGAGCCGGCCATTTGGCCCCAGGCAGCGGAGGATCTCGCGCGAATGGCCGCCCCTTCCGAAGGTGCCGTCCACGTAGATCCCGTCCTCCCTTATGGCAAGTCCGTCGACAGCCTCATGAAGGAGCACCGGTATATGAGCAAAGCCTGCAGCCATTCAAAACCCCAGGCGGTTTCCCGCCTTGCAAAAAGAGCTCCGGGACGGGCCATGGCCCCGTCCCGCATCATTCCCTGCCCTAGGCAGGACGCCGCGGAATGCCGCGGCGGAAAAACTTAGAACGAGAACGACCTGAGGCTCTCGTCCGCTGACCAGTCGTAGCCGTCGAGGAGCTTCCTCTCCTCCTCCTCCTTCGAGGCGAGGACCGCGCTGCTCCAGATCTCGAAGTGGGAGCCGCTCCCCACGAGCGACACCTCCTTCTCGAGTGAGGCGAAGCCGCGGTGCCTCTGCGGGATGACGAACCTGCCGTTCCCGTCAAGCGTGAGATCCTCGGCGTTCCTGAGGAGCACGTTCTTCACCGCCCTCTCCGCGGGGTTGAAGTCCGAGAGTCCCGAAAGGCGCGCCTCGAGCTTCTCCCACTCGTCAAGAGTGTAGAGGAGGAGGAAGCGGTCGCGCCCGACGGAGGTGGTGAGCACCATGCTCCCGCCGGAGAGCTTACGGAGATCGTCACGGAACCTTGAGGGCACCGCAAGGCGCCCCTTGGCGTCAAGGCTCAGCTCATAGGTTCCGCGGAACATCATCTACCCCTGGTCATCTCACCGGGACTGAAGGCGGCATCGCGGGATTTTCTCCCCGGGATTGCACCGGACTCCACTTTCGCTCCAAAAACCGCCACTTCAATCCACTTTTCCCCACTTTCGTATTTTAATAAGTGTTCATAATACATTCAAGCCGGAGGCGCAAATTAGCAAAGGCCGTCAAAAAATCCGAATAAATACGCTCGGAAACCGCACAAATGCTGTAGGATAGCGGGACGTGAAAGAGAGAAGACGGAGGGGCGGAAACGCCTGATAACAATGAACAGGCTTGATGACGCGACAAAAAGACAGATTGACGAGCTCTCCTTTGAGCTCTCCGGGCAGATCGACTCAGTCGACACCGGGCTCGGGAACCAGTCCTCGGAGGGCGTGAAGCTCACGCTCGCTGTGATGGGGCTCATGGCATCGCTTTTAAGCCGCGGCGACCGGGATGTCGCGAGAAGGCTGAGCGACTTCTACGCCGAGGGCTTTGACCATCCGGAGAGCTTTGAGCAGAGCCTTGAGAAGGCAAAGGCCTACGCCGGGAACGTCGCGGCGCGCGACAGGATCCTCAACACCATCAGCAGCGTCATTATCGCGGACGGCAGGATCGGCGACGCGGTCAGGGAGAAGTACCATCAGGTCGCCCTGGCACTCGGCGGGACCGTCGAGGCGGCGGACGAGCAGATGGAGAGGAGCGTCAACCGCTACCTTTGAGCGCTGCCGCGCAGGATGCTGCAACGCGCTGCGCGCCATTTTAAGTGATTTCATCAGGGGCCTCCCTGAGGGGGACTGTTCCCTCCGGGGGCTCTTTTTTTCCTCTGCCGCAAATTCTCATATACTGCCTGAAATGGTATAATCCCGCCGAGTTCAATACGGCTAAGCCGAAAGAGGAAAGACAATGCAGAGAATAATGCTTCGCGGCAAGCTCCATCAGGCCCGCATCACCCAGTGCGTTCTAAACTATGAGGGCTCGTGCAGCATTGACCTTGATCTTCTTGACGCGGTAGGCATCCTCGAGAACGAGCAGATCGACATCTATGACGTCAATAACGGCGCCCGCTTCCACACCTACGCCATCGCGGGCGAGAGGGGCTCCAAGATCATCTCCCTGAACGGCGCGGCCGCAAGGTGCGGCGCGGTTGGCGACACCATCATCATCGCGGCCTACGGGCTCTTCGATGACGAGGAGGCGAAGACCTATCAGCCGAAGTTCGTCTACCTCAACGAGAAGAACGACATCGTCAGGATCGGGAAGTCCATCCCCGTGCAGCTCGGAGAGTAGGATGCCCGCTGCCATTTCGCTAATCGTAGGGCTCGGGAACCCGGGCGCCGAGTACGATCACTCAAGGCACAACACCGGCGTCGACATGCTGATGGAAATCGCCCGCAAATACGGCGCCGACCTCCGCGCGGACTCCAAGTACAGGGGAATGCTCGGCGAGTGCTCGATCAAGGGAGAGAAGGTGCGCCTCCTCTTCCCCACCACCTACATGAACGAGAGCGGGCGCTCGGTCGCCGCCCTCGCGAACTTCTACCGCATCCCCGCCGAGAGCATCCTCGTCATCCACGATGACCTCGACCTGGTGCCAGGCGCGCTGAGGCTCCGCAAAGGAGGCGGCGACGGCGGGCACAACGGGCTCAAGAGCATCATCGCCTGCCTCGGGGGCAAAAGGAACTTCTGCCGGCTCCGGGTCGGCATCGGGCACCCCGCGGACAGGTCGCAGGTCATCGGGCACGTGCTCGGAAAGCGCTCCAGGGAAGAGCAGAAGCTCTTTGACGCGGCGGCTGAAGAGGTCTTAGAGAATATCGAGACGCTCGTGAAGGCAGGTCCTGACCTTGCCATGAACAGGATAAACGCGTTCCGCCCGGCGGCAGCCTCATAAGGGACCCTGCTGAGAGGGCTCCCAAAAGAGCAGAATACAGATTTCAAGGAAGTCCCGCACAAACGGGACTTTTGATTTATCAAGGAGATTTAGAAAATGGGATTTAACTGCGGAATCGTCGGCCTTCCCAATGTCGGCAAGTCCACGCTTTTCAACGCATTAACCAAAGCCGGCATCGCGGCTGAGAACTTTCCGTTCTGCACAATCGATCCCAACACCGGCATAGTGCCGGTTCCCGATGACAGGCTCAATAAGCTCGCCGCCATCGACCACCCCGAGAAGATCGTCCCCTCCACCATGGAGTTCGTCGACATCGCGGGACTTGTGAAGGGCGCCTCCAAGGGCGAGGGACTCGGCAACAAGTTCCTGGAGAACATCCGCGAGACTGACGCCATCGCCCACGTGGTCCGCTGCTTCGAGAACGAGAACATCATCCACGTCAACGGCCGCATCGATCCCGCCGATGACATCGACACCATCAACATCGAGCTCGCGCTCGCCGACCTCGATGTCTGCGAGAAGGCGAGGAACCGCGTCGTCAGGAAGGCAAAGAGCGGCGACAAGGAGGCTATAAAGGAGAACGCCGTGCTCGACAAGTGCTACGCCCAGCTCTCCGACGGCAAGGTGCTCCGCGCGCTGAAGCTCACCGACGCAGAGAAGGACATCATCAGCTACCTGCAGTTCCTTACCCTGAAGCCTGTAATGTACATCGCGAACGTCGCCGATGACGGCTTCGAGAACAACAAGTACCTGGACATCGTGAAGGGCATCGCCGAGACCGAGGGGGCAGTCGTCGTTCCCATCTGCGCCGAGACCGAGTCGGAGCTTGCCGGCATGGACGAGGCTGACAGGGAGGAGTTCATGAAGGACCTCGGTCTTGAGGAGCCGGGACTCAACCGCGTCATCAGGGCAGGCTACAAGCTCCTCGGCCTCCAGAGCTTCTTCACCTCCGGCGGCAAGGAGTCCCGCGCCTGGACCATCAGGGTCGGCGACACCGCCCCGAAGGCCGCAGGCAAGATCCACAGCGACTTCGAGAAGGGCTTCATCAGGGCTCAGACCATCTCCTACGAGGACTACATCAAGTACAACGGAGAGGCAGGCGCGCGTGAGGCCGGACGCCTCAGATCCGAGGGCAAGGACTACGTCGTCCAGGACGGCGACGTCATGAACTTCCTCTTCAACGTCTGATAAGGAAGGCACCGGCGCTGCCCTGCTCACTGAGCTGCTGACGGTAGCGCGTTGCCGCCGGTTCTGAGACAGCTGAATATGAAAGGCCTGCGGCAGAAGCCGCGGGCCTTTTTTGATGGCCGGAAACAGTCTCCCTCTCTAAGCCGGCGTGACCATCAGTTGAACACGAGGAAAATGAAGTACCCGAAGGCGCAGGCGATCAGAAGCGCACTGGCACTGCACCCTTTTTTAGGGCTAAACCTGATCATCATGACGAGACATACCGCACCCAGGCACTGAAGAATAAGCCAGAACATCGCGAACGCTCCTTGCCGGATGCCTCCGGAATGAATTGAATTTCATCAGGCAGCCGGACAGATGTACCTCCCTAGAAGATTTTTGCTGACAGAGGTTATTCTATGCTCCAGCGAGCACATGGGCATAATACGTCATTTTACAGCACGCGTCAAAAATCTCTGCTGACTGCTGCAGAGCACTGATTTGCCGGCACTCATTCGGCATTTACTGAAAACGTTCTGCTCGGGCGATGCAGAAAAATGCCTTTGAAAATAAGCCGGCTCCGAATTGGAGCAAATCTGGGAACAGGACTGGGAAAGAGGACAGAAACAGTATGAAAGCAAAAAATGCTTTCTGACGTAATGATAGAAATTTCAGAAGGGAAAATTAAGACTGTGTGGCAGGGGTAGAGAGACTCGAACTCCCGAATGACGGAATCAGAATCCGTTGCCTTACCAGCTTGGCGATACCCCTGTGGTGGCTATGACGGGACTCGGACCTGTGACCTCCGCATTATGAGTGCGATGCTCTAACCAACTGAGCTACATAGCCGTGAAAACGAGGCTCATTATAGAGCAGTGTTAAGAGTGAGTCAACAGTTATTTAACATTTTGTAAGAAATCGCCTGTAGGCTCATGGAGTTTATTCGGATACACCTGATTTCATTAAGTTTTGGGAAACTGAGGGCCGGCACTGTCATGCTGTATCCAAATGGCGTCACCGAGGCGGAGCTCGTCTTTTGTATGCAGCAGATCCGCATCCGACATTCCGGAAACCTGAAGCATCAGGAGCGAATGCAATTCATCGAGGCCAAGGACCAGCTGTCCTGTCCTCACGTAAAAGGATGGACGTTCAGATGAGAGCAGAATCTCGATCCCGTCACTGAAGAGCGTTACTGAAAATGTGGGAACTTCCTCTTTCAGGCTGCCATCAATCCTTATCCGTCCGTCAGAAGCACAGCGGATTTGCGGGAGGCAGCGGTCTGAAACGCTGTACTCACTGCAGATGACAAGCGTCACCCTTCTGAGGATGCCAGTCGCCTCCTCACAGGCCAGCTCCAGCAGATCATAGCTTCCATGACAGAGGTCAAAGTAACTGAGACTCCTGCGCTCCTGCCCAAACACCAGCTTCAGGGGAAAGTATTCCTCATTTTCAATTCTGGAGACGGCCATCTCCAGGCTTTCAGGGACTATACGCATTCATCACCATTTGTCTCTACGAATCAGCCTGATGACGCATGACATCAGAGAGCGCCTTCATCAGGATGCTGAGTTACAGGACTATCAGCCTTCTTCCTGTATTTCCTGATAATGGGCATTAAAAGCCTGCGCATCCACACCGGAGCGAGCCTCAGGTCGCTGAAGAAGGAGTCTTTATTCGGCTCTTTCTCTATAAGCTCAGCTATCCGGCCTAAATCCACACTGCCGGCCTGCCCTTTGCCTATGGCCTTCAGTGCCTGAACCAGGCAGGCCGCGAGGTCTGTCCTGTATATGAAGTTGCGCGGCACGCCACGCTTGAATTCGAGGGTACGGCTGCCAATCCGTATTCTTCTGGCGCATCCGTCCGTCAGGAACGTGCTTGTCACCGGCACCTGATCGGACAGCCCCAGCTCATTGAGCGCTGTAACGCCTGCGGGGAGGATGCGGGCGCCGTCACGCCTCGCGATGCTCCGGGCGATCTGAGCCATTCCGGGCATGACAGCGCCAAACCTGCTCATCTGAGGACGGCAATAGATGCCATGAGAGAGACGAACAATATCACCGTCTGACACCAGACGGGAGAGCACATTGCCGACGAACTCGGCATTGTACTCTGGATAGTCAGTCCTGAAGATTACCGTGCCCGGAGGAACGTCCCGGATTAGCTGTTTTAAGGGGCTATCTGCTTTCATACCTTTGAAATATTTGCAATATTTCCCACTTTTTGCCACAAAATTGGCTTTGCCGCTGCTCTCCGGGGGCAAAATCCTTCTCTCCGGAACAGGACAGCGCCGCCAAGTAAAAAACACCAGGCGGCGCTGCAGTCATTCCATGCTGAAGGTCGGCTCCCGGCCCTGCAGCACTCTATTCTACGCGGTCTTTTCCGTTCTTATTCACGTCCTGCATGGCCGCACGGAACAGCCTAAGCCCAGTCTCGCGGTCAATGTACCTGCTGACGTTTTTGGCGTCCTTAAAGAAGTCTTCAGCTGCATCATACGCCCTGCCGATTGCCGGATCGATCTCCGAGAGCTCCTTTTTCTCCACGTCACTGAGGCAGTCTGCGAAAAACGCCATCCAGCGCTCAGGCCTTGTCAGGCTGCTGAGCGGCTTTCCGGCTTCCATGGAGAACTTCGGAACCTCGAGAAAATGCAGCCCCATGCCGTTATCCAGCAGGTCGCCGGTTTCGAGGTTGTGAAAATAATAGTCGGAATACCAGGCTTTCTTTTTAAGAAGGCTGTAGGAGAGGATGCTGACCGTCGCGCACGGATGCAGGTCGTACTCCGGCTGGGCGCTATACATCGTCGCGCAGCAGGCAAGGGGAAGCTATCTGGATTCCATGTAATTCACGAGCTGCAGCTCGGCAAAGATGTGCTCCTCATCGCCGAGCTCGCACCTTGCCGCAATACGAGAGACCAGATCCCTGTCGCCGTGAACCGGGAGCTCCATGGGAGGCATGAATGAGATGCCGGTTATCGGGTGCCCGAAATCCTTCTCAAGCGCAGCGCTCAGGAATTCCGCCGTGATGTCCCTGCTCTCCTCTCTGCCGAAAACATAGCCGAAGAGCTCGTCATTCATAAGGCTGTACTGCCCTCTTTCAATCTCTGCCCTGATTGTCTCTTTAAGTTTATTGATGTCCATCTTGTTCTTTTCTTCCTTTGAGTCAGTATCTTCTAATCTGAAGTCACATATCTGCAGGCCTCTCTCCGCATTCTTCGGGACTTCAGCCTTTGTGCGGTGAGCAGAGACTGCTGCTCCCTTTTCATTTGCGGGAGCGGAGCGCTTTCTGTTTACAGGAAGAATATTAGCCTGCCGGGCGGCGCCGTTCAAATTTTATCTATGCTCAATATGTCATTGTTGGCCATATCATGTAAAAAACATCATTCTGGCTAATCAGGGAACAGTCAGCTGCCCCGGAGCGCTGGCAGCATGATGCAGGAGAGAGGCGGAACTGAGGCAGGATCCCGTTCGAAACAGGGAAAGAGAGCCTCAATAATGGTATTATCACGTCTCTTGACAGAGCATAAAGGAAGAGCGCGCCGGCCGGGCCGGGAAAATGTGCGAGGAGAAAAAATGAAGTTCTATATCCACACCTGGGGCTGCCAGATGAATGTCTACGACTCGGAGAGGCTCGCAGATCTCCTCACGGCGAACGGCTATGAGGAAGTTTCTGAGGCGGAGTCAGCCGACATCATTCTCCTCAACACCTGTGCGGTGCGCGAGAACGCAAAGGAGAAGATCTACCACCAGCTCGGGCGCTGGAAGGAGCTCAAGAGGGGAAATCCCCGGATGATCATCGGCGTCGGCGGCTGCGTCGCCTCGGCTGACGGCGAGGAAATCTTCCGCCGCGCGCCCGAGGTTGACATCGTCTTCGGACCGCAGACCATGCACCTCGTGCCCGGAATGATCGAGAAGGTCATTGCGGGCGATGGCCGCCAGATCGACATCTCCTTCCCGGAGCTCGAGAAGTTCAACATTCTGCCTCCCATAGCGAGGGGCGCCCCGTCAGCCTACGTGACCATCACCGAGGGCTGCTCGAACTTCTGCACCTACTGCATCGTGCCCTTTACAAGAGGCCCCGTGGTCTCGAGGACCGTCAGGGAGATTATGGAGGAGGTGCAGCGCGACGTAGACTCCGGCGTCCGGGAAATCCATCTCCTGGGGCAGAACGTCAACGAGTTCGCAGGGCTCAACGAGGACGGTTCCGAGAGCTCGCTCGCAGAGCTCCTCTACAAGGTCTCCGCGGTTGAGGGAGTCGGCAGGATCCGCTTCACGACGAGCAACCCGAAGGACCTCAACGACGAGACCATCGCCGCGATAGGGGAGCTTCCCAAGATCGCCTCCCACATCCACCTTCCGGTGCAGAGCGGCTCCGACCGTATCCTGGCCCTGATGAACCGCCCGTACACGGCGGAGTCCTACCTTGAGAAGGTGGGGAAGCTCCGCGCCGCCCGTCCCGGAATCAGCATCAGCTCCGACTTCATCGTGGGCTTCCCCGGGGAGACCGACGACGACTTCGAGGAGACCGTAACCCTCGCTGACCATGTGGGCTTTGACCAGAGCTTCAGCTTCGTCTACTCGCCCCGCCCCGGGACCAAGGCCGCGGCCATGAAGGATCCCGAGACCATTGAGAACAAGAAGGAGCGCCTCTACTGCCTGCAGAAGCACCTTACGGCAAGCGCCGACGCCATCTCGCTCCTCATGAAGGGAACGGAGCAGATTATCCTTGTCGACGCCCACGCGAAGAAGGATCCTGACGGGCACTCCTACCAGGGAAGGACCGAGAACAACCGCATCGTGAACTTCCGCTCGGACAAGGATCTCATCGGCGAGTTCGCGAGGGTGAGAATAGACGAGGTACTGCCGCACAGCCTCACAGGCTCTATAATAGAGGGAAATTAAAACAGCAGGAAAGGCAGCTCCCGGGAAGTCCAGGCTATGGTCTCCCCTTTGCGCTGCCCTTCTGCGCCGGAGCAGATCCGGCGTGATTTTGAGGACGGTCTTCCGTCCGGGAACGTGACTTGAGAAAAACAGAAACAGACGAAATCATCCTTGAGCCGGAGAACATCTACCGGCTCTCCATGCTCTGCGGCCCTGGGGACGAGAACCTCCTCCAGATTGAAAAGCGCCTGGGCGTTGCCATTGAGTACGACGGAGGCAGCTTCAAGATAACGGGCTACCCCGGCGACATCAAGGCGGCCGAGCACGTGCTGAACGAGCTTTACACCGACACCGCGCCGATAAGGGGCAAAATCGGCGAGATTGCCCCGGAGGATGTCCACCTCGCGATACAGAGCGCCGGAGCCCTCGAGAAGGACGACGCCGATGACGAATTCGGGCGCGACACCACCATCAAGACGAAGAAAGGCAACATCAAGCCACGCTCCCACAACCAGGCGCAGTACGTCTCTGACATCACCTCCCATGACGTAACGTTCGGCATCGGGCCCGCGGGATCCGGCAAGACCTACCTCGCTGTAGCGGCCGCCGTCGACGCGCTCGAGAGGCAGGAGGTGAGGCGCATCATCCTCACCCGCCCCGCTGTGGAGGCCGGCGAGAAGCTGGGATTCCTCCCCGGCGACCTCGCGCAGAAGATCGATCCCTACCTGAGGCCCCTTTACGACGCACTCTTTGAAATGCTGGGCTTCGAGCGGGTCGACAAGCTCCTAGAGAGGCAGGTCATCGAAATCGCCCCTCTCGCCTACATGAGAGGACGCACGCTCAACGACGCCTTCATCATCCTGGACGAGAGCCAGAACACCACCATCGAGCAGATGAAGATGTTCCTTACGAGAATCGGCTTCAACTCGCGCGCGGTAATCACCGGAGACATCACTCAGATCGATCTGCCGAAGCACATAAAGTCAGGGCTCAAGCACGCTATTGAGGTCCTTACGGGAGTCGAGGGGCTCGCCTTCGACTACTTCACCTCGACCGATATCGTGCGCCATCCTGTGGTCGCGAGGATCGTCAAGGCCTATGACAGCTACGACAAGAAGGTAGAGAGGGAGGCGTCCGAAAAAGCGGCTGCGGCAAAGGCGGGAGCCGGCGCTGCTGCCGTACAGGTGCCTGGCCCTTTTTCTGCTGACACCGGGAGGGAAACAGATTGAACCTGACGCTTGATCTTCAGATCGCATCCGAGAGCTCCGAGGGGCTACCATCGGAGGCCGACTTCCGGAAATGGGCAGAGGCCGCGGTTGAGGACTTCAGGGACGACGCAGAGGTAACCATCCGCATCGTCGACGAGGCGGAGAGCCATGAGCTCGACCTCAACTACCGCCACGTTGACCGCCCCACGAATGTCCTCTCCTTCCCCTTCGAGTGCCCGCCGGAGGTGCAGCTCAACCTCCTTGGCGACCTCGTCATCTGCCGTGAGGTGGTTGAGCGCGAGGCGAAGGAGCAGAACAAAACCCTTGCTGAGCACTACGCCCATATGACCGTGCACGGCTGCCTCCACCTTTTGGGATACGACCACATCACCGACGAGGAGGCCGAGGAGATGGAAGGCATCGAGACCAGGATTTTGACAGAGAAGCTCGGCTTCGCGGATCCCTACGCCTCGGAGAAGGCTTAATGCTGAGCAATGCAGGAGCATTGAGGAAGGAGAAGATTTTCCCCGGATGGGATGAAGCAGGACCCGAGGCTTAAGAAACATGAGAGATGACAAAGTGAACAAGCAAGACGAAGAGAAGGAAAGCGCAGTATCAGCAGAGGCTGAGACGGAGGCAGCGGAAGAGCCTCTCAGGGATGAGGACGATGCCGTCCCGGAACCGGAAGCGGAGGAGAGAAGCTCTGACGGTACTGCAGAGCAGGCCGCCGCAGATGGCGCTGCCACGGCTGAGGCTCAGGAGGAGGAGCACGAGAAGGAGGATGACGGCATCCTCGACCGCTTCTTCAGGCTCTTCCACCATGAGCCCAAGGACAAGTCGCAGCTTGCTGATGTCATCCACGAGGCGCGTGAGAGCGAGATCATCGACGAGAACACCCACGACATGATCGAGGGCGTCTTCGAAATCTCCGAGCTCCGCGTCAGGGACATCATGATCCCGAGGTCGCAGATCATCGTCGTGCATGACGACGACACCGAGGAGAATATCCTCAGCATCATCGCGAGCTCCAGGCACTCCCGCTACCCCGTCGTTGGAGAGGACATCGACGAGATCAAGGGTCTCCTCATCGCGAAGGACCTCCTTATCTACCGCAACACCCATCCGAAGACCTTCAATATACGGGATTTCATGAGGCCGGCTACGGTAATTCCCGAAAGCGTCAGGGTCGACAGGCTTCTCCGGAAGTTCCAGAAGGAGAGGTACCATCTCGCGGTAGTCGTGGACGAGTTCGGGAGCGTCTCGGGGCTGGTCACTATCGAGGACGTTCTGGAGCAGATCGTGGGCGACATCGCGGATGAGGGCGAGAAGAAAGGGACGGACAACATCAAGGCCGTCAACTCCAGCAGCTACCTCATATCAGGCGTAACGCCCATCGAGGACTTCAACGAGAAGTTCGGGACGGAGTTCAGCAACGATGACGCCGAGACCATCGCCGGGCTCATCATCAAGACCTGCGGGCATCTCCCCGTCAAGGGCGAGACGATAGTGCTTGCAGGGAAGTTCAAGTTCAGGGTGGTCAATGCGGACAAGAGACGCGTGAAGCAGCTGGAGCTCAGGGTCGTAAAATGAAAAACAGCCTGCCGGTTTAAGGCAGACCGCACATGTGTGATTTGTTCTGGCTACCGAATAAAGATTGTCGAGCGGTGCCCGCAATTGCGGCACACCAGAGTGTACTGACCGCCCTCTAAAGGCGAGCCGCGCCCCGGGAGCAGGTCAAGTATTTTCCCGAAAATATCCATTCTGCCTTCCGCTCCGAGCCTTTTAAGCTCAGTGTCATACGAGCCGCATTCAGGACAGCGGTAAGAGGATTTTTTACTGCCGAAGGTTGCTGTCATGAGTCCTCACTTGATTGACCCGCACCGCAGCCGCCTGGAGTGGTGTCTCTGAAACATGCGATTTCAGGCGACCGCTGTCTTCATAAAGCATCATATCAGAACTTATCAGCCCTATGGAGAGTTTATATCCCTCGGAAAACACGTTATGCCTGTTATGAGGCATATTAGAAGCGCGCGGTTAGCATTTTGATGGGAAGTCCGCATGAATACAGTGACGCGGCACAAAAAATCATGATCTTAATCGGAAGGTCGGGGTCATCCGGAGAGCACATGGCTCACCGCAGAATGAGAGAGTCCGGCACATGATTCAAAGCGCCTCACGGCATGAGCTGAGGCAAGGAAAAGGAAAGGAGCCGCACTCCGGGTAACAGAGCAGGCTCCTTCTTTGAATATAAACCAGCAGTAACGGTCACCGGCAGATCTCAGAAATCAATCACCTGAGGAGAGCTGCAGCGCACGCAGAGGAGATTATCTCCCCGGCGCGAACGCCATCGGGTTCTCCATCCAGCGCATCATGCTGAGCTGCCAGAGGAGGTACTTTGGATCCTTCCTCATGGAGTGCACCAGGTTCTTGCCCTCCTCGAGGATCTCCTCCATCCTGACGCGGCAGAGATCGTTTCCGGTCGCGGCCAAGGTCTCCTCAAGCACGCGGTGGCGCCCGGCCCAGCTGAGGCTCTGGATGAAAGGGAGAGTGCCGAGCTTATCACCTAGCATCAGCCTCCCTGCGGCGCTCTCGATGAGCTCCATTGCCTCCCACATCGCGCGGTAGATCCTGAGGCTTCCCTGCGGATCGTGGTCAAGGAGCGACTCGACCGCGACGTATCTTGTATAGGCGTTCCGGAGGATGTCGGTCTCATAGAGGCTGCTCTGGAACTTCCCCGCGTCAAGGTCCCGGTACTCTGGCGCACTGGAGAGCCCGGCGAGTATGTAGCCGCGCTGCGCCTTGGAGCGGCTCTCGGTGCGGAGCGTAAGCTTCCCGGAATTTATCAGTTTCTCCGCTGTCTCGAAGATGGCCTTCTCCGCACCGTCCTTGAGCTCCACCTCGACCTCGCGGATCTCGTCCGAAAGGTTTCCGGAGCGGACGGCCCCGAGATCAAGGCTTATCTCCGAGGTGCCGGAGGCGCTTTTCACAAGCCAGGAGGTGCGCTCCACGTCGCTCGAGAAGAGCTTCTTAAGAGATTCCGAGACCGCGCTGGTTTTCTCCGGAGCAAACGGGAGCGCCTCGGGCGGGAAGAGCTTGAGATCGGGCTTTCCCTCGGAGAGGGGGACGTTGAACTCCTTTCTGGTCGCGAGCCCTCCCCCGGCGCGCCCCGAGGTCTTCACCGTCTCCTCGTATACCCCGTCTGTCGAGCGGACGCGGAACCCTGAGCGCGACCTCATGAGCTGAAGGTCCTCCGTGTCGTAGTACTCGTTGGTGAGCTTGTGGGTTTCCCTTGATATGACTTCAGAATCTTTCAGAATGGAGTCAATGATTTCGCCCGGATCCTTTTCAAATACCCTGAATTTGAGCTCAGTCTCGCTTCCCATGGAAAGTCCCTCCTTAGGACAAAAAGCATGAGCCCGCCCCTGAGCAGGCCCTTCATGCGCCGTCCGGGGTCTTTGGAGACTACTTGGACGGCCTGATTTGTTTGAACTGCATATTGTAAAGTTCGGCATATTTGCCGCCCTTCTCGAGGAGGGTCTTGTGGTTGCCATCCTCGATGATCTTTCCGTCGTTCACGACAAGTATCCTGTCGCAGTTCACGATGGTCGAGAGGCGGTGCGCAACGGTGAGCACCGTACGGTCCTTCATCAGGTTCTCGATGGCGGTCTGCACCTCCTTCTCCGAGGTGTTGTCAAGGGCGCTCGTCGCCTCGTCGAAGATTACGATCTCGGCCTTCCTCACAAAGGCCCTCGCAATAGCGATGCGCTGCTTCTGGCCTCCTGAAAGAAGGACTCCTCTCTCTCCGACCTTCGCGTCAAGCTTTTCGGGGAGCGAGTTCACGAAATCCCACAGGCAGGCCTCCTTCAGCGCGTTTATGATCTCCTCATCGGTGAGCTTGTCATTCCCGAGCGCCACGTTCTCCCTTATGGATCCTGAGAAGAGGAAGTTGTCCTGGAACACGTAGGCGATATGCTGCCTGAGGGACTTTAATGTGTACTTCCTGATGTCGGTGCCGTCGATGTCAATCTCTCCACCGGAGACGTCGTACATCCTAGGGATCATGGAGCAGATGGTGGTCTTGCCGCCTCCGCTCTCCCCGACGAGCGCCACCTTCTGCCCGCGGGGGATTTTAAGGTTGATGCCGTTCAGGACATTATTCCCCGGCACATAGGCGAAGGTTACATTTTTGAACTCGATGCCGTCCTTCATGGACTGCATCTCCACCGCGTCAGGCGCTGACTTCTCGATGTTGGAGGTATCGTCCAGGATCTGGTAGATACGGTCGAGCGCGAAGAGCGACTGCTGGAACTGGATGTAGTTGTTGCCGATGGACTTCAGGGGCGTATAGAGCATGATGAGCGCCGCGATGAAGGAGACGAACGTTCCGGCGGTAATCGTGCCGTCGGTGATGAGCCTTCCGCCGATGCCGATGACGAGCGCCACGCCGACCGCGCTCACCACGTGCATGAAGGGCGAGAGCCAGTTGGTCTGGGTGATGAGCCTCAGGGAGATTTTCTGCAGGAACTTCGAGCGGTCAAGATACTTGTCCGTCACGAATTCCTTGAGCCCGAAGGACTTCACCGCCTTGTAGCCGCCCGAGGTCTCGTTGTAGATGGTGTAGGTGATGGCGCCGACGCTCACCGACTTGTTGATGAGGATGTCGATTCTCTTGCGGACGACCCGCATCGGGTAGATGATGAAGAGGAGCACTCCCAGGGCGATGATGGAGAGCTGCCAGCTGCTCCACACGAGGACGCAGGCAAGCGAGACCGTAGACCAGAACTTCTGCAGGAAGAGCTTCAGGTTGCTGATGAGGCCGCCGCAGGCGTTGTCCGGATCCTGGTAGTAGCGGAATATCACCATTCCCGACTCGGTCTGCTCGAAGTAGCGGCAGTTCATCTCGGTGAGCTTGTCAAACAGGCGGTTCCTGATGTCCCAGGTGATCTTAATCCCCACGTAGCCGTTGACCCAGGCCGCGAAATAGACGCAGAGTCCCTGAATGATGGTGAAGCCCACGATGATGTAGGGGACATAGCTCGCGAACTCGCCCTTCCTCGCGACCATCACGTTGTCCATGAAGGGCTTCAGGAAGTAGGCGACAACCGCGTCCAGTGCGCCCACCGGGACCGTAAGGAGCAGTCCGAGAATCGCAAGGAACCAGTATGGCTTGACGAACGGGAGGAACCTCTTGCAGGCCACATAGAAGTCATTCTTGGAAATTAGCTTTTTGATTTTACCCATGGCTTGCACCTGCAACAAAACAGAAATAGGACAATGCCTGTCTCCTGCTGGACAATGCAGGGACCTGCGAAAATGATAGAGGATTATACAGCCAAAGATAAGACATCTCAGGATTTTGAGAAAGGATGCGATCGGAAATGTTAGCCATGCCCCATTCCGCGCTGTACGTTTTCTGAGCAGAACCGCATATTCTGCCACGCAAACCGTTCATGTAAAAGCCGAATCTGACAGATTTCCCCGAATTTTCCCGGATTCTTAATAAAAATAGTAAAATAAGGCGGTTTATCTGCTAAGTGGAGTCCTCCAAATGGCCGGCATTCTGTCCATGTTCGCGGCATCGCCCTTCAAGCCCCTCCGGAAGCATATGGAGAAGGTGAGCGAGTGCTGCGGCTGCATCAAGGCACTGATTGAAAAGACGCTCTCCGGAAATATCGACAAGGACACCCAGATCGCAGAGAGGATCCGCCTTCTCGAAATTGACGCGAACCGCCTCAAGAACGATGTCCGGATTGCCGCGACCGACAGGATCATGCTCCCCTTTGACCGCGTCGACCTTTTAGAGCTCGTAACCGAGCAGGACAAGCTCGCGAACGGCGCCAAGGGCATCGCGGGGCTTCTTGAGGGCAGGCGCCTCAAGGTCCCCAAGGACCACCAGGAGAGCCTCATCGCGCTCGTCAAGTCCGTGCTAGCGACAATCGCCATCACCGCGAAGGCCCTCGGTCAGCTCGATGACCTGATGGAGACCGGCTTCATCGGGAAGGAGCGTAAGGCCATAAGGGAGACCATCGCCGACCTCGAGACTTCCGCGGACGCCTGCTGGCAGAAGAAGGTGAAGCTGAGACGCGACCTCTTCGAGCACGAGACCGAGATGGCCCCGATTGACGCGGTCATAACCTATGATCTCCTTGAAAGGCTCTACACGCTCTCCGACCAGGCAGCAGGAGTCGGAACCCGCATTGAAATTCTTCTGACCAGGAAATAGCTTATGGATCCTGCTCTCCTCGTACAGTACGGAAGCACCCTTCTTACCATCGCCCTTGTCATCGGCTTCCTGATGGCCTTCGGCATCGGGGCGAACGACGTGGCGAACACCATGGCGACCTCGGTCGGCACCAACGCCATCTCGGTCAAAAAGGCCCTCATCATCGCGGCGGTCTTTGAGTTCGCCGGGGCCTACCTCGCGGGCGGCGAGGTGACGAACACCATCAAGGACAACATCATCGACACAGGCGCCTACCAAGGCATGGAGATAAAGCTTGCTTTGGGCATGATTTCGGCGCTCTTCGCCTCCGGCGCCTGGCTCATCATCGCCTCGGTCTTCGGCTGGCCGGTCTCCACGACGCACACCATCATCGGCTCCCTTATAGGCTTCGCGCTCGTTACGACTGACGCCTCCTCGGTGCACTGGTCGGTGATAGCCGGCATCTTCGGCTCCTGGATCATAACGCCCGCAATATCAGGTCTTATCGCCTACCTCCTCTTTGTCGCGATTCAGCGGACCATCTTCATCAGGTTCCATCCGTTTGCGAAGGCGAAGTCCATGGCGCCCTACTTCATCGCGCTCACCTTCTTCATCCTCTCGATTGTGACGATGCAGAACGGACTCAAGCATGTCGGCATCATCATCTCGAACGCTGAGAGCCTGGTGCTCTCGCTCATCATCGCGCTCGTCGCCTCGGTCGCGGGAGCCATCTACCTCCGCTACAAGAAGTTCCCCTCCAAGAAGGAGCGCAAGACCCGCTATGAGAACGTGGAGCGCGTCTTCACCATCCTCCTCATCATCACCGCCTGCGCCATGGCCTTTGCCCACGGCTCAAATGACGTCGCGAACGCGGTAGGTCCTCTCGCTGCAGTCGCGGAGATTGTGAACACCGGGAAGGATGAGTCGCTGAGCAGCGCCTGGCTCCTCTCCCTCGGAGCCTTCGGCATAGTCCTCGGCCTCGCGACTCTCGGCTACCAGGTGATGAAGACCATCGGCACCAACATCACGCACCTAACTCCGTCACGCGGCTTCGCGGCGCAGCTCGCGACCGCGACGACTGTGGTAATAGCGTCAGGCACCGGGCTTCCCATCTCCACGACCCAGACCATGGTCGGGGCCGTAATGGGAGTAGGGCTTGCCCGCGGCATCTCCGCGATAAACCTCAGTGTCGTGCGGAAAATCCTCGTCTCCTGGGTCGTAACGCTCCCTGCGGGCGCGGTGTTCGCGGTGCTCTTCTACTTCCTCATGGCGCAGATCTTCTGCTGAGGAACGGCTGGCTAACCCGTATGGGTGAGTGGCAGTCTTTCTCACAGGCAGGCACGGACGCGAGCGGTCCGTGCACTGCGATTCGGTTCCGGATATGCTGATCCTCATAACACTGTTTGAACTTGCTTCCGTGATGCTGTGGACAGCGTTCCTGTCTCAGAAAAGTGCCCGTCTGGGGGCAGTCTGCAGAACAGCTGTCATTCTTATTCTCCTGCTTTCTTCCGGCATTCTCGGAGCACAGCTGTCCTCAATATGCAGCACCGGTCACTACCTTGACGCCCTCACGTTCAGCAACCTGAAATCATGGCGCGATGCCGGCTGGCGCATTGTCCTGTCATCAGCCGCCATAACAGTCTCATGCATGCTGCTGACGCTCACTGCCGCACTGCTCCCGCTTCAGAAATTCTGCAGGCATCATGGAAGGACAATGCTGATCTGCTGCCTTGTCTGCCTGGCTGCCTGCTGCGCAGATCAGAAGGGGGCCTTCAGGAATTTCAATCACGCATACCGGTCGTACCTCAAGCAGAAGGCCTTCAGGACAGATCCGGAAATAAGGAAGATCCAGCAGCAGATCTACGGGCAGAACGAGACCTTCGGCAATGCCGCCCCGGCAGAGAGCGTGCCGGATCTGCGAGGAAAAAATATTGTCGTCATCTTTGCCGAGGGATTTTCCGCCGAGTGGATAGACCTCTTCAACAGGTACAGTGGCCTCACACCAAATATCGACAGTTTTCTCGGAGAATCCCTGTATTTCGACGGATACTTCAACCATACTGCAGCAACATTCCGCGGCCTCAGGGGCCAGCTTACCTCATCCTACCAGACAGAAGGCGGCTATTACCGGACAAACGACGGGCTCGGGCAGATAAGCGGGGAAAAGCTCAGGAAGAAGCTCGCGGGCAATCTCGTCAGCGTGCCGCAAATCCTTGAGAAGAACGGCTTCCACACCTATTTTCTCTCGGCCCATGAAAGGAAGGAGCAGCTCAACCTGATGCTCGAGACCCTGGAATTCGGGCGTGTTTTCGGCGCCGACGATTTTTACGAGGGGGCTCAGCGCCTGACAGACCGGCAGCTCTTCTCTGTACTGAAGGATCTTGTTTCAGGCGGCAGGCTGCAGCAGCCGTATTTTCTCGGCCTGTATAACATCGGAACTCACCTCGGGCAGGACTCGCCGGATGAAAAAGACGGCAGCGGCAAAAATATCCTCCTCAACACGATTCGCAACTTTGATGACGCCTTCGGCAGATTCTGGTCATCTGTCAGGGACAGGAAGGATCTGGCCGTTATACTTACCGCAGACCATGCGGCATACCCGTCGGATCTCTACAACCTCACATTCGGAACGCAGCGCAGCTATTTTGCTGACAGGCTTCCCTTCGCCATCTGGACCGGCGGCACAGGACAGCGGGTTATCGACGCAGGCGGAAGGAACTCCCTGGATTTTGCCCCGACGCTCCTGCAGATGATGGGGATAAAAAATGCGTTCAATTATTTTCTGGGCTGTTCCCTGTTCAGTCAGGAATGCCGCTGGAGGTTCCATTACATTACGAATATAGACGACAGCTTCTGGGAGACTCCGCCG